>Ga0310691_10004646_pt1 | contig 15364 bp, 16 predicted proteins | sample 176DNAGHGlowgp2_FD_203887 | JGI IMG/M metagenome (GOLD analysis project Ga0310691, IMG submission 203887) | Sheep rumen microbial communities from Palmerston North, Manawatu-Wanganui, New Zealand - 1766 DNA GHGlow gp2 (v2) (version 2) | ecosystem: Host-associated > Mammals > Digestive system >...
AGAAACCATAGTATCTCAAATTTTTACATCTCTAACTGATTTTTCTCAAGTCATAATATATCAAATCTGACCTTCTGATAATTCTTTATCCGCTTTATAATCTGGCTGAAAATAACCAACTTCGGTTGGAGTAAATTCAGTCTGTGAATGGATTAGATAAACTGGACTTCAAGCCTTAAAACTTCAATCTACTACTTTAACATAAGCCAAAACTCATTTATATGGATCAAAAACTGAATCAAAAATCAATGCTCTTGATAAAGCTTTTTCATTTATATTATTTCAATTCAGCTCAACCATTATTATTCTTAAATCTAAACTAAATCATAGTATAAAAATTGGCTAATTTTTTTCAATTATAAATAAAAATCGTGTTAAGTTATTCCTAGCACGATTTCCATGATAACAATACTTATCGAACAATTACTCGATAGTACTCAGATTTCATTACATCCACATTGAGAGTGCCAGTCGTCTCATCACCAACTTTCCTTGAAGTATACTTCTTCATAAGATTGATAAGTTTCGAGCAGACTTCTCGCCCACAATTTCTAACTTGACCATTCTCATCAAAGACAGCATTGTATGCTCTCTTCAATCTTTCTTGCTCTTCTAATGACATAATCTTGTTTTTTAGGTTTGACATTTTTGTTTCCTGTAAACTTAATTATACCCTAGTTCATATCAAAAGTCAAGAACAAATTCACAAAAATATTAATAATTTTTGCGCCACACTAATCTTAAAAATACTATACTAGTATGCTATCAGAATTCACAAACTTACACACTAAACCAAAATTTACGACATTTACTCTACCAATCATACAAGCAACCCATTATAGAACTCTTGTTCTACCTTATCAAGAAATTCAGAGTAATTATTTACATATTTTTTAAAAGTTTCTTCCTTATAATTTTTCTCACTCTCATCAACAAATTCCTCAAGTTTATCTTTTGCCACAAAATTTGGCATCATTTCTAAAGTTATTCATTGAATTATGTCTCAGACAATAGCTTTTTCTACCAAGTCCGGATATTGCTGAATCCAATCAGATTTTTGTAAATCAGTATAAACTTTATTTACTAATTCTTTCAGTGTTTCCATTTATCATAATAAACAAAATAAAATCTAAGCAGCCATTGCCATATTAATATCTCTCATATTCTGTTTTCTAGCTTCTTCAGAAATATTTGTTTCATTTATATAAGTAGTATAAGCTCTATTTATCTGTCTCATTATATATCTAATTGCAACCTTTTCTTTAGCTTCCTGTGCACTACTCATTTTTTTCTTCAAATTATCTACAGCCTCTCTATATTCATTATTTACATCAATTTTTTTTGGCAATTTATTAATCCAGTCAAATCTTTTTCATGTACCCAAAATTGCAAAGCTATTAGCTTGCCATAGTACTTTACGTGCTTTAGTGACAGGATCTAAATTACTATTATTAATATTTTCAATAGATTTTCACACTCTAATCATATTATTTCTTGAAAATCTTTTTAATACGGCAGCTTCAACTACTTCATTCGTGGCTTCAGAAGCATTTAATTCTTCTTCTAGTTCCTGATTTCTTGCTTGTAATTGTTCACTCATATCCTCCTTATCAGCCAAATTTCAATAATGAGCATTCAATCAATCTATTACAGTCTGATTCAATTTTTCTTTCTGTTCAGATGTTAATTCTTCGCCTTTTTTTCTTCAACTATCAATTAAATAATCTATGATACTTTGAATTTTTTTATCATTATCATTTAAAAAATTATTACTATTTTGACCTCACGCTATTTCTCTAATTTTTGTGGCAGATAATGATTTTATAGCTTCAGGCTTTAATAATCATTCACTTGAAAGATAGTTGAGAGTTAGAATAAGTCTAACCTTCATGTTTTCAGATCATTCTTTTATTTGATCAGAAAGAGCATCTATTCTATCTATTTTTGTAGCTTTTGTTTTAAGTTCACTTGTAAACACTTTTCACAAAGCTTCAGCAGTCCCATCTGTAATGAGATTCATTTTTCTCTTGGGCTGTAGACTTTTATTAAGATTTGAATAGTCAATAGTATTAGGATCAGACATTTCAAAAACAATTTAGATAAAATAACAATATAAATTATTATATACCAAAACACAAAAAAAGTCAAAAAAAATCAGACTTTTTTCATAAGTCTGTTCTCACTTTTTTCACACAATAGCTTTTACTAAAAAATATAGCAGATCAGAATACTATATTATATATTCTATTTTAATGTGATACTTGGCTCCATCATATAATTTGGAGCTATAGATTTCAACGGTTCTAATCAAAACTCATCGACAGAAATCCACTTTCAATCAGCTGCCTTATCATCAATCAAATAAATATCAGTTCAATTAAGCAAAGTATGATATTTTAAATATCCATTCATCCACTCAGGATAATATTCCTTATCTTCCACATCTTCAACAAACACATTTTCAATAATTTTCATCTCATCTAAATCCTTCAACTCATTAAATGAATATTGTCAGATTTTTTCATTTTTTTCGAAATCTCGCAGCCGAATATTTCTTTTTTGTCAGATATAAATTACTCAATATTTAGGTAAAAATCACTTTTCATAAGCCTTTTTATATAAATCAATTTTCGAAATATCATAAAAATTAAGCTGATTTTCCAATAATGTATTTAGTATATTCAGGCACAAGGTTCCGACTCTCAGATTAGTAAATCCTCACGGTCCATTTAAAACGACCACATTATCAAATCATTTTTCCCTATAAAGCTGAATTAGTTCTCTTCATAACAATTCTTCCACATGGTCACGAGGAATGCTAATTCTATAATTATCTCCAGTATCAATCAGCACTGAATCTATAGATATATTTATAAAAATAGTCTTTCAGTTCATATTCAATTTATGACTAAATTATAAAAACATTTTCTGTAAATCTGAATCTTTAATCATGCTAGGACTCCACATCGGATCAAAACTCACAATTATATTTACTTCCCATTCAGGAATCGCATCCAAAACTGCATTTTTCACCAACTCCATAATCATATCAGCCATAGGGCAGGTGGGTGTGGTGAAAGTCATGGTTACATCACATGCCTTATTTTTTGCCTTCAAGTTAATATCATAAATCAATCCAAGAGTATACATATCCACAAGAGGAAACTCTGGATCATAAACAGTTTTCAGCTTTTCAATTATTCTATCTTCTAATTCATTATTCTGATTTCTTCACATTTTTAGAGCTATCCATCATCAAGAAATAAAGCAATAACACGAACAATCACAATAAAATCAATCATCGCATTTTACTCCAATTTCACATCAAAATCAAAATGATATTCAACATTGCATACATTCCAAATAAGAACGATAATTTATAACTTTCAGACTCTGGAGACTCTTGAATTTTCTTATTCTTAAAAACTTTCTGAATAAAAAGGAAAAAGAAAAAGCTAGCTCACCAAGCTACTAAAAAGCTTCAAACTAATAAAATTCAAATTGCCACCAATGGATCTTCAAAAACATTAATTGCAACATAATCTACAAACAGTACTATAAGACCTACAACTAATTTTATCAATGATAAATATTTATAAAAATTTGATTGAACCATCTCATAATAAATTCACAAATAAACCAATTATTTCATCTCTACATTCACTTCTTCCTCTTCTTTTTCCTTTTCCTTTTCCTCCTTCTGACGCTCTTCTCTCAATTCATTTAACGAAGGCAAATAGAAAGGATTATTTCACCATTCATAAAATTTGTAATATATTGCATCCCAAATTCATGCTCATATTATCATCAATGTATATGCTAGAATCACTGGAAAAATAGCCAAGAATATAACAGTTTTAAGCTTTATATTATCTCAAACTGTAAAATTTACTAGTTGAGTAACTGAAATATACGTTACTACAGTCAACACACATCATAACGTGTTTCAAAGCATACTAGATGCAGAATAATTAGGTTGTGACATAAAATCTATTAAATTAAGCGTAATATACAACCCAAAAATAATCTGAAATCATAATAAAACATACAAATCATTAATTTTACTATACAATAAATATAATACCAAAAAGAAAACAAAAAATATCAAGGATGAAACAAAGATTAATGCAAACATTTTTCAAAAATTATAATATCTTTTACTGAAAAATATGTTATACATAAGAGCTAAGGCAAAACTTCAAATAAAATTAACTATAAATCATACTATTGCTAACAATATTTTTAAAGTCGAATTTGCAATCCCATCACTTGTATCTGCAATTCATCCAACAGCAGCTAATGTTCAAAACAAGAGAGCTACAACACATAATCAAACGAGCAATCATATAAAGAATTTTCAAAAAAAGGATCAAAGCGAAACATCATTAGGCGCATTATCAAACATTGCAACATCAGGCTTATCCATACTTTTCGAGCCTTGAACAGAATTTATTCAAATTTGAGAACTTCCTATAGATGGGATGTCTCCTAAACCAGAATTCAAATCAGCCATTTTTATAATTTAAATAATTAAAATTTTAATAAATATTTTTGAACATATCCGAAACAGATTTGCGAGATGATAAATTTTCAGTAATATAAGACAGCATTAACATACTATTTTCTTCTGGAACAAACAATTGAGAGACATACAATAAAGGAAACTCTGATATTAATCATCAAGCTATTTCATACTCTAACAATACAGCACTCACATTCTCTCAACCTTTCCTAAATCAGATTTGTTTCTTATTTATATTTGAAAGCATTAATCATTGCCTTTCCAGAATCTTAATATTATCTTTAATAAACACATTTGCTCAAACTCAATTTGCATATTCCTCCGCAACCAAAAGTGAATCTCTATAAACCAAATCTTCTCATACTTCTTGATATAAAGCTATAATATCTTCATTATCATCAACTTTAAGCGGTACATTTTGAAACATAAGACCTCAAGCATATTTAAGATTATATCACTTAACAGATATGAAGATATCATCTCAAGTATCTGTAATTTTTTGACATCATACAATCAAAAAAGACACAGAAATACAGAACAGAAACGATAAACTTTTTAACAAACTACAGGACCCTGACATATTACGCAATAACTAGAATATATAATAAAGCAAAAACTATTCAAAAAACTGATCAAATCAAAAAAGATCTTGTAGCAATACGTTCTTTATCAATATCTTCTTTATATCTTTCTCTTCCAACCCAAAATGTAGCAACCAAATATCAAAGCATCAATCCACAAAAAACTAAATATCAAGGAATAATTATAGACTTAATCAACTCAAAATTACTTTCAAACAGAACTTCACCCCTCATATAGACAATCCCAGCTACAATAGTAAAAAAGTAAAAGAATCATCTCAACACTTTAAATAAAGTTCGCATATTTCAATTTTGTTTACAAGTATAAAACCACTATTTAAGTGTAGGATTTTTAGATATAAAATCAAGGAATTATTATGCTAAAATATCGCCAATTTTTTCATTCAAAAAGTTTTGCAAAGCTGGTAATTCATTCAAATCAGGATAGTGCTTCAAAATCCACCTAGATCATTCCTGTACTTTTTCCAAGAACTTTAAATCTGATAATATCTCAATCGGAATATCTGATTGTCATGATTGCATAGTCCCAAGAATTTCTCCAGAACCACGATTTTTCAAATCATATTCAGCTAACTTAAATCAATCTGAAACTTCTTCCATAATTTTCAATCTTTTATAACTATCTCCAGACTTTTTTTCAGTTTCCAAAAAACAATAAGACTTCAATTCTGACCTTCAAATTCTTCACCTCAGCTGGTGTAATTGAGAAAGTCAAAATCTTTCAGCATTTTTGATTACCATCACTGTGGCTTCAGGAATATCAACTCCTACTTCTATTACAGTTGTGGAAACTAATATTTTAGCTTTTCACTCTTTGAATCTTCACATAACAGCATCTTTCTCTTTCGAAGATAATCTTCAATGCAAAAGAGCAATTTCATCATCAGGTAATTCCTCAAACAAACCACAAATTTCTGCATGAGCTGTAACTGCAGATTGAACTTCTTCCATTTTTTCAGAATCTTCAATCAGTGGTGTAACTATAAATACCCTCTGTCACTGACCGATTTTTTGTAATATCCGTGGTTTAAGTTTTAACCATTCATTTGAAGAAATAACTTTTGTATCAATTTTTTGTCTTCACTCAGGTAATTGATCTATAATACTCACATCAAATTCTCAAAAGAAAGCTAAAGCCATCGAACGAGGAATCGGAGTCGCAGTCATTTGTAAGATATGAGGGGAGTTGAATTTTTTAAATACAGCTCTCTGTTTTACTCAAAATTTATGCTGTTCATCGATACATACAAACATCAAATTTTTGAAATCCACATCATCCTGTAAAACAGCATGAGTCGTTACCAAAATATCAATCTTTCATCCTTTTAAATCAGATTTTATTTTAGTTTTTTCTCATTTCGTTAATGAACCAGTTAATAATTCCACACGAAGTCATAATGGCAACAAGAATTTAGCCAAAGTCTTAAAATGCTGATTAGCTAACACTTCCAAAGGAGCCAATAAAACCGATTGACCGTGAAATTGTTTCCAAATATACCACATTGCAATTGTTGCAACAATAGTTTTTCAGCTTCCAACATCTCACTGTAGCAGGCGGAGCATAGGGGAATTTCTATGAAAATCTTCTAAAATCTGAATTATAACTTTCTTCTGAGCTACTGTTAACTGGAATGGTAACAAATTCGTAATCGGTTTCAAAATTTCTCGATGAGGATTCTCATTCACAGGCAAATCATCAATAGTTCACTGATAATTCAATTTATTCTGTAATGAAAAGATTTGAATTCTAAGCAATCTATCAAAAAATAACCTATACAAAGCTTTATTTTTTAGTTCTTCACTGTCAGGATAATGCAGATTCTTAATAGTCTTTTTCACATCCAAAAGTTGAAATTCTTTCACAAATTCTTCTGGTAAATATTCACTAAAAATCTGATCTATCTTTCACAAATTATTCCAGACTTTTTGAGCAAACCATCATGGCTTAATTCATAGCATTTCAGAATATATCGGAAATATCCTACCAGAATTATATGAAGTATCTCCATCTTCACTTTCTTCTTCAGGTGCAACAGTAGGTATTACATCAGGATGAGAAAAAGTAAGTTTTCCATACTTCATCTGAGGTTTTCAGACTATAATATATCGACAATTTTCAGCCAATTTAGAAGCTAAAAAACCTGAATTAAAAATACTGATATGACCAGTATTTCAATGAATATCTTGAAAAGTAATATCATATATAGTTTTTCAATGCACAAAAACTCTACTTTTTTTAGTAATAACTCATTTCGTAGCAGCTATTCATTTTGCATCAAAAATTAATGAATCAAGTGGAGCTATTTTTGATCTATCTTCGTAAGTTCTTGGAAAATAATTGAAAAAATCCTTCATGGTTGTAATTCCATTCTGAGCAAGTATTTGAACATATCTAGGTGTTGTTTTTAATTCATCTTTAAGAGACATCAAAATTTCGATAGATATACAAAATCTAATTTCAGAATATTTTTTTCTTTATCTGTTTCAAGTGTGAAAAATAGAAATAATAACTAGTATTTTATGTAAGTGTTGCTTTTTATATAAAAATAAATATAATATAGGGACACAAACAAAAAGATAGATATGCTAAATTTTAATTATTTGTGTTAAAATGTTTGGGACAATTGCAATATCTATGGCGGTGCCTTATTTAACTATTCCAAATATATTATTGGAAAATAACCAGAAATTAGAATTTCAAGAACAGGTTCAACAACAGGAACATCAAGAATTTATTGTACACAACTGATACTCATCTGATTCAGTTATTCAGGATTATGCAAATTATGCGTACGATTTATGATGAATTGAATTCGTAAAACTTATAGAATGTGAAAATGGAAGATGGGATCCAAATAGAGTTTCTGAAACACATGATCACTGACTATGCCAATTGCATTATAGCTACAACAAAAAATTCATAGATTCATCAGATTTTAAGGATCCTTACAAACAACTCGATTATTGTTACGAAAAGTACAAAGTAAATCCTAAACTTCGATATTGACCAAATAGAAAAATTAAAGGGAAAAAATGCTCAGATTATGTTGATGATAGATTTGATATCACAGTATCATAAAAATTTCCCAAAATTTTATTTCTGGATAAAATGAGGGAAAGATTTACATTTCTTTTCAGAAATACCATAACCATCACGAGCAATATTAGTAATACAATCTGAAGGAGATAGGTGCAAATCTATCTCTTTTTTTAAAGTTTTTTTCAAAGGCTGTAACCAGTAATATTTACACAAAACGGCCAACTTTGTAATCAGACTTTTTCATTTATATGCAGATACAAAATTTTTCTTTGTTAGGGGAGTTTTACAATCTTCTATAAAATATAATTCGGATGGAAATGGATAGAAATAACCAAAATCATGATACATCATCCAAAATTTACAGTCAACTTTATTTTCTTTTCTCCATTTTCAAGCAGTTTTCACAACATTTGGGCCAAGCCAACGAAGTAATGAATTAAACCAAACAATATCAGGCTTTTCTTTTTCCAATACTTTCTTAAAATCACCAGTGCTCCAAAAATTAAAAGGAGAAAGTAAAAGTCAGAATCTTTTTTTCCATTGTCATTTACTTCATGCAGGAAGATTGCTTCATCGCAGAACTACTTGATGTCAGCGAGCTTCCAAAAGGTTTTTTACATCATGAATATATGTTTCTATTCATCATGCCTTATTGATAAAATCACTGATTATTAATATTTTCTTTTTATGCTGTCATTCTGAGGCTTTAGCCGAAGAATCTTGTGTGTGTAAGTCATTCTGAGCGTTAGCGAAGAATCCACTGTGTGTGGTGTTTGTGGATTTCTCACATTCGTTCAAAATGACAGAATTGCGTATTCAGAATGACACGAGATCCAAAAATCTATCATACCAAGCATCCTCAGTATACTCAGGTAACAATTTTTTAATTTTTCATTCTAATTCTTCCTTATCTTTAATCCTTTCTGGATTTGTTTTCTTTGCAAGTTTTTCAACCATTGAAACTATCCTTTCTGCGGTATTATTTCATTTGGCTAAAAATAGATTACATTCTTGGAATATAAATGGTTCTAATCATCATTTTTTATATCATATAACAGGCACTCATCGGGATAATGCATTTAATGCGGATAATCAAAAAGTTTCTAAAAATTCTGATGGCATCAAGCAGTAATCTATATTTGGTAGATATTTCTTGATTTCATCTAATGGTTTCCAGCCGAAAAAATGAACATTCTTATCATGAACTTCAAAAAGCTGAGATTCTAAACTTCATTTTCAGAATATAAAAATTTTAAAATCAACTTTTTTTCTATTTAATTCTTTAATTGCTAAAACTAATTGGTCAAATCACTTTTCTTTTTCTAATCTTCAATAGAATAGTAGTCAGAGCATTATCTAAATGTTAGAATTAAATATAATATACTTGTAGAAAAAAAATCAATAAAAGCAAGAATAAAAAGCAACCAAAAATTTGTAAAATTTTAATTTTATATTATAATTAATTGTTTATAAAAGTATTATTTTGAATGAAAGTTGATGAAGTTTTACAGCTAGATAAACAATTTCAAGAAAATGACTGAAAGAGAAATATCGATATTCAAAGTCAGAATTTTTCTACATTTAAAATATTAAAAAATAAATCAAAAATTATGATTTCAGCTCCACATTCAGTAAAGCATATAAGACAATGAGAAATACTCTCACAAGACTTACTGACGTGATGATTAGCATTGTATCTATGAAAAAGATTAAATATCCCTGTAATTTATTCCACTTCATACAAAGTATGAGATCCAAATTTTGATGAAAATAAAAAATCTGAATATAAACAGGCATTGGTTAAATACATTAAGGAAAATGATATCAAAGTTCTATTTGATTTACATGGATGTTGGTCTTTTAGGGATTTTTCAATAGAACTTGGAACCTGATGAGAATGAAATCCTAATCTACTATGATGCTTAGATATTTTAAATACCGTGGAAAAATCATTAAATGAAAGTTTAAAATCATATATTCAACATATAGGAAAACCAATAACCAAAAATACAATATTTTCAGCAGGCAGGGAAACTACGGTTTCAGCATTTATATCTAGGGAATGTAAAATTCCGACAATTCAGATGGAGATTAATAAGGAATTAAGAAATATGGATAATTTAAAGGATTTATCACTACTAATCAATTCAATGGAAAATATGTTACATGAATTATCAAAAATATTTTAACCATCCTTGCAATTAAATTATGAATAACTATTATCTAAGTCAGATTTTAGTTATTCATTTTTTATAATGAAAATTGGAATAGTTTGACTACCTAATGTTTGAAAATCCACACTCTTTAATGCTTTGACCAAATCATATGCAGCTCCTGCAGAGAATTTTCCGTTCTGTACAATAGATCCAAATGTGTGAATAGTAGATGTAAAAGATCCCAGAATTGATGTATTAGCAGAAATGTCACATAGCCAGAAGAAAGTTTATGCTGCTACTGAATTTGTAGATATTGCATGACTAGTAAAATGAGCATCAAAGGGGGAGTGACTTGGAAATAAGTTTTTGGCAAATATTCGTGAAACTGATGCAATTGTTCAGGTTCTTCGTTATTTCAAAGATCCTGACGTAGTTCATGTAGAATGAAGTATTGACCCAATGAGAGATGTAGAAATTATCAATACTGAGCTAATATTCGCAGATTTAGAACATATTGAAAGAATCCTACCAACATTACAGAAAAAAGTAAAATCTTCAAACTGTACAAAGGACGAAAAAAAGCAGTGCGAAATTTTGGAAGTAATTTATCAAGCTTTAATGGATTGAAAACTAGCTCACACAGTTCGTGATCAATTTTCTGCTGAAGATTTAAAAGTTTTAAAATCATATAATTTCCTTACACTTAAACCGTTCATATATGCATTGAATGTTTCGCAGGATGATTTGGTAAATGCAGAAGCAATAAAATCTGAATATAGCGAAAAATTACAAGCTCCAGTAGCTGTAGTTTGTGTAAAAATAGAGGAAGAAATGATGGATATGTCTACAGAAGAGAAACAAGAATTTATGGCAGAAATGCTAGAAACTCAAGCTTCAAATATTCCAACTCTTGATGATTTAATTTCTCTCGCATTCAATACACTTTGACTGATGTATTATTTCACCACATGAGAAAAGGAAACAAAAGCCTGGACTATTCCGCAATGATCTACTGCTCCTCAAGCTGCATGAGCTATTCACTCAGATTTTGAGAGATGATTTATTAAAGCGGAAGTAGTTTGATATAAAGATTTAGTTGAATGTGGTTCATGGGCTAAAGCTAGAGAAAAATGACTATTACGTTTGGAATGAAAAAGTTATATCGTTCAGGATGGAGATGTAATGATTTTCAAGTTTAACGTATAATAATATTTCTATAAACCACAATTAAACATCAAATTTTCAAAAAAGGAAGATGATAATTTACAATAATGTTTCCTAAAATTCGCGTTTTTATAAAAAATAAATATAATTATGTTTGTATTTAACTAAATATTTTTGATAAAAAAATGAATAAAAAAACAATTCAAGCACTATGAATTAGGTCAATGGTTACTGCATTTTGATTTTTTTCATTATTATCTCCAGTTGTATATGCTACATGAGAGGTTAGCTTATCAAATCTAAAAGAAACTGTTATGCTCTCTAGTGATGAAAACTCTTTAATCAATGCAGCAATAGACAGAGTTGAAAAATTAAAAACAGACATTGAAAGCCTTACTGATGAATTATTTAAACTTGATGCAATTGAAAAAGAAAAGAATCCTGAATTAAGCACAAGCTACAGACAGGCTAGATCTGAGATTGTCAGAGTTATTACTAGCATAAGATGAGCAAATTCAAACCTTTCAGCTTCTCTAAAGAACTTAAGCAAATATCAAAAACAGATGAAAGAATATTTAAAGGAACTAAGGGATGTCCAAGTTTCATCAGTAAAAGCAAAAGAATACTTAAACGAATATATGACACTACTATACAAAGCTCAGTTAAAAATTTACGACCAAGACTGAGAAAATGTAGATGATATCAGACTTTTTGTCAATTCTGATAATTTTAATGAAACTTTCATCTGAAATGACTTAATCTCGGCAATGACCGTACAACTTTCAGAGCTAATAAATAGAAGCACACTAGAAGAGGAGAAAAAAACAAATTTATTAACAAAATTATGAAGTCTAAAAATTGCTGCACAAGAAAGCATTGAAACTTACCGCAAAGAAATCGAAAGATTGGAACAAAAAAAACAATATTTAATCAGCTTTATAAACTTATACAAACAAAAAGCTGATGAAAAATTTGAATCAATCCTAACAAGCAAAGAAGATGTTAACAATACAGTGCTAGGATTTATCGATGATATAGTAAAGAAAAATTACAGAACAAATGACAACATACCTGAAAATATAAAAACAATGCTAGCAGCTCCAGATAGTAGTGATGATGATGCTGCTCCAATAGCATGGCCGATTTATCCAATAGAAAACATCACTCATTATTTTAATGATGCAAACTTTGAAAAAGAAAATTGATTCAAACATCAAGCAATTCAAGTCCAGGCTACACAATGAACACCAGTTTATGCAGCCAGAGATGGTGTAGTCTACTATGTTTCAAATTGATTTGACTGAATCTCTCGAGTATTGATCATTCATAAAGAATGATATGTAACATTATATGAATATATGAACCAAATCATCGTAAATGCATGAGACACAGTACAACGCGGACAAATAATCTGATATAGTTGATGAGAACCTGGAACAATGTGAGCATGATTTGCTTCTGAATGAGAAAATTTAACATTCTGAGTTTATAAAGACTGAGTAGCTGTCGACCCATTAACTATACTAGATTTAAGTGTAGTTACAGACTGGCAAAATACACTACCAGAAGATTATAGAATCAAATATCTGAATGATCAATTAGTTAGACCAATCGATGTATCAGAATTAAAACTTATTGAATGAAAAACTGTAGATGAAAGAGCTCAAAAATTATTAAACGGATACGGAGTTTGAGTCTATAGAGAATTAGATTTCTGGAACTCAGTTGTAGAATGAACGAATATCGATAGAGATGTCGTAATCTGTATCTGAGTAGCAGAATCTACACTCGGAAAATATCTTACTACAAGTAATAACATTTGAAATGTCGGAAACAATGATAGATGAGACAGAGTTGCATATAACACTCCGTACGCAGGTGCAAGATTAATTCCTCTTACACTAAACAATCAATATTTATGACACTATCACACAATCAACCAATTATCTAGATATGGAAATCCTGACTGAAAAATATATGCTTCCAGCCCTATCAACTGGCAGACTAATGTAATGAAATGTCTTTCAAAAATTAAATGATACACAGTTCCAGAAGACTTTCCATTCAGAATATGACCTAATCCTAATCTCTCAAATCAGACAGAAACTAGCGAAAATTAATATACAAAAAGCTGACTTTAAAAACAATGGTCAGTTTTTTTCAATTAAAATTATTAATATTATTCATTAGCTACTTGTTTAATATCAACACCAATATTATTTAATTTTTCTATTATATTATCGTATCATCTCTCGATAATCGCCTCATTTGTAATATGAGTAGTTCATTCCGCAATAATTCATGCCAACACCATAGCACTTCATCATCTAAGATCAGTACTCGAAACATAAGATCCTTTTAGTTTAGTCCTTCAAAGGATTAATGCCTCATGAGGATTTAAAATCTCAATCTTTGCACCGAAATTTTCAAGCTCGGCCAAATATCCAAATCTTCACTCATACAAAGTTTCAAATATTTTTGTAATTCAATTACATTGCGTAAATAATGTCCCAAAAATAGACTGTAAATCACTAGGAAATCATGGAAAGATTCTGATTTCTAATCTTTTTAGAGCTCTATAATTTTCCTTATTGTAAGAATCTACCTTTATAGTATGTTTATCCAAAATACGGAAATTGATTCAAATCTGCTCTGCAATGTTATACATTGCTGAAAGGTCATCAACATCCATATTAGTTATAGTTAACTCTGATTGATCAGCACATGCTCAAATCGTAAAATATGTACCAGCCTCAATATAATCACTAACAATGCTGAATGTTGGATCTTTTACTTCCATTTTCTTTACAGGCTTGATTGTTACAGTATGATCAATTCACATCGTAATATCAGCTCATGCGTTGTTTAAGAATGCAATAGTGTTTTTCACATGAGGCTCTGTAGCTACTTGGTATATAGTTATTTCATAGTCTACATCTCTACAAAATGCAAGATAAGTTATCAAAGCTTCAGCCGCAGTTACTGAAAATTGCTGTAACATAATGTTCCTCTTTGGCTTTCAAGTCACTTCATAAACCTTAAAATTTTCCTCATAAGTGATAGAAATTCAGGCTTTAATTAAAGCATTATCAAAAGTATCCAATGGTCTTTTACCAATATTACATCCTCCACTTCCAACGAACTTAACCTTTCAATACTTAATCAATCCTAAAGGAATAAGCAAAATTGATGCACGGAATTTTTTTGCTAAATCATTCGTAAGATCGAAGTAATCTTTAGAAGTTTTGAGAGCCGTAATAGCTAACGCTTCCATATTTCTAATATCCGAAATATTAGGTTTATTTAATAATTCTACTGGAAAATCTAATAAATAATTTGCAGCCACAATAGGTAAAGCCGCATTCTTTGATCACGAGATTTGAACTTCTCATTTGAGATTAGGTGAATAGGAGAGTTGAAACATTCGACTTATAATTAACAGAATAAAATATTTATTTCATTTCAATCTTTTCAGCGACAGAAAGAAGAAGTCATTCTTGCCATTTTCATCACATCAATTGAATTCCAACAGGCAAATTTTCTCATCTATCTTCTACAGTTCACATAGGAATTGATATAGCTGGCAATCATGCTAAATTAGCAGGAACTGTATACAAATCCTCAAGATACATCAGCAAAGAATTGCTCGATTTTTCTCCAAATTTACTTGCAGGAGTTGGAGTTGTAGGAGTGACTACAGCATGATAATTTTTGAAAAATTTAGAAAATTCTGATTGCAAAACTTTTCTTGCTCTATATCCACGGAGATAATATTTTTCATAATTTTCTTTGGTTACTACATAGTTCCCAAGTAGAATTCTCTTTTTTACTTCATTTCAGAATCATTCCATTCTGATTTTTGTATAATAATCGTGTAAAT
>Ga0310691_10004648_pt1 | contig 15360 bp, 17 predicted proteins | sample 176DNAGHGlowgp2_FD_203887 | JGI IMG/M metagenome (GOLD analysis project Ga0310691, IMG submission 203887) | Sheep rumen microbial communities from Palmerston North, Manawatu-Wanganui, New Zealand - 1766 DNA GHGlow gp2 (v2) (version 2) | ecosystem: Host-associated > Mammals > Digestive system >...
GCACCAGCCGCTCACTGTTGAAGGTGATATTCACATTTGCATCCCGCCTTTCATCAGGCAGCGTAACTTCCTGGGGGGATCGGGGGCGAGAAGCCCCTGATTCAATTCGTATCGACCGGCTTTGCCGGTCGTGCGGGGGCGTTTTCGCGTGCCGCGAAAACATTCCTCCGCCTTTTTAACGCAGGCCGGCCCGCCGGTCTGCGTTAAGTGTTCACAACAGTAAGGGTGATTGTACCTTTGCAGTGCTCCCTCGGCCCGATCTCGGTATACTCGGCCTCCGTCGCGCCGCTCATGCCGCTCCCCTCCAGGAATTGCACGCGCTCACATCCGGCCTGGTACAGCATCGCCGTCAGCTTGTCCGGGTTGAACGCCCGCCCGATGCGGTTGTCCTGCCAGGTCTGGTATTCCGCGATGGCCGCCGTCACATCGTCCCCGATGCCCGCGTACTGGCTGTACCACACCTTCACATTCAGCGCATAGGCCGCCTCATCCGCCGTGTGCACCACCACGTGATCCGTCAGCGGCCGGGTTGTCACGGCGGACAGCGCCTCCGCCACACTGTTAAAGATGCTCTGCTGCTCCGCGCCCTCGGCCAGGATCAGGTAGATGCCCACCTCGCCGCCACCGTCATTGATGGCCCGCGCGTCGATGATCTGCGTGCTCACGGCCTTGGTCTGGCTCTCATAGGGCTGCTCGGGGCCGGTCGTCACGCTCGCCAGGCCATAGGTGCGGATCCGCTCGCGGTAAACCTCCTCGTCCTCCGCGTCCACGCCCCCGCTGGCCGTCGCCTTTACAACCGCGCTCGCAAACCCGTCCACGCCCTCGATAAACTGCAGCTGCGCCCCGGCGTTCAGGCCATTTCCAACCGCGCCCGCCGTCTGGCAGCGCACGGTCGTCTCGATGATCTGCGCCGTCCCCGTCAGCTCAATGTCCTCCGTCAGCGCGTACACCATCGCGCCGTCCGCCGTCAGCCGCTCGCCCGCCGCCAGCGTCCGCGGCAGGCCGGTCGCCTGAAAGGTCATTTCCACAGGCGCCGTCGCCGCCACCGCGTCGATATACACGCACTGCCGCTTCAGGCCGTATTCCTTCAGGTACTCGCCCGTGGCGTAGGTCAGCGTGTCCATTCTCAGGGCGCTGTCCACCTTCGCCATTACCGCCGTGGCAATGGCCAGCACGCTCCGCAGCAGGATCTCCTTCTCGTCCCCGGGGTAGAGAATGTCGCCGCCCGCCTGAATATAGGTGCGCATCATTTCGTCCCAGGTCTTCTCCTCGTCATAGTCCACATAATGCAGTTCCGACGTGTCCAAGCCTCCGCGCCTCCCTTCTCAAATGCGCGATCGCCCGCGCTTTTACTCGTCCACGCCCACCTCGATCACGCAGGCGATCACGATCTCCCCGTTTTCATTCCGGGTGGCCGTCGCCTCCACCACGCGGGCGTCCGGCTCCCACAGCATCACGCGGTCCATCTCCGGCAGAAGGGCCTGCCGCATTTTCTCCATCGGCAGGTGGTACAGCGCCGGGTCCAGGCCGCGCAGCCGGTCATAGGGCACCTCGCCCATCTGGGTCATCAGCAGGTTCTTCGCGTTCTGCACGGTGCGCGCCACCATGTTGCCGCTGTTTTCAAAGTCAATCGGCTCCTGCCGGTTGGTGATCCGGTATCGCGCCATATCCTATGCCCCCCATTACCTGCGCGCCGCGCCCACGCCGCTGTCCACGCGGTCGATCTTCTGCAGCGTGCCGCCGCTGCTCCGGCCCGTGGTGGGGCTGGTCTTCTGGGCGCTGTCCGTGCCGGTGGTGGTCTGCTTCTCCGGGCTCACCTGTACCAGCCCGCCGGTCTTCTTCGTGGTCGAACCATTTTTCGCGTTGCTGACCAGGTTTTTGCAGTAGTTCAGGCCGCGCGTGATCGCGTCGCCCACGCCCTCCACCACCGCCCCGATCACGCTGGTCGGGGTGCTGGCCTTCACGCTCTGCTTCTTGCTTCCGCCGCCGCTCCCGGAGCCGCCGCCGCTGTCCGCCGCGCCGTCATTTTTTGTCCCCTGTTTGAAGGTCACCTTCACGTCGCAGCTGATCCACCGGTTCCCCTGGCCGGGCATGTGCACAATCTGCGTGATCTCCGCCTGCGTCAGCATCATTTTCGCCGGAAACAGCTTGCTGCTCCCCAGGTAAAAGTACGCCGCCGCCCCGTCCGTGGCCTCCTGCACAAACTCCATGGCCTCCCGGTATACGTCCGTCACGCCTGTCTGCGCGTTCAGGCTCACCGTCATGCTGATCTCGGGGATCTCCCCGTACTTGTGCTCCACGTATTTCTGCTTGGCCGTGTTCTTCTCGGTGGTCTCGCAGCTCCCCTTGATGCTCAGATCCGTAAAGCCGCGGATCAGGCTGGGCGACACCACAAAGGTGTGGCCGTTCCAGTTGGCAATCGTCGCCATTCATCCGCCTCCTTACGTCTTCCACGGCGCGATGGTATTTCCCAGTGCCGCCTCATCATTCCGCTCCGGCACGTCCAGCGCGGGCAGCAGCAGCGTCTCCCCGCCGTGAAAAACCGTCATTCCGCACAGGCCGGGGTTCGCGTTCATCAGGTCGGGCGCGTATTTTTCATCGCCGTACACGTCCAGCGCCACGCTGTCAAAGCTCTCTCCGGCGGAGCAGTGGTACTGATAGCCGCTGTACTTGATCACTGATACATCACCATGCTTTCATAGAGCCGCTTTCTCTCCCACCAGTCCTCCATCCATTCCTGCAGGCGCTTCTTGTCCTCCTGCAGCACGCGCCGCACGCCCTGGGCGTTGTCCGCGTGGATCACGGGGGAGTACTGGATCTGTATCCCGCCGGATCCTTCCGCGCCGCCGCTCTCGCCGCCAGCGCTCCCGCCGGTGGGGATGCTACCCCAGCTCAGGCTCGCGGTCGTGCCGCCCTCGGCAAACAGCCGCGCCCCGGCGCGCTCTGCCAGATCCAGGAGGCTAAAGCCGCTCGCGTAGGCCGCCGCCAGGATCAGGTCGGCCGTGTTCCCGCTGTGCTCCTCGGGAATGAACCATTCCGGGATGCCCGCCTCGGCAAAGATCGCGGGCTGCGTCTCCCGCCCGCCACGCGCCATCGCCGACAGGCTGGTAAAGTTCAGCCCGTCCCAGCCGCCGCCGCCAAACAGGTTGACGCCGGACGGCCCGGATACGGAGATGGAAAACTGCACCGGATGCGCGTCGGCATAGGTCTGCATCTGCGTTTGCGCCGCCGCCGCCGCTTCCCCGGCGTTCTCCGTGGCCCACTGCACGTCGATGTTCCTCAGGCCCTCCATCATGGCGCGATTGTCGCTGGCAATGCCCGTCGCCCGGATGCCCATGCCCGTTGCCGAGGTATCAAAGTCGCCCACGCCCATCAGGTCGTTCCAGATCCCAAGCCATTCCGGCTTGTCCATCTCCACGTTCGCAAAGCCGTTCACCAGCTGCTCCATGGCCAGCAGGTTCCGCATCCGCTCAGCCATTTCCGTGTTGCCCTGGCTCTCGTAGTAGGCCACCTTGCCGGCCACGGCCTGCTCGCCGCCCAGGTTGCCGATCATGTAGCCCATGGCGCGGCCCAGGTAGGCGCGCTTCGTTCCGTTTCCGCCGCCCGTGCCGGACCAGTCGCTGCCGCCCATCGCCTCATAGACCGCCGCCAGCGCCTGGTCCGCCGTCATCGTGCCGCTCATGTACTGCCCGGCAAAGGCCTGCAGGGCGCCGTAGTCGCTTCCCAGGTCGCTGCCCCGGATGTTCGTCTCCCACAGGGTGGCAATGTAGTCGTCATAGCGCGCGTCATATTCCGCGCGCTGCTTCTGGTACTGCTCCTCCATGCCCAGGGAGCCGATGTATTCCTCCGCCTCCTCCCGGGTCATGCCGTCCTTCATCGCGTACACCAGGGCGCGGGAACGTTCGGTCAGGTACCAGTCCTCCAGCTCGGCCAGGTCGGCGTCCCGCTGCGCGGCCGCGTTCCCGGCCAGCTCGCGCACGTCCTCCACGCTGCCCGTCTGCGCCTTGTACAGGTTTTTCTGCTGCTGAACGAAGATCTCATCCTTCGCCGCGGCGCTCTGCGCCATCGCCACCAGCCGGTTGTACTCCTGAAAGTATTCCAGAATGGTCTGGTAGTCGTCCTGCGTGAAACCATTTTCAAAGCCGGCCATCAGCGCGGCGCGGATCTTCTCCGCCACCCCGTCCGCCTCGGCGGTCAGCCCGGCCGTGCCCTTGTTGATGGTCTCCAGCAGCCGCTGATAGCGCGGATCGTTCTCGGCCACGCCCTCGCCGCCGTACAGCGCCAGCCAGAACTCGCTGGCCCGGTCGCCGCTGGCGTTGATCGCGCCAAGTACCTCCGCGTACATGTCCACGCCCAGCTTCTGCAGCGCCTCCTGCTCCTCCGTCGTAAATTCTTTCTTGGTCAGCACCGCGCTCAGCAGCTGGCTGGAGAAGGTGCTGCTCGCCGTTTGGTACTTCTGCACCGCCGTGTCCAGCGCGCCGTTGAAATTGCTCACGTTCTTGTACGCATTGTCAAAGTCCGTCCCCAGCGTCTGCAGGTAGTCCTGCATGGTGCCCTTGTCCAGGTTCATTTCCCCAAACTGATCCTTGAACTCGGTCTCCTGCAGATCGTTCATTGCCGCCACCAGGGCCGCCAGGGTCACCGCGCCCACGCCGATCAGGCCGGCCGGCGTCAGCAGTTTCCCGATAAAGCCCAGCGCCGTACCCGTCAGAATCATTCCCGGCCCGGCCACCGCCACAACTTTGAGGCCGCTCACCAGCGCGCTCAGCTCGCCGTCGTCCAGCCCGCTCACCTTGTCGATCATGCTGCCAACAAAGGTGTTGATCCGCTCGATGTCCGGCGCCAGCTGCTCGCCGACCACCAGCTGCAGGTTCTCCCACTTGCTTTTCAGAATCTCCGTGCTGCCCATCAGGGTCTGCATGCGTATCTCGGACAGGTACTCGCTGTAGCCCTCCGCGTCCCCGGCCTGCATCGCGGCGTACAGTCCCTCAAAGCCATTCGCCGCCGCGTCCAGAAACGCCATCGCACCCGTGATCGTTCGGGTGGGGAAGATCGCGCCCAGCACATTGTTGCGCTCCTCCTTTGTCATGCCGTTCAGCGCGTCGTTCAGTTCGCCGAAGATCTGCACAAAGCCTTTCAGCTCGCCGCTCTCCGTGTACGCCGAGAAGCCCATCCGCTCCAGCGAGGCCGCTGCCGCGTCCAGGTCGCCGTTGGCCTCGCCCATGGCCTCGGCCACGTCGCCCTCGTTCAGGTTCAGCTCCTCCATCATGTCGCTGGCCTTTTTCGTCGGGGCGATCAGGCGGATCATCGTGTTGCGCAGCAGCGTGCCGGCCGCCGCGCCCTTGGTGCCGCTGTCGTGCAGCACCGCCAGCAGCGTCATCAGCTCCTCCGGGCTCTCGGCAAACTTGGTCGTCGCGCCCATCTTCTGCATCGCCTCGCCGAACTCCTCCACAGAGCCGGCGCTGCTGTTGGCCGCGAACGCCCACAGGTCCACCCATCGGCCCAGATCCTTCAGCTCCACGCCCGCCGCGTTGGTGGACGTCACGATGTAGTCCAGGCCCTGGCTCAGGTCCAGGCCGCCCGCCTCCGCCAGGTGCATGGCGACGGGGATGCCGTCCATGATCTCCTCAAAGCTCCAGCCGGCGCGCGCGGCCTGCAGCAGGGCATGGCCCACGTCATTTGTGTGAAAGATGCTGTTCGCGGCCCACTGCCTGGCCGCCGCGTCCAGCTGATTCATCACGTCCGCCAGCTCCGTGCTGTCCTTGCCGTACTTGGTGGCCAGCGCGCCCTGGGTGTCCCGCAGACTCAGCTCGTAGTCCTGATATACGCCCAGGCTCTCCTTGCCAAAGTCGATCAGCTTCTGGCTGATCTCGTCAATCTGGCTGCCCATGCTCACCAGGCGATCCCCGATCTGCCCAAAGCTTTGGCTGACCTTGCCGCCCAGCACCACCTGCGCGTTCAGCGTTTTCTGTGCCATCTTGTCACCGCCGTTTTATTCCAGGTCCTGTCTGATCCGGCCCAGCACCATGCCGCGCCCGTCGGCAAACATGAAGTAATACACCGGATCGCCCACCTGGTATTCCGCCTTGCGCTCCGCCGGCGGGTCGCCCCGGTACTCGTTGATGTTCGCGTTCACGCTCTCCATCCAGCGCGATACCACGCCGTCCCGCGTCAGGCTCTCTACTTTGTACACATACCGGTTCGGCAGGCTGTCCGCCTTTTTCTCCCTGATCTTCCCGCGCTCCAGGCCCACCAGGCCCGTGCTCTCCGTGCTGTCCATCATTTTCACCCGATCCCGCTCACGCACCGGATCAGCCGGGCCCGCGTGCGTCCGTCCACCAGATTCTGCGTCGCCTCGTGCACCAGCCATTGCCCGGCTGCGTCCGTCCTGCTCTTCACGTCCACGCGCACCATGGCCGTATAGCCCGGGTTAAAGTCCATCTCAATGTTCAGCCATTCGCTCTGCCGGTTGTGCATCAGCAGGATGTTCCGCGCCCAGCGGTAGGCCATCGCGTCGTCGTCCACCGTGATGTCCGTAATCACGCGCCGCTGTCCCTGCGCGCCGCCGTCCACCGCCAGCCCTGTGCCGAAAAGCGTTTTGATCTGCACGCTCTGCCAGCTCAGATCCCGCCGGTCGATGTACTCACTGTCCAGCTGGTCGTCCTCCAGCTCCATCCGGTGCATGGGCGCAAGCCCCTGCGCCCACTGCACCCCGATGGCCGTGTAATTCCCGTTCAGCGCCTTCAGCACCGCGCCCTCCCGGTTCGCCAGCTGCTGCATAAAGGCCGCCGCGCCCAGGTTGTCCCGCAGCAGGTACTCATACATAAGCCCCCCGCTCACGCCCCACAGCGCCGCGCCCATGCCGCACTCGCCGGCGCACACGCTCAGGATGGCCGACAGCGTTTTCTTCTCAAACGCCTGCCACCGCGGCGTCTGCGGCACGCTCCGGCTCGCCGTGGCGTATATCCGGTAGGCGCCGTCCTCCGGCACAATCGTATTCAGAAACAGCGTCTTGCTGTCATATCCGCTTCTTGTCACGCGGAGCCGGTCATTCTTCTGCGGTCCCCAGCGGAACCATTTGTCCGCGTGATCCACTTTCAGGTTCAGGCAGTCCGCCTCGCCGCCCGATACGTCGCGGCACACGCATTCCATGATGTCCACGTCGTCGGTGATGTCCACGCCCTCATAGTAGAGCGTCAGATCCCGCTGCACCTGCGCCATGCCGTCACCTCCTGCGCCGCCGCGCCGGCTTGGGTCTCGCCGCGCTCCTGCCCGCTTCCTTCCGGCGCTGCGCCTGCCGCTCGTGCACGGCGCATATCGCCTGGAATATGTCGTAGAATCTTAGCACCGGTATTCCCAGGTAGTCCGTTACCGATGTGTTGCTGTTGATGGCCGCGTCCGTTACGCTTTCGAGATATTGTTGTTTCCCGCCTGGGAGGACGCATTGTAAAAAAGCTTGGCAAGCTGCATCGCCTTCACCGAGTCCGCGGCGCCCAGCTTCTCGCGGATATCCTTCGCGTCATACAGCCGTGTGCGCGTCCCGCCGTCGTCAAAGATCGGCGCGCATTTCTCCGCCGTCGCCGCGAACAGCGCGATGGCCTGCCGGTTGCTGATGCCAAACATGTTGTTCACCATCGCCACGCTGTCCAGGGCGTCCATCATTTCCATGCCCGTCAGGTCGCAGAAGTCAAAGGTGACCTCCCGCACGTCCTGACTGTGCGCCCGGATCGGGGTCATCAGCTTCAGCTTGCCCCGGCACAGCTTCCGCAGCGTCTCCCCCGGATCCTCCTCCGGCTTCTTCTCCTGCGCCTCCCCGGCCTCCGCGCCGGCCTTCTGCCCGCCCTGTTCTTCTTCGTCAAGAAGGGCGTCCGTCTCTTTTTCCATGTCCGCCATGGCAACCTCCTGATCCTGAAGCGATGGGCCCCGCGCAAGCGCAGGGCCCATCCATTCATGCCATACATTCCCAGCAGAGTAACTCACCGGGGTTATCAGGTGTTGGAAACCCCTGATTCAATTCGTATCGACCGGCTCCGCCGGTCGGGCGGGGGTTTTCGCCAAAAGCGAAAACGCACCACAGCCATTTCGCGCGGACTGGCAAAACCAGTCCGCGAGAGGGCGTCAGTCAAGGACGCCTGTCAAAAGGTTCGAGTAGTCGATCCCGTTGATCCGGATCTTCCCGGCCGTGCTGTCGATCAGGGTTACCACCTCGCCGGCGATCTCCTCCTCATAGCGCAGGACGGAGTATTTCTCCGTGCTGCCATAGGGGTTGTCGGTCTCGATACTGCCCTTCTCGGTGCTCTTGTGCGCGCCGCGCACGCGGATCTTCACCAGCTCCAGGCCCACCGCGCCCAGGGCGGTGATGTAGTTCTGCCGCGCGATGCGGCACTCAATGTCGTGCAGGCCGGGGGTCGCCAGGCCTGCGCAGTTCGTGCCGTTGTTGTGCGCCACCTCAAACTCCATGGCGTTGAAGTGGTACAGGTTTGGCAGCTCCACGTCCATCACCATGCCGGCGGCCTTGATGGGGGTGGTGGGGTGCTCGATGGTCGGCGGCGTGAAGGAGGTAATGTCCTCGCATTTCCGGCCGTTGTCAATCAGCCGGTGATCCTCCACGTTGCAGCGTACATACTTAGGCATACGTCATTCCCTCCCTTACGCCATGTCTTCCATGGCCGCGTAGTACACCTCAAAGCCGTCGTCCGTCCAGTTGGCAATGGCGGTCAGGCTCTTGGCCAGCGGGGTGTTGGTCACGTTGAACAGGATGCGGAAGTCGCCGCTGTACACGTCGCTCCGGGCCTGCTTGCTGGCGTCCAGCTGCACCCTGCCGTAGGTCAGCGCGCCGATGCCCAGCAGGGCGTCCACGCGGGTCTGCTCCTCGGCCACGATGGATTTCAGATCATTCACCGGCATGGGCTTGTCGATGTCCAGGTTGCGCCGGTGCTGGAAATCGTTCGTCAGGTAGAACAGCATCATCAGGCACGTATCGTTTACGTTGATGGTGGTGCCGTCCTCCTGGCTGTAGGAGGCGGCAAACATGCCCCAGATCGCCCAGCGGCCGCCCACATAGGCCGCGCTGTTGATGCCGTTGGCGTTCAGGCAGCGGTTGATCACCTCGTCGTCGTACACGCGGCCGACCACGTTCTCCGAGAAGTACAGATCCTGAATGATCGCGCAGTCGGTATTGCTGCCGCTCATGTACGGGATGCCGTCATTCTGGATGAGCAGCGCCTGGAAGTTCGCCGCGTTGAGCACGGACAGGTGATAGGTCTTGCCGTCGGTGCCGCGGGCCAGCGGGAAGAACACGCTCTCGTTGTCGCGGTTGTAGCCGTTGGCGCTCTTCCATTCCGGCGCGTTCTGCAGGGTGATGGCGTCGCCGGTGGTGGTCAGGATGGGCATGTCCACAAACATCCAGGCGTTCCAGTGCTTGGAGATCTGCAGGCTGTTCAGGTACAGCGCGTTGTGCACGTTCGGGATGGAGGCAAAGCCCGGGGCCAGCAGGAAGGCGGGGATATAGCCGGTCACGTTGTACACGTTCCGCACGGCGTAAATGCCCGTGTTCAAGCCGTACTCGTCCGTGGCGCCGATCACGTCCGCCTCGGTCACGGCGCTGGGATCCACCTTGCTCCAGGTGATGGACAGCGCGTCGGTGCCCAGGGCGCCCTTCGTTTTCTCCACAATGTTGATGACCTTTTTGGTGAAATCATAGCTCGCGGTATAGTGCGTGCCCTTCACCAGCGGCGTGCTGCCGCTGGTCACCACCAGCGTATCCAGGATCGCGTCCTCCGCGTTCACAATCTTCACGCGCCCGTTGTCCGGGGTCAGGGTGGCGCTGCCGCCGGTGGCCTTGCGGCGGGTGGCGGGGTCGAGCACGTTGATGAAAACCAGCGGGCCCACGTTATTCAGCTCAAAGTGCACGTGCATGGCCTCGCACAGCGTGTAGCTGGCCCAGTCGTCGCTGTAGCCCAGATACTTGCGCGCGTCGGCAATGTTGTTGACCAGGATCGGCACGTTCACATTGGCCGCGCCGCCCTCCACCTGGTGCACCGGCGCGGTGCCGATGTACACAATGGCCTGCCTGGTATCGCCCGTCCTGCTGAAGGAAAGGCCGTCCGCGATGACCTCGCCTCGCGTGCCATGCTTGAAATCGGGATATTCAGCCATGGGGTGTTAACCCTCCTTTTCTTTTGGCTTGAAGGGGCCGCGCCCCTTTGTGTTCGTTCCTCTGGGTTTTCAAAAAGGGGGACGTGTCCCCCTTTTGCGTTCATTCCGCCCCGTCCAGCAGCCGGTCGGCTCTGGTGGGTCGTCCGTGATCATTTCCGTCGTTGGCGTAGCACTTGAACTCCACGTTCAGAAAGCCCTGATACAGCGGCCGCCTGTCCTGGATGTACGCCTGATCCGAGTACAGCGAGTACATGAAGTTGTCGTCCTCCAGCGTCAGGTCTGTCCCCGGGACCGTCCGCTCCCGCAGCAGCAGCTCCATGCCGTCGTCCATCCAGTTGACCAGCGTCTGCAGGCCGGGCTCCGTGCCGTCCTTGAGCAGGCTCATGTCCGGGTGTCCCTCGTCCATGCCGTCCGCAAAGCCCGGAAACCGCACGCCCGGCTCATAGATGGTAAACAGGATCTGCAGCACCAGGCTCTGGCCCATGTCCTGCGGCCGGCTGATCTTCATGTACCGGTCAAAGCGGTGCTCCGGCGTGTTGCGCACATAGGCCGCGCCGGGCATGATGGTGATGCTCGGCGCAATGCTGATCGGGTCGCGCGGATCCAGCAGGCCGGCCTCGCTCGGGCGCGTCGGCTGCCAGGCCAGAAACACCCGCGGCTCGGCCATGGTAAAGTCGGTGATGTTCGGGCCATAGATGGCGTTCTGTCCTGTTGCGGGCTTTGGGCATTTGAATTCCCGGCCCCGGCACAGCTCACGCTCAAAAAAGGCCTTGGTCTTCCGCAGCCTCTCCCATGTCCTCATTCCATCACTCCCTTTGCCCACCGGGCTTCCAGGTGGATCTCCTTCATGCCGATGGCGTCAATGATGTCCAGCACGCGCATGGGCACGCCGTCCAGCATGATCTGCTCGTTGGGCTGCGCCCGCGCCGGCAGGCTGTCCTCGGGCACAAAGAGCACCTTGTCCACCAGGTTTGCGTCCCAGGAGATGTCGTTGACGTTGTTGTTCTTGCGTTTCAGCGCCTCCGTGTCGTCCGGCACGCAGGTAAAGGCTACGCCGTTCCAGGTGTGCTCCTCCGCGAAATGCTGCGTGTTCATAAAGATGCGGTGATTGTCCAGCGGAATGCGGTCTTTCAGCGCCATTATTTGTCACCGGCGCGCTTGCCCGCCTTTTCCTTCACGTCGTTGTCGGCGGGAGCCGGAACGGCCTTGCCCTGCTCCACCAGGCGCACGGCATAGCCGGCGTCAAGCTCTTCCACCTCGCCGGTTTTGAGAATCTTTACCTTCACTTGGCTTTCCTCCTTCCGCCATTCTTCGGGGCGGCCGCCTTGGCGGGCGTGTCCTTCACCAGCTCGTCCGCCACGTCCAGCTCCGGCAGCTCCTCCCCGTCCGGTTCCTCCTCCGCGGTCTCGGCGCTCTCGGCCTCCACCGTCCCGGGTTCCTCCGGCGTGGCCTCAGCCGGCTCTGCCTCGTGCGCCTTGGGCGTGATCCCTTCGCCCCCGCACACGCCCAGTACGCCGGCCTTCACCAGCTCCGCGAGCTTTTCCCCGCCCAGGGCGCCGGCCTGCTTCTCCGTCAGGATCTCGCCCACGGTGATAAAGCCCGTGGCCGGGCTGGCGGTATTCGTCTTCGCGTAATACTGCATCGCTTACCTCCATGAGATCGCGCGGGCGGTTTGCCCGGCCCCGTCCGTGTCGGGGGGGGGGCTCTGTACCCGGCGAACGTGCAGGCGTTCGACGGGCGAAAGGCGAAATCGCCCGCGCATTTGCTTACACCGTGCCGGTCAGTACCTTCATCACGGCCCAGGCGCCCACATTCTCGGGCACCACGGTCGGGCGGCTCACCAGGCGGGTCGCAATGCTGTCGCTCTGGCTGCCGCCGATGCGGAAGGGCACTTCCTTCTTGATGTAGGTGTGCAGGGCCGCGCTCTCGTCCATGCCGGTATACTTCTGGATCGGGCCGTGCATGATCTTGATGGGCTTCTTCGCGGTGGAGCCCACCAGGATGTAGCCGGCGGGGATGTGGTATTCCAGCTGCCGGGCGTCATTCAGGAAATGGCCGGAGTAGGAGACCATCTTCACGCCGTCGGTGTTGGTGCCGCGGTAGCGCACGCCCTGGCCGGCGTACTTGGTGGCGATCTCGCCCATGTACACCTTGTCCATGTCCAGGGTCTTGCAGTAGGTGCTGTTCTCCATCATGGCCTCAAACACGCCCGCGCCCATCACCATGATGTCCACGTCGCCCAGGCCGTCATAGACCATATCGAAGACCTTCTCCATGTCATAGTTGATCTTCGCGCCGGCCTGATCCCACCGGGTCACGGGGGTGTAGTAGTTGGTAAAGCCGAAGTTGGCCAGCATGGAGGGTTCCTTCTCCACGCCCTGGTTGGTATAGCGCTTGATCTCCAGCTTGCCCTTCAGCAGCACCTCGCGGGCCATCCAGTTGCGCCGGTTCTGCACCATGGCGCGCAGCTCGGTCAGGTCGCGGGCGATAATGCGCTTGGAGCGCTGCTCGGGGGTCAGGGCGCCGGTCACCGCCTCGCCAAACATGCGGCTGGATACGTCCGCCAGGGTCACCACGCGCTCGGGCGCGAGGGTGGAAAAGCGGATCTCCCGCATCTCATAGCCCTCACGGTTGATCGCCACGCCGCCGGTGCCGGGCACGACGAAGGGGGCCAGACCGGTCTGAGCGCCCTTGCGGTAGTCGTACAGGGCGCGCTCGTCGTCGCACAGCTCGCCGTCCTGGGCAAAGCTGTCAGACAGGAAGGTGTAGATGCGCGGCGCCTGCTCCACAGCCTTGAGCATGACCGCCGTGCTGAAAAGATCGAAATTCGCGGGCATTCTTCATTCCTCCTTGTTCATTAGGCGCCGGCCTTGAAATGCGCCTTGATGGTCGGGGCCTTGTCGCCGATCACGAACTTGTTGCTGGCGTCGATCTCCGCGTCGCCGCTCACAACCTCCCAGTAGTCGAACACATAGGTGCTGGCGGGGGTCGCGGTCAGGGTGACTTCCGTTCCCTTCTTACCGCTGGCGGGGCTGGCGCTGGCGCTGCCGTGTCCGTCGTTCTGCATGGTCACGCTCACTGTCACCTGGTTATCGGCCTCGGTGGGAGAAGTGGCGCTCCAGTCGTCCATGGGGCTGAGTTCCAGGCCCTGCTTGCGCAGGATCACGGCCTGCGCGTCGGTGATGGCCGCATAGGCGGCGCCGTTCTTCACCAGCACCTTGCCGGCAATGAACTTCGCCTTGCGGTAGGCGGCGGCCGCCACGGCCACGGTCTCGCTGGTGGTGGTGTCCACGTCGTCCCGCAGCACCACCAGGTTGCTTGTCTCGGCGATGTTCGCGGCGGCGGCGGGCGCGTACAGCACGCCGCTCTTGCGGTACATCACCGCGCCGGCGGGCACGGTGCCGTTGCCGGGCTCCACGGAGATCGCGATCGCGTCCGTGTCAAAGTTGCTGGCCAGCAGATAGCTGGGCTCATGGGTGCCGACGGTTCCAAACAGGTTTTCCATGCTCTTGTCCTCCCTTCTCAGGCCATTTCCGCGCTGTCGGTGTTCATGCCGCGCATCAGGTCGGCAATGTCCTTGGCGGCCTTGTCGCACTTGGCGGTCAGGTCGTCGTCGTGGTCGCCGCTGTCGCCGCTGCCCACGTTACCCGCGGGCGCGGTCTCCCGGCTTCTCGCCTCCAGGTACTCCTCGCCGGCCTTGTCCTGGGCCTCGATCACCTGCGCCAGAAAGTCTTCCACGCTGGTGCCGTCCGCCTTGGCCTGGCGGGCCATCTCGGCAAACTTCGCGCCCTTGGGGGTCAGCCGGTCGATGCGCTGCATCCGCTCGCGCTCGGCGGTCACCGCCTGCGCGGCGATGTCCTGGGCGAGCGTCGGGTTCTCCTGGCGGAGCTGTTCGGCAGTTGCGTCTCTGAGTTCCATGTGGTTCACTCCTTCGGTTTTATTTTCAGTCGGGCTATCGGCGGCAACTGCCGAACTCCCGTAACTGACATTGGTAGTGGGCTGCTCCTGCTGTTTGGCGGCCCGCAGCGGATGATCCGGCGCGTGCTCATAGCACGCCCGCATCAGCTCCATCTCCTCCGCGTCCAGGGCGCAGGCGGAAAGCTCGATCTCCTCTTCGTCCGGCCCGGTGATGATCTCGTCCACAAAGCCGGCCTCCATGGCCTCCTTCGCGCCGTACCAGGTCTCCGTCTTCATCAGCTGGTAGCATTCCTCGGCGGTCTTGCCCGTGCGCTCGGCGTAGATCTCAGACATGTCCTTGTCCGTCTGCGTGGCCGCGTTGTACGCGGAGAGCAGCTTGTCCGCGTTGCCCCACGCGCCGCCGGAACAGCGGTGGATCATAAACTCGCCGCCCTTGGCCATGCGCACGGCCGCGCCGGGCATGCAGGCGATCAGGGTTGCCGCGCTGTCGCAGCAGCCCTCGATGTCGATCCGTTTTGTGGCCGGATGCTTCATCAGCGCCGTGCGGATCGCCACCGCCTCGGACACCACGCCGCCCGGGCTGTTGATGCGCACCGTGATCTCGTCCACGTCCAGCTCGTTCAGCGCCTTGATGAAATCATTGCTGGTCACGGTCGGGTCGTCGTCGCCCCATTTGTAGGGGTAGATGGCGCTGTATACCGTGACCTCGCCCTTGCGGTTGCCCAGCGCCCGCGCGCTGGCAATCAGGCGGAACTCCTTATTCCGCGGCATTTGGCACCTCCTCCTTTGGCACGGCCTCGCTCTGCGCCCGCAGCTCGCGGCCCCGCTGCTTCAGGTTTTCAAAATAGTTGCTGCCGTTGTACTCCATGGCCTCCTGCTCGCCGGTGGAAATGCCGCTCTCCATGCGGATCTTCGCGGCGTTCGCCTCCTGCACGGGCTGCACGTGGCCCTGGCTCGTGCCGATCCACTGGCACCCGCACCAGGCGTCCCGCACTGCCGGGTCATCAAAAAACCCTGGGGCGTCAATTCGTCCCAGGGCCACGGCCTCGGCCAGCCACTGCTCGTAGATCGGCTGATTGAACCGGTCGATAAAGTGCTGCCGGTATCGGCGCACCACCTTCCAGAAGTCCAGCATCGCGCTGCGGCTCGCGGTGTAGTTGTGGTCGTACCGGTGCATCAGCACCTCATAGGGGATCTCCATGCTGCTGCCGATCATTGTCACCACCTCCGAGACAAAGCTCTCAAAGGCGGTGGGGGCGCGGTTCACGCCCACGTGATCCACTT
>Ga0310691_10004651_pt1 | contig 15353 bp, 21 predicted proteins | sample 176DNAGHGlowgp2_FD_203887 | JGI IMG/M metagenome (GOLD analysis project Ga0310691, IMG submission 203887) | Sheep rumen microbial communities from Palmerston North, Manawatu-Wanganui, New Zealand - 1766 DNA GHGlow gp2 (v2) (version 2) | ecosystem: Host-associated > Mammals > Digestive system >...
GGCGGAGCAGGCGCGGATCAGCGCGAGGACCGTGGAATCATTGGTGTCGTCGTCCGCCGCGATCCCCGCCGCCAGCCGCGCCTCGGCGATTACGGTTTTTCCGGTCATGATCCGCTCCTCCTCTCATCAGGTGCCGCTCTTCAGCTCGGCAAACGCCTTGGTGGTCATGGGCTTGCCGTCCGCGAGGGTCCAGGCCGCATAGTCGGTCTTCCGGGCGAGAACGTGCTCCTCGTAGTGGATCTCCACGTCGGCGTTCATGTTGGAGGCGTAGCCCTTCGCAAAGTTACCGATGACGACCTTGCCAGCAGTCACGCCGTCCTCAGCCTTGACGGGAAGACCGAACATGCGGCCCACGCCGGAGGCAGTGACGTCGGGGATGAAGATCGGCTGCTTGACGTTGTCCACGATACCGGCGAGGAGAGTCCAGATCGTCGCGGAGGTCGCATAGATCGAGGAGCCGTTGAAGTAGCCCGCGGTGATCTTGGACATCGCCGTGATGATATTCTGGTATCCGATGCCATTGGCCGCGGTATAGGTCACGACCTGAGGAGTGTTGGTTTCACCTTCGAGAGCGGGGATCACGCCTTCGGGCTGGGAGTTCGTGGAACCGGAACCGGTGAAGAACGCGGCAGCGAGAGCGTTGGCCACCTTCTCGGAGAGCTTCCGTCTCAGGAAGGCTTCGAAGTTTTCGAGGGACATCTCATAGAGTTTCCACGAGACCGTCACGGCCTTGGAGAGATCATAGCCGTCCAGAGTCACAGCACCGGAGGTCAGAGCGCCTTCGGAGGTGGCGGTGGTCTCTGCGGTCCAGGCGCCGTCGCCGGTGATGTCCGCATAGGGGATGGAGACTTTGCCTCTGACGTAGGTCCGGGAGGGCTCGGAATCCGCGATGACCGGATGGAGCTGACCCATCTCTTCCCAGATGTCCTTCATCATGGTGGTCGGGATCAGGGCGGTGTGAGTGCCTGCGGTCTGAGTCGCGTTCAGCAGTTCAAGGTTGACCGCGTTGAAGGCTCCGGCCTCGTCCGCGTCCATCTGCTTGTGCATCATGGCCTTGAGGAAGGCGCGCTTGTACTCGGTGGACGCGAGGATCGTCTCACGGTCACCGGATACGGCGAGCACCGCGGCCTGCCCGGTCACGCGGGAGCCACGTTCCAGCGCCTCGAGGTTGGCTTCCGCCTTGGCCTCCTTGTCATACTGGGCGTCCAGGGCTTCGACCTCCGCTTTCTTCGCCTCGAACTCTTCGAGCTTGCCCTCGTCGAGCAGTCTCTTGGCCTCCGCCATCAGAGCGGCGCGGGATTCGTTGTACTTCTGCTTGTTCATCTTCTCTGTGCTCCTTTCAGCATCATGAATTTATAATCGGCCTCGGCCCGCGCCCTTGCGTCGGAACCGTTGTCCGTCCTGTTTCCGAGGATTCCCCTCAGTCTCTCGACGACCTCCGGGGAGATCGTCATGCCGGCAGCCGCCACAAGCGGTTCCGCCCCGGCTTCGTCCCCGAAGATCCCGTCGGCAAACCCCAGCTCCACGGCCTTTTCCGCCGTGATCCAGGTCTCCCGGTCCATCAGATCGAGAAGCGCCGCCCGCTCCATCCCGGTCTTCCGCTCATAAGCCGCCGAAATGGATTCGTTCGCTGTGCGGAGGACCTCCGCCGTGTGCTCCATCTCCCGGTAGTCCCCGGCAGTCCGCGTCGAGACGTTGTGGATCATCATCAGCGCGGTCGGCGACATCTCGCAGTGTCCCGCCATGGCGATCACCGACGCCGCGGACGCCGCGAGCCCTGTCACGGTGATGTTCACGGGCCCCTTTTTGTAGCTCCGGAGCGCCGTGTAGATCTCGGACCCGGCCTGGATGTCGCCGCCGCCGGAGGAGATCTCCACCTCCAGCGTCTCGCCGTCCGCGCAGGCCTCGATTGCCTTTTCCGCGTCTTTCGGACAGACCGCGTCGATCCCGAACCACTCATAGATCCACTTGTCATCGTCCCGGATGATGTCGCCTTTGATCTTCAGTTTCACTCTTCCTCACCTCCTTCGGTTGTTTCTGTGCCGTCCCCGTCCACCGGAGCGGTGTCAAGCCGCCTCACCATCACATCCCCGCCGGGGACCGGAGGCAGCGTGATAAGGGCTCTCAGTTCGTTCACGGAGAGCGCGCCGCGGTCCACCCATGCGAGCATGGAGAGCTTCGTGTTCAGCGAGGCGTACTGCAAAGAGGCGGCCTCGCACAGGATCCGGTTGCCGATGGCCCTCTCCCGCCGCGTGAAGATCTTCCGTGAGAACTCCTCGGAGATCTGTACCACGTCCGGCTCCACCGCGCTCTCGTAGTAAGCGATCCACTCGTTTTCGGAGTAGGTGGACTGCACGATCTTCTCGTTCGTGTTATAAAACGAGTAAATGCGCTTCACTACCCGATCCACGTTCGCGGCGTTCGGAACATAGTCGTTCTGGTTCACCGGCGTCAGCTCCACCGTGTTGTCGTGGGCCGCCACGCCGAAGCCCCCGTCCTCGGACATGAGGAACGACTCCGCGAAATCACGCGCCGCCTTCTTCACGTCTTCGTTCCGCTTCGGCTGAAGCATCTTCATGATCCAACGCACCACGGAGGAGTTCTTGACTGCCGCCACAATGGACTGATCCGACGCAGACAGCACCTCCATGTCCTGGGACAGAGCCTTTTTCGGCGAAGTCCCGAGGATGTCGCTCTCCCCGAAGTCCCCGCGCAGGTGGATCAGATCGGCATAGCTCACCCGCGTCCTCGACCGGTTCGACAGCGTGAACTCCACGAAGATCTCCCCGTCTCCGTCCACCTCCGCCTGAGCCGTCACGCACGGGATCGGATATAATTCCGCGGGCAGACCGTTCTCGTCCCGCACGATCAGGGCGAAGGCGTTTCCGGTCAGCTCCTTCCGCGTCACCATGTATTCGAGCATCACCTGCATGGTCATGTACGGATTCGGCTCCCGGAGCAGAAAACGCATGTACGCCTCCGGATCCACCGCCTTCTCCCCGCTCCGTCCGTTCTCGCGGATGTGATGCACCGTCATCTTCCCGATGGCCTTTGCCTTCGGGCGGATCGCCGCGCGCACGATGTCCGACGCCCAGAGATCCCGGTCCCATCCCATGATGGTCTGCCGCTGATCCTTCACCATTCCGACCCGGACACCTTTCCCGGCCCGCCCGGTGGGACTTCTCACCTTCGCCCAAAGCTCACTCCAGAATCCCATAGTTCCTCCCGAAAATCCCGAAAAGTTTTCCCGCCTTCCCGCCCTCCGGCGCGCTTGACAGCATCCCCGGCCCGTGTTATAATAATCTTGTGAAATACCCCCAAAGGAGGCCCGGATCATGTATACCGTCGACGAAATCAAAAGAATCGTCTCACCCATCGCCGCGCGGTACGGCGTGGAGCGCATGTATCTCTTCGGTTCCTATGCCCGGGGAGAGCAGACCGAAGCCTCCGACGTGGATCTGCGCATCGACCGCGGCTCTGTGCGTGGCCTTCAGATGGCGGCCCTCTGGGCGGATCTGGAGGACGCCCTCGCTCTCCCGCTGGATCTCGTAACAACACCCGCTCTCCGCCCCGGATTTCTTGACCGGATCAGAAAGGACGAGGTACTGCTCTATGAACGCTCGTGAACGCGATCCCGCCCTTCTGGAGCGCATGCTCGAATACTGTTCCCAGATCGATGAAGCGGTGTCCCTGTTCGGCCGCGCTTTCGACCGTTTTTCCGGAAACTCCGTCTACCAGAACGCCGTCTGCCTCTGCCTGCTCCAGATCGGAGAGCTCTCCGGGCGGCTCTCGGAAGAGTTCCGTGCCGCTCATCCGGAAATACCATGGCGTGCGGTGAAGTCCTTCCGGAATATCGTCGCCCATAAATACGCAAGCATCGACGAGGAAGTTGTCTGGGAGATCGTGGAGAATGACATCCCCGCTCTCCGTGCATTCTGTCAGACAGCGCTTTTCTCCGGGTGAAACCGAAGCCCGTCATGACCGGGGACATCATCTCCGACCCGACTGAAGAAGACCGCCGAGGTCTTCTTTTTTTGCCTAAATCACGTTCCTGTATGCCTCTTCCTTCTGCAAAAAGACCGTGTAGGCATCCAGCAGGGCGGCGGCGCCGTCGATCCTTTTCCGCGGATTGTTCGTCTTCTTCGGCTGAATGTTCCCGTTTTTGTCCTCCTCGTAGGAGGTGTTCATGAGACACCACTCGTCGATGGGGTTGTCGTTGTACACGATCCGCCGCGCCGCCAGATCCGCGCCCAGCAGCTTCATGGGAGCCGATAAGGTCTTGACGCCCTGCCGCACGGGAACCATCGTGTCCCGCCCGAAGGTCTGCCGCATCTCCTCGGCCCACATCTCCGCGCCCCATTCGTCGTAGCCGATGGCGTAGAAGAAGAGGTCGAACTTCTCCCACAGCTCCCGGAACCACTCCGTCACCGCGTGCGGGTTGATCTTGTTCCCGGGACACAGCCGGAGAAGCCCCTGCTCGTGCCAGAGATCGTAGGGGATCTTGTCCTCCCTGACCCTCAGCTCCAGAACGTCCTCCGGCAGCCAGTACATGGAGCAGACGAAGATCTTGTCGCTCTCCGGCACCTGGAAGATGGCCTTCGCCGCCGTGAGGTCCGTCGTGCCGGATAAGTCCACGCCGCCGATGGCATAGCGGGGACGCAGCGTCAGATCCGCGTCCGCCTTCCCCAGCCACTCCGGCCATATCGGAAGCCCGGGGTCGTGCCGTCCGTTCCGGATCTCTTCATCGGTCCACCCCCTCTCCGGCACCCGGAAGGTCTCCCGGTTCCGGATTTCCTCGTAAGTGAGCCACGCCTCAGAGCTCGTCTCTCGGATGTTGAACTCCTTGCAGAGCACATTCTTGAGCAGACGCGGATTGGCCTTGCACCGCTCCACCTTCTCGGCCAGCGTCGTCCGGTTCTTGATGGTGCCGAGACCCGGATTTGCTTTCATCCAGCAGGCGGGATCCTGCCACTCGTTCCGGCTGTCCAGCTCGTACACGATGGGGAGCACGCGCTCGTCCCGGTACCCGTCCGGCTGGTCATAGCCCTGGACGATCCTCTCGCATTCCTCGTACTTCTCGTCGTAGATGTCCTGCCGGATCGTGCCCGCCGTGGACGTGATGACGATCATCGGCTGCTCTCTGGCCGCGACGCCGTCCGCGATGATGTCGTAAAGCCCGCGGCCCGCCTTCCACTGGTGGATCTCGTCCATCAGCGCGCAGGAGACGTTCAGACCGTCGAGGGTGTCCTTGTCCGAGGCCAGCGCCCGGAACTTCCCGTCGTTGGCGTCGTTCACGATCTCGGCCACCAGCGTCCGGGCCCGCTTCAGGAGGGCGGGAGACTTGCGCACCATCCTCCGGGCTTCCTCCCAGATGATCTTCGCCTGGTCCTTCTTCGTGGCCACCGCGTAGACCTCCGGCCCGGCCTCCCCGTCCGCGAACAGCATATAATTCCCGATGGCGGAGGAGATCAGGGACTTCCCGTTCTTCTTCCCGACGATCAGGATGATCTCCCGGTATTTCCGGATCCCGTCGTCGTCGATGAAGCCGAAGGCCGCCGCGAGCATCGCCTTCTCCCAGAGCTCCAGCTTGACCGGCTTCCCGCCGAGCCTGCCCTTCGAGTGCCGGCAGTACTTTTCCACGAAGGTGATGACGTGATCCGCCCGCTTCGGAGAATAAAACCATTCCCCCGGATGCTCAACGTCCCACGCGAGCTTCTGATACACCCGCCGGACCTTCTGCCCGACCGCGACGTCCCCCGCCGAGATCTGCCTCCAGTATTCCAGGATCGGATTCTCCTCCATGGCGGATCACCTCACCGGGAATCCACAAAGTCGTCGAATCCGTCGTCCACCATTCCGGCCACTTCCTTCGGCAAGAGCTCCATGAGCTTCCCGATCGCCGTCGTGTACCGCTGGATCATCGTCGCATAAGCCCGCGAGTACGGACTCTCCACCTGGATCTCATACTTGCCCTGCGGCATGGTGATCATGAACCCCTCCGAGAGCAGCTTCACCTTGAGCTCCTCCAGCTGAATCCGCATGAAGGCCACCTCGCGGATCAGTCCCTCCACAACTTCGGCCTTCTTGCTGTCAAGTCCGGCGAAAAGCCCGGAGAGTCGGGCGACCTCGGCGGAAATTGCCCGTTTCTGCTGCAAATCGTTCCGTTCTTTCCACTTGTTTTCGGCCATTTTTCCGCCCCTCTCCCACTTCGTGATTTTTTATAAAGAAACTAACTTTTGTACGGTCCGCTGACCCCGGGGGGTATGTGCACGACCTGTGCGTTTTTTGGAGGTAGCCTCTACCGGTTCCAGCCGCCGGATCGGAGTGCACGTCAAGGGGGGGCTACCCCCGCCAGTAATTCTCCGGCACCGGCCTCCCGTCGGCATCGAATCCCGCGTGATGCTGTGCCTCGTGGCAGTCCTTGCAGAGATACTCCACGTTCGCCGGATTCATCGTGATCTCCGGATCGGAAATGTTGAACGGCGTCAGGAGGATCTTGTGATGCAGGATCTTCCCGGGCTGTCCGCACTTCTCGCACACCCCGAACCGGCTGGCGATGTACCACTCCCGGAACTTCCGCCACTCAGCCGATTTGTAAAAGGCCGCCGCAAATTCCTGCGCCATCTGATCCCCCTGAAAAGACAAAGCACGGACTCCCGCAAAAGGTAAGCCCGTGCGATTGAATTTATCATAGCACAAAAAGTCCGGCTATTAGTCGCATGTTTTCGGCTACAGATCCCTCCGAAACTCCGCCCACAGTTTCCGCGCCTTGTCCAGCCAGCGGAACACCGTGCTCCTGTCCGCCGGATACTCCAGGGCAAACCGCATCGCCCTCGCCCCTACCTCACCCCTCCGGAGCGGACGCCACGGCTCCTGCATGTAGATCGCCACGACGGCCCGGACGATCTCCTCCCCCGCGGCGTTGGTGCGGCCCTGCCGATCCCGGAGCGCGGCGAAAACGGACGCGCAGGCCAGAAGGTCCGCCGCCCTCTTGTATCTCATTTTCCGGATCGTCTCCGGATCGGGCATCCCCAGCAGCGCCCACCTTCTGAACGCCTCCGTCGCCCGGTCCCGGTCCCTCTTGCTCTCGCTCACGTTTTCCTCCGCCTCCTCCCCCGGATCTGATCATCATCCCTCCGCGCATAGCTTTCCAGATTGTCGCTCCGCGGGTTGTAAAGCACCGCGTCCATGTACCACGCCTTGTTGACCTCGTTCCACCGGATGCTCGGCTGCTCGGAAAGCCAGTACCCCGGATAGGCCATCGAGAAGAACAGGTGCCGCTTTGCGTATCCCGCGTCGGCCAGCATCTCCAGCTCGTGCCGCGCGTATGTATGCACGTCCGACCGCTCCGCCGGCTTGACGAGATTCCGCGATCCGCTCCACCGCCGCTGACCCTTCGCGCGCTCGTGAACCTTGTCCGTCTTCCCGGCCCGCTTCTGGGATCCGAGGTAGAATCCGAGATCCACCACGCCGCACTCGTCGAACTGCAGATATTCCCACCGCGCCCGGCCCATGCCCCAGAGCTCGTGGAGCTTTTTATAATCCACCCCGCCCGGGAGGATCATGTGCACATGGGGCCGCCCGTCCTCGCTCCACGCCGGGATCCGGATGTACTTGAACTCCACGCCGCTCTCCCGGTACAGCTTCCGCGCGTGCCGGATGAAGGCCTGCTGATCCCCTTCGAACTGCTCCTCGTCCTCCGGCAGATACCGGTCGTTGTAGGTCAGCTCGAACCGGATGTCGTGCCGCGTGAAGTTGGCGTGGATCGTCATCTGCAGCCGGAGCAGGGCATACTTCTCGTTGAGCCGCGCCTGATCCTCCGAGGTGGGCTTGAATCTCCCGCGCCTCTTCCCGGATTTCCTCCACGTCGGGATCACGGACAGAAAGATCATGTCCCCGCAGACGAAAGCTCTCTCTTTGTAGCGACACTGCATCCCGTTTCCTCCCGATCCCGACCGTCAGCTTCCGGCCCGTTCGATTTATTAAGCTTCACTTACAAGGTTATCCGGGAGGGCTGCGCATACCCTCCCGGCTTTCCTATATTATAGGGATCAGAACGGCAGCTGCTCCCCGTCGTCCTCCGCCATCCCTTCGGCGATCTCTTTCCTCGCCCCCGGCGTGCTGTACGCCTGCGGACTCGCCTTCCCCGGCGCCGCGTTCGGATCGATCCCGGCCAGCATCGGCGAGTTCGGATCCACGATCACGTCCGAGTTGTTCCGGAATCCCGGCATCTCGCTCTTCGCGTCCACGAAGAAGGCCTCGTCCACCAGAACGAAATTCTCCTTCCGCGCGATCCCGTTCCTGTCCGTCCACCGGTTCTCCGACAGCGACCCCACCACGCAGATCGACGATGCCCGCCGGAAGTACCGCGTGACGAACTCCGCCGTCTGCCTCCACGCCGTGCAGTTCAGAAAGAGCGGATCCCCCGCCTCCCCGTTCCGCATGGGCTTGTTGACGGCGATGGAGAACGACGTCACCGACACCCCGGACGGCGTGGTCTTCAGCTCCGGATCCGCCGTCAGCCTCCCGCCGAGGATCACCTTGTTGAAATTGAAGTTTGCCATCAGTCGCTTCCTCCGTCCATCTTCGCACCGCAGTGCGGACAGTATCGGTATTTCGGCTCATCATCCTCGAAGACACAATCGCACTCGGAGCATTTCCACTCGTAATATACCGGATTCCCGTCCGCATAGCCGTCAAACTCCGTTCCAATGTATTGCCCATGCCTCACAGGCTCTACGTCGGCCGCCGGAGCCTCTTCGATCATCTTCAGCGCCCCGCCCGGAGGTCCCTCATGCCGCCGATGGTATTCGTCGATAAGCCACTGGCGGCTCACGAAATCGCTGACCGGTTTTTTCAGCCTGTCTGTGCAGTCCCCGCAATTCCACGGGCACACAGCCAGCTCCCAATAGGGGCAATCCCGGCACTTCACCGGCATCTTGTCAATGTCATTCATTTCCTCTCCCCCCACGGCCTTCCGCTTTTCACTTCCTCGCACAGCAGCTCCGGCCGCACCTCCGGCATGGACGGCGTCACGCGGTACTGTCTGAGATCCCGCAGCTCCTCCGGCGTCGCCTCGCGCACCCTCTCCGGCGGCACAACCGTCACCGACCGCGCCCCGTTCATGGGCAACAGCTCCAGCCCGTAAACCTCGACAGCGCCTCTTGCCGCGTCCGATTTCAGCGGATAGTCCTTCCGGATGCACCCGATCCGGGCGTAAAGCATCGGCCCCTCCATCGGGTGCTCATACACTACCGGCACGTTCCGCCGCGCCGCCTGCACCGCTTCCTCAATCGTCATGTCTGTCCTCCCTCGAGGGGAGCCGGACCGCGCCGACGCAGATCCAGGCCTCCCCGCTGTTCTTCTCGAGCTCCATGCACATGATCTCCTTTTCGCCCTGAAGAGCCTCTTCCGGACACCGGACCACCGTGCACACGCACCCCTCGCCCTCCGGAGCGTCCTTCCGCCGGAATTTCAAAAGCCACTTCATGACCATTCCTCCGCCATGGCTCCGAGCGTCTTACGAAGCACGCCGATCAGTTTTGTCCGCTTCTCGTCGTTCATCTGAGCGATGATCCCCTTCATGCTCGAGTAAGCATCCCGGAATCCGTCGAAATACCGCTGGAACGCCTGCATCCCCGGATCCGCCGCCAGCCGGAGCTTCTCGTTCTCCGCCCTGAGCGCGTCCGTCTCGGTGCCGATCTCCGCCCGGATCCGGTCCGTGAGCGCGGCTTTTTCCTCTTCCGTCATTTCCCGCACCTCGACGACCGGGGTTTTCTCAAGCTCGTCGATCCGCGTCTGGAGCGCGTCCCGTTCGGCCAAAAGATCAGCCTTCGCTTTTTCGGCCAGCTTCCGGGCGTCCTCGTTGGCGTTGGCTTCCTTCCGGGCCTTCATGAGATCCTTTTTCAGCTTCTTCGCTTCGGCGGCCTCGTTCTCGGCAGACTCAGCCCGGGCCGATGCCTCCGCCAGCTTGTCCGCCGCTTCTCTGGCCGCGTTTTTCGCGTCAGCCGCCGCGCTCTGGGCTTCGAAGACCTTCTTCACGGCCTCGTCCACTTCCGCCTCGCGCTTCTTCACAAGCTCGTCCCACTCGTCCTGCGCCTCGGCGTAAGCCTGTTTCCGGGCCTCCTCGATCCGCCGCTCCCATTCCCGGACGCTGAGATCTTCCGGAGGATTCGCCTCCACGAATGCCGCCCTCTCCGTCTCCGGCAGGCCGAGGAGCGCAATGGCCTGGGATTTGTTCATCCGCCCGAAGAGATCCATCCGGTTCTCCTCGAAAAGCGTCAGCTGTTCCTTCGTGCCGTAAGCCTCGTACAGCCGCATGAGGTTGTTCGCCTCGGTGCTGGAATACTGGAAGTTCTCCTCCAGCCATCCGCCCCACTCCCCGTGTCCGACGGAGCTCTTCGCCTCGACGAGAAGCCGCCCCACCTCCACGGAGTCTTCCAGCAGCTGACGGGCCGCCCGTCTCCGGATGGCGTTGATCTCCGCCGCGATCTCCTGCGGGGACCGGCAGGTGTTCGACTGCGTCGAAACCGTCAACACCGCCTCCGGCGGGTTGCAATCCATGATTTCCTTATCCATGCCGTTTTTCCTTTCTCAATCTCTTCTGGATCTCTCTCAGCCACCCGTCCACCCAGGCCTTGTCCTCGCCCTTCGGCTTCAAGTCCGGATCGTTGTGATACCCCTGGATCTGCGTCAGCTTCCCGTCCGGCGTCAGCTCCGCCGTCCAGACCGTGATCATCGGACAGGCGACGCGCCGGATGAACAGGATCGCCAGCTTTCCCGCCGCGTGCCGGTCGATGTAGCCCCCGACGCAGTGGCGCATGTTCTGCCCCTCCAGCGCGATGTCCGCCAGCTGCTCCGGGACCATGGCCATATAATCCCCGGCCTCGTACTCGAAGCGGTTCCGGTACTCCCGATAGATCGGCGCGTATGCCTCCGCCCTGGCCGCCAGCCGTCTCTCCTCCCGGATCGCCTGCGCGGAGGCCGTCGCCTCGTCGTGGGCCTGAATCAGATTCTTCGGCCAGCGGATCGACGGAACGGACAGATCCCGCCCGAGCTCTTCCGCGGCCTCCCGGTAGTCCCGGAGGAGACGCAGCCCGTTGCTGTTCAGTTCCCGGCTCAGGATGTAGCGGACGACCTCCTTCGGACCGTCCCCGCATTCCAGGCTCCATGTGATGATCTCCGATGCGGTGTAACTCCGTCCGGCGACCCGCTCCGCATCGGCATATCTGATCCCGATGTCCCGGCAGATCTTCACGGCCTCCAGACAGAAGCCGCCGTCCAGAGCTTCCGCCGCGTCCGCCTTCGGAATCCGCAGGAAGTCGAGCGGCCTTTTCGCGTTCCAGTTCAGGTACCGGGCGTTCTTCCGCCGGTCCGTCACCAGCTCGATCACGGGCTCCTCGATCCCGCGCTTGGCCAGGATCTCGATCTTCGGATACATCGCCGCCGTGCAGAGGAGCTTGCACCATGGGATCCTCACCGTCTGCCGCGTGTAGCCCGCCGAGGTGGAGTAGAAATTCCATCCCGCGATGTCATCGACCGGCAGATGTCCGAGGAATGTCCCTGCGAGCCCGTCCAGGACGATATAATAGCCCCGGGCCTCGCCGTACATCCCGCTCACCCATGGCTCGATCGGGCGCTTGTGCTCGTGCCAGCCGTAGTCTCCCGCGCCTCCCGTCTCCCTGCCGATGTATTCATGCTTCCAGATCCTGAAGGCCCCCGGCTCCAGCTCGTACCGCGCGTCCTCGTACCATTCCAGCGTCGGCTCGTTCTCTCCGCGCCCGAAGTGCCACCAGATATAGTAGCAGTACAGCCGGACAATCTTTTCATCTCCCCGGCAGAATACGATCCGGAAATCCCCGCGGAGCCGCTTCCGCTCCGGCATCTTCCCGGACGTCACGGCCTCGCACTTCGCCCCGCAGGTCGGGCAGGTAAAGGAATCCCCGTGCCGGAGCTTCATGTGCGCGTCCTTCCGGGCCCAGAGATAAACGGCACCGCAGGAGGAGCAGGTTCCGCGCCTCCCGAGCAGCTCGTCGTGGGGCTCAATCGGAAAGTCGATCCCGTCCCACGACCTCCACGGCTCGTAGAACAGATACGCCGGGACCAGCTTCCGCGCCGTCTCCTGCCATTCCGCCATGATCGGATAATCCACCCGTGCCATGTCAGCCTCCCATCAGATCGAAGAGATCCAGCGAGAGCACGTCGGATTTTTCCGGGCGTCCGGCAATTTGCTTATCCGGCTCCTCGTGCTCGCTCATCCGCACCGTCATCACGCAGTCCACCTGCGCCCCGGGGAAATACGCCGCCACCGCCGAGCGGTAGACCTCCAGATCGGACACGGACTGCCCGACGTTCTTCACGCACTCCTCGCAGACCGCCCACAAGGTCTTTTCCGACTGCGCCACGGCCTGGGCGAACTCCTCGTTCTGCCCGCAGAAGGTCACAAGCGCGTCGTGCACCGCCGTTTTGATTGCCCCGGCCTTCTGGCTCCACTTGGCCGTCTTGTCGTTCAGCTCCGCGCCGAGCTTCTTCACCGCTTCTTCTTTCATCATCTTTCTCCTTCACAATATCGATTTTCGGATTATTATCTCTTTCCGGGGAATATCCCCACGCCCCGGCCGGCCCGCACATCCTCCATGATCCGCCGGAACGCCTCGGGTGCCTCCCGGATCGGTGCCGGAGGATCGGCCCGGAACGGTTTCGCCACGGTCTCGATCTGACCTTCCGCCAGTTCTTCCCGCTCCTGCTCCGATACCGGCGTCAGATCCACGCCGTATTCCTCCCGGAGCCGTCTGAGCCTCCCGTGCTGCTCCACCGTCCGGTCCCGGTCCTGCCCGCCGATGAAGCGTTCCACCCACCCGGACATGAAGTCCGCCAGCGGCAGGGTAAAATCCCTCTCCACCTTCGAGATCGGGAACCGGCGTCTCCCGGACGGATAGCGCATATCCAGCAGGGCCAGCGTGCCGGAGGCGATCCACACCCGGACAGCCCTCCGTCCCAGATACGCGTACCAGGCGATCCGGGCATCTGCGTGGATCCGGTCGGTGCCGAGGAAGAGCTTGTCCTGGACTTTCGCCTCGGCCCTCTCCCACACCGGCTCCGGCTCGATCCCGCCGAAGTCCATCTTCCGGGAGAGCATGTACTCCGCGTCGTTCACCACGGTCTCAAACCGCATGAGCTCGTCCGCCTCGTGCCGCCCTCTCCGGTCCTTGATAAAGATCCGGTCCGCGGCGTTGTCGTTCAGCTCCCGGGAGCAGTTTCCGGCCTGCGCGTCGAAATACGACTTCAGCCCCGCCCGCCGGAACCACGGGAAGTTGTCGAGGAGCAGGAGCGCGGCCTCGGACTGCATGGCCTCCAGCGCCTTCGTGCCGTAGAGCTTCGTCACCTGCTCCGTCCGCTGATTCTGCAGCTCCTCCAGGCCTTTGCACTTCATCCGCCCGCCTCCTTCCCGTCCGCGATCTTCAAAAGCATGTACACCGTGTTCACGTGGATCCCGGTCCTGGCGGAGATCTCCTTCGCGCGAAGCCCCTCCTCGTCCCGCATCCGTTTCATCTCCATGGCCCGTTCCCACTGTCCGGCCTTCTGTTTCTCCTTCTGCACCCGGGGCACCTCGATCCCGCGCTTCCGCATCTTCCGGACCCGCGCGTTCACACAGGTCTCCGAGACGCCCAGCCGCGCCGCGATCTCCTTCTGGATCAGTCCTTCCCGGCTGAGCCGGAGGATCTCCTCGTCCCGGTCGGATCGTTCCTTCCGGCATGGATTGTCCGGCAGTGCGTTCCCGTGGCGCATCCCGTCGTGGGCGGGCGTCCTCAGCCCTCTCTTTCCGTGTTCGGCCTTCACGGAAAATCCCGTGTACGCCTTCGCCCGGGGCATGTCCCGTTCCTGGATCCGCACCGCCGCGTCCGAGCTGACCCGCACGCCCCGGAAGGTGTCCGAAGAATCCCGGATCACCCGGTCGGCCCGCGCGTCGCGGAGGATCCCGGCTTTCCGGTGGAGCCATTCCAGCACCTCGCCGAAGGTCCCGTGCTTCCGGACCGCCCTCCGCCCGTCCGCGACCACGCCGGTCCAGATCCTCGGGAACGCCTCGCTCTGCGCTATCCAGTACCCCGCTGGCCTGCCCGTCGCGAGGATCCCGGCGATCCCGTCCTTATCGGTAGTGCGGATCGGTGTCATGACACCCGCTCCCTTCTGAGCTCCTCCCGGATCGGCTCCGGGATCTTTTTATCCTCAGGCCCCATCCAGACACAGACGGCCTCGGACCAGCCCTCCTTCTTCGCCACGAGCTTCGCCATCTTCCGCGCGCAGGCCTCTGCGTCCCCGGGCTTCGTCTCGTGGATCACGATCACCGGCTCCTCCCCCGGACACCGGAAGAGGAATTTATACTTCTGCTTTTCTTTTGCCATGATTCCGCTCCTTCACAATGTTCCTCACCGCCTCGAAGGGAGTGAGGTCGTAATACTGTTCCGCATTCCGGGGCCCGACGGCCTCTTCCCGCCGGATCCCCGCCTTTTTCAATGCACGCTGGGTCTTACGGTTCCGCACGGTTCACCACCCCCATCCAGTCGAGAAGTACACGTTGTCGATCTCGTACATCGGCACGGCCCAGTCGTGGTAGTAGTTCAGCCGGAAGAAGGGCGCCGACCACTCCGGTCCATTGTAGAAGCGATCCTCGCACAGCGCCCGCATATCGGCAAGGCCTTCGGGATCGTACTCCCAGTCCCAGACGTAAGCGTAAGGGCTGTACACGAGGCTCCCGTCCTCCGCTCTGGCTGTCAGCGTGTCGCTGATCCGCGGGCCGTAGTACCCGCTTTCCCACAGCCGGAGAATGGAATCCGCCCCGGCCTCGCAGCACTCCGGGCTTGTCCCCCAGAACTCGAGGTACACGATCCGGCTGTAAAGATCCATCTCCCAAACCTCCATCCGGTGCCCGTCCCAGCCGACCAGCTCCGTGCAGACGTTCCAGTCGATCCCGCCGGCGTCGATGCCCACGGGTGGATGCGGCTCCGCCATTTTACCGGCTTCGGCATTATGGTCCACCCACTCCGCTGCCATGGGCTCGTCCGGACGATACCACGCCGGCGCCGGGCCTTCTCCTTCGGTGTAGGTGTCAAAGTAAAACGCCGTTCCGATCTCCGCCGCTTCGGGCGCGCCGAGATACCGGACGACCGCCGGATTTCTCCCGACGCCCTCTCCGGGTGCCTGTGCGGGAAGCGGCTCTCCTGAGGCAGGGCGGAGAGTGACATGCTCCGCCGCCCAGCATCCCGCCGCGATCAGACCCGCGAGGATCAGCAGAAGGAGGATCCTTCTATTCCGCTTCGTCGTCATCGCTGTCCGCCTCCTCTTCGTCTTCGCCC
>Ga0310691_10004653_pt1 | contig 15352 bp, 15 predicted proteins | sample 176DNAGHGlowgp2_FD_203887 | JGI IMG/M metagenome (GOLD analysis project Ga0310691, IMG submission 203887) | Sheep rumen microbial communities from Palmerston North, Manawatu-Wanganui, New Zealand - 1766 DNA GHGlow gp2 (v2) (version 2) | ecosystem: Host-associated > Mammals > Digestive system >...
CGCTCGTCGCAACGAGCGGAATTCTCATATTTGCGTTCAAAAGCGCTAAAGATGGGGGCTTGGGGGAAGGAAAACAAGAGTTTTCCTTCCCCCATTTATCCATCACATATTCTTCTTTTTCAGCATTCGTATTTTGAAAAGAAGGACTTTATCGACAGACTAAAGCACCGGATATGCATTTTTCTGCATATCCGGTGCTTTATTTTATACAGCGTTTTTTCTTGCCTCACGGCGCCTTGCAGCCTGAATCTGCGTCGCCTCCGCGAGCATCAGCGCACCGACGCCCTTCGGGTCATCGGAAACAATCGGCTCGGAGAGATAGTAACCGCAGCTTCCGTCGCGGTTCGTGACGCCGCCGAGCCCTGCCGCGCTGCAAATACCGGTCAGATGCATCCCGTCCGGCTCCTGCACGAGCTTCTGCTTTTTTATCGTATGCAGAATCCCTGCACCGCTCTGTGCGGCAGCTGCATCCAGAATTCCCATCTCGGCGCCCCGCATGAACGCATACGCAATCATCAGATTACCGGAAGTCTCGGTATAATTTCCCGGCTCATCCTGCCGGTCAATCACCTGAAGAAAGCAGCCTTCTGCATTGCGGAACGGGCGCAATGACGCCTCCGCATCCCGCAGCATTCCGCTGAGCTGTGCGTGCAGCTCGCGCTGTGATGCGGGCAGCAGCGCCAGTGTATCGGTCAGTGCCATCAGCAGCCAGCCCTCGCCGCGCAGCCAGTGAGAGCGTGAAAGCCCCGTCTCCGGATCTGCCCAGCGCTGCACTCTTGCCTCGTCCAGCCCGTGATAATAAAGCCCGTTTTCGGGATTCTGCATATGCTCCCGCAGATATGCAAACCAGCGGCCGATCTCCTGAAAGACCCGGTCATCGCGGCTCTGTCCGGCATATTGTGCAAAGAACGGTGCTGTCATATACACCCCGTCAATCCAGATCTGCTCCGGATAGATGCCCTTGTGCCAGCAAAAGCCGCTTTTGGTGCGCGGATGCAGCGAAATCTGCCGCGCAATCCAGTCCGCCGCTTTCCGGTAACGATCGTCATTTGTCAGCTCTGCCGCAAAAAACAGCACTTTGCCGCAGTTAAAGCTGTCGAGACTGTACGCGTCGGTCAGATAGCTCGGAATTGTGCCGTCCGCCTTGACGCGCTGAGACAGATACCGCAGCACAAACTCTGCATAACGCGACCGTCCGGTCGCCTCAAACATTCTCTGACAGCCCAGCAGCAGGCAGCCGTCCTCATAATTCCAGTAGGATTTGAACGGCTTGCAGCGGGCTAAATATTCCTGAAAGTATCGTTCTGTCATGATTCTGCTCCGGCAAGGGCAGCCTGAATTCCGGCATAAAGCCGTTCTGCACCCTGGGAAACCGAATAATCACCGTAACTGATGCCGGTGAATACATCTTCGTATACACCGTTTACGCCCTTCAGCGCAGCATTTTCAAATTCCGGATCAATCCGGAATGTAACCCATTCGTTCATCCGGTAATAGGCTTCTGCGGTAATGTCCCCCAACAGTCCCGCGTCGCTGCAAATCTGATTGGCAGTGTGATTCAGCGGCACGCCGCGCTCTGTGCCGAGCTTTTTGACGGCGTTTTCATTGCTGACCAGATAGGATATGAGCTTTGCGCCTGCCTCCGGATTCCTGGAATGCTTTGAGAGGGCAAAGCCGAGGGCAATCTTGGAAAAACCGCCGTGATATTCGCCGATATCCCGGAAATACGACCCGACGGTCAGCGTCTGTCCGTCCGCGAGCGAGTCAATGAATTTGCCGGCGGACGAATCCCATTCATAGATACCGCCGTATTTTCCGGTAATCCAGTTTTCGTCCTTGTCAAAGCTGTCCGCGCCGCCGCCGACGATCTGTCTGAGCGGCGGGATCACATGGCGCTGCTCCATATTCTCCAGAACGCCGAGCGCTTCGGCAAGCTCTGCCTCGGAATATTGCAGCACGCCGTCCGTGACCCACTCTCTGCCGTATTTGCATTGCAGGTAATAGACGGCAAAGAGCATCCGGTCATACCAGCCGAGCGCCAGCGGATAATATTCCTCCCCGAGCCGTTCGCGGAAGATTTCGCCTGCATCGCACAGCGCCGCAAAGCTGTCCGGAACCGGAATCCCGGCGCGTTCATATGCAGATGCATTCCAGAAGAACACTCTGCCGGTCTCACTGACCGGAATGCAGCGCAGCTCGCCGTCAACGGTACACATCTCCAGTACATCTGTATCATATTGCTGCAAATCTATGATGCTGCTGAACTGCCGCAGATCGAGAAAACCGGTCTCATCCGACTGATAATCCGAAATCCAGTTCCAGTTGACCTGCATCACATCGGGCTCTGTTCCGGCATAGAGCGCCGCCGCGGCAGCATCCTCCCAGCCGCTCCATGCTCCGTATTCGCAGCGCACCGTGATTTCACTCTGTGATTGCATGAAGGCATCGACGGCATCGGAGGTTGCCTTGTGGCGCGATTCCCCGCCCCACCATGAAAACCGGATTTCATTTTTTTCGGATGAATCCGTACCGCAGCCGGCAGTATTCAGCAGAATTGCAGCAGTTATGCACAGCGTCCCCACACGTTTTCGCATAACTTACTCCGTTTCGGGATGCCCCTCCGGCGTGCGGAGCGGCATCGGTTTTCCATTCTGTTATTTATTATACCGGTATTTGCCGCGAATGTCAATGCACAATTGTCTGCTGTTACCGGCAGATCATCCGGCATTTGCCGCTCACAGGATGCCTGCGAGCGACCGCTCCAGAATTCCGGTGCAGGCGGCAAGCGTCACACCGTAGTTCGTAAACGGCACGCCCTGCGCCAGTGCTGTCCGCATCCGCCATTGCAGCTCGCGCTCGGTGCGCATACAGCCGCCGCAGTGAATTACGAGGTCAATGCCGGAGAGATCCTCCGGGAAGGTGCCGCCGGAGCAGAATGACAGCGAGAATTCCCTGCCGGTGAGCCTGCTGATCGCACGCGGCAGCTTAACCGTGCCGATATCGCCGCACTGTCTGTGATGCGTGCAGCCCTCCGCAATCAGGATATGCGCGCCTTCGGGGAGCTGCCGCAATGCCGAAACGCCCGCGACCGCCGTTTGCAGAAAACCCTTATACCGCGCCATCAGAATGGAGAACGAGGTCAGCGGTATCTGCTCCGGCACAATCCGCGAAACCTGCGCAAACGCCTGACTGTCCGTCACGACCATACGCGGCGGGGCATGCAGTCCGCCGAGCAGACCGGAAAGCTGCTCCGGCTGCACCAGCAGCGCACAGGCATTTGCATCCAGCACCTCGCGCAAGGTCTGCTGCTGCGGCAGAATCAGCCTGCCCTTCGGTGCCGATTCGTCAATCGGCGTGACGAGAACCACGCTGTCGCCCGCTGCGATCAGGTCGCGGATGATGAACCGCTCCGGTTCGCCGGACTGCGCAAACCGCCCGAGCGCCTCCTTGAGTTCATGAATTCCCTCCCCTGTTTTGGCGCTGACAAAGAGCGCACCGTCAGGCACCTCCGGGCGCGCCGTCAGCCGGTCGCACTGGCTCAGCGCGATCAGATACGGGATTTTCTCCTTTTGAAACAGCCGGAGCAGCGTCTCCTCGGTCTCCGAAAAGGGCTGCGCCGCATTCGCGACCAAAACGGCAATATCCGTCCGGCAGAGCTCACGCCTGGTCTTTTCAATTCTCTGCGCACCGAGCTGCGCATCGTCGTCATCAAAACCGGCGGTGTCCGTCACCGTAACCGGGCCGATCGGCAGCAGCTCCATGCTTTTCGTCACGGCATCCGTCGTTGTCCCGGCAACATCCGAAACAATCGACACATCCTGTCCGGTCAGCGCATTCACAAGGCTGGATTTTCCGGCATTGCGCGCACCGAAAAAGCCGATATGCACCCGCTCGGATGCCGGAACCTCATTGATGCCCATTGTGTATCTCCTCCCCGATAAAACAGGCGACAGACTGACTCTGCCGCCTGTTATTTGTTATTTCGGTGCTTTCAGATCGGTCTTTTCCAGCAGTCCCGCAAGATACTTGAGAAGCTGCCGGACATCGCCGATATTGACGCCGGAAACGCCGTCGCAGTCTGCATTGCGCTTGCCCTCATCGGTCACGCCGGTCTCGGTATCCTCCGCGGCAATGCGGCTCAGCATAACCGCGTCAAGCACATCGACCTCGCCGCTGCAATCCACATCACCGGGCGTACCGTCCGACAGGATCGGTGCCGTTGTGGTCTCTGTGGTGATGGTCGGCTTGGTATCGGGATGCGGCGAACCGTAGTAATCGGAAAGCGACTGTCCGTTCGCACCGAGCGGAATCCGGTGGTCAAGGCTGATGAACACGCCGTTTTCATCCTGCCAGAGCGCATCCTTGATGAACTCCCACTTCACATCGTCCCATGTACCGAAATTGTCATAGACAAGTCCGCCGGTATCGGAAGAATTCTCATTGAAGCACCAGAAGGTGTGATGGATGTGCTTGTCGATCATGTAGTCGCGGATTTCCCGGAGCCAGTGGCGGTTTTCGCCGGTCTTGTCGTGTTCTTCATCGACCCAGCCGCCCCATTCGCCGATCAGCAGCGGCGCGATATGCTCCTCGGCGATGAACGCCCAGGAATCGTACCAGTAGTCATCGAGCAGGGTCTGGCGGGTAAAGGTCTTGGTCGGATCTTCGAGATAGAACCAGTCCTGCTTCCAGACCTCGGGACCGTAATCATGCGGCGAATAAACAAGCTGGCTCTTGAATTTTTTGTAGATCGGATAATCGCGCACGCCGCGGAAATTGCCGCCCCACCATGCGCCGTAATACGGGCTGTAATTGGTCTCATAGACGATTGACGGGGAATCCCAGTTCTGACCCTCCTCGAACTTCGGATAAACCTCAATGCCCTCGACCATAATCAGCATATTCGGATTGATGTTCAGAACAGCCTCGGCGCCGCGTTCTGCGGCATATTTCCAGTTGTTTTCGTCCTTAGAGTTGTCCCACTTTGCCATGAGTCCCTCGTCCTTTTTGCCGTGGGGCTCATTTTTCAGGTCGATCGCAATAATCGTATCATCGTCCTTGTAGTAGTCGGTAACCCATTCGAGTGCTTCAATCCAGTCCTCGGTTGAGAAATTGTTGTCATACCATGTTGCCCACTGATGCCCGTTCGAGGCGGTTGTCGCACAGTGAATGTCAATCATGATCTTGATGCCGAGCTCCTTGCACCACTGCACTGCCATATTCCAGATATCGAAGCTGTATTTGATCGTGCCGCCTTTAATGCCCTCAACGGTCAGTTCCGGATTCTCCCACTGATTGACCTTGATCATAGGATCCGGTCCCTTATTTTTCCACTGGAGCAAAATTTCCGTGGACATTGGCACACGGAGCAGATTAAAGCCGTGGTCTGCGATCTGCTGAAGACACCAGTGCATATTCTGCGACCACACGCCGTCGAATACCTGCGAGCCGACATTGTAGCCGAACCAGTTGACGCCGGTCAGCCATACCTCATTGCCGTTCATATCGACAATCTTGTCGCCCTCAACGTGCAGCCAGTCGTCCTGCGTATCGCTGACAGCCGCCGAGACCTGCGGCGCCTGTGCCGGCAGCGCGAGCCCCTGCGTCGTGAGCAGCAGCCCGGCTGAAAGCATTGCAGTCAGTTTCTTTCCTCTCATAAGAATCAATCCCCTCTTTTTTCGCTGCGGTACATTTGTATGACAAGACCGCACAAAGCAAAATCTGCCCTGTGCGGTATTGCACATGAATCAATAGCCGTACTGTGCGCCCTTCTTGCCCTTAATCGTAAAGACAATGAACAGCACCAGCAGGATCACTGCGCCGGCGGCAAGCCCGAATCCGATGAACACGGTTGTTTGAAAGCCGTCGAAATTCGCCTTTGTCAGATACACATCTTCACAATCGGAGGAATAGCCCTCTCCGTACCAATCCGCAAACACATTGTTGAGCTCGCCGGTGAGCTTGTGTACCTTTGCCTCGAACGGGAGCTCCATGCTCGGAACATCGCTGTCCGTGACGCTTTCGGGATCCTTGTCGTACTTATCGTACAGCGCCTCGAGCTTCCGCGCATAGTCATCCAGAATCCCGTACTCGTCGTTTTTGCTCGTACCGTACAGAATCCGCTTCCCGTTTTCCATCTCGACGCAGTAATACTTCATCGTCGTAGATTTGGACGTGGTGATGCCGAAATGCTTTTTGGTTTCCTCTTTCTCAACGGCAACGCCGTAGGTCACATAGATCTTGCCCTTGACAAGATCGCCGTCCTTCAGCTCGCCTGCCGCTGCCGTATTGAAATCCTTGACATCGCCGTTCCGGTATTTGTTCCATGACGGAAGATCCGTCAGCAGTGCGATTGCAAACAGCGCCATAACCAGTGCGCCGATCAAAAAAAATCTCTTAACCTTCATCCGATGCTCCCTTTCCTCCAAATGCTGATTCAGTCATTCTTCATAGATGAAACCTTCAGGCGGTTCAGCGCACGCCGGAGCTTGAGCTCGGCATACTTCTGATCCTCCTTATTTTTGCTGTTTTCCTTGCGGCGGCGGGCATCCTCCTCCGAGCGCTTTGCCCAGTCGATGTCAATATCCTCCGCCCATTCCACGGCGTTTGCGAGAATCGCCGTCCGCTGCGGCGAAACCTTGACTGCACCGCCCGAAAGCGCCGCAATCCGCTCGGTTCCGTCCTCCATAATGATCTTTACCGGACCCGAGGGCAGCGCCGCAACATATTTCTCATGCTTTGCGAGGATGCCGAGATCACCCTCTGAGGTGCGGACAATCACCCGCTGAACATTTCCGTCAAAGAAAATCTTTTCCGGCGTAATAATCTGAAGCGGAAATGTGCTCACTTACTGCACCTCCTCCAGCTCCTTTGCCTTTGCCAGTACATCGTCGATCGTGCCGGCGAAGAGGAATGCGGATTCCGGAATATCGTCATGCTCGCCGTCAATGATCTCGCGGAAGCCGCGGATTGTCTCGGCGATCGGGACATACTTGCCCTCCATTCCGGTGAACTGCTCTGCAACCGAGAACGGCTGGCTGAGGAAGCGCTGCACCTTTCTGGCGCGGCTGACCGTCAGCTTATCCTCATCGGAGAGCTCATCCATACCCATAATTGCGATGATATCCTGCAATTCGGTATAGCGCTGCAATATGGTCTGCACCTGCCGTGCGACGCGGTAATGCTCCTCGCCGACAATCTCCGGCGAAAGAATGCGCGAGCTGCTCTCCAGCGGATCGACTGCCGGATAGATACCGAGCGAAGCGATCTGACGGGAAAGCACCGTTGTTGCATCGAGGTGCGCAAAGGTTGTTGCCGGGGCGGGGTCGGTCAGGTCATCGGCAGGGACATAAACCGCCTGCACGGATGTAATCGAACCCTTGCCGGTCGAGGTAATCCGCTCTTGCAGCGCGCCCATTTCAGTCGCGAGCGTCGGCTGATATCCGACGGCAGAGGGCATTCTGCCCAGCAGCGCCGAAACCTCCGAGCCTGCCTGCGTAAAGCGGAAGATATTGTCGATAAACAGCAGCACATCCTGCCCCTCGGTATCGCGGAAATACTCTGCCATCGTCAGGCCGGAAAGCGCCACGCGCATTCTCGCCCCGGGCGGCTCATTCATCTGCCCGTAAACAAGGCAGGTTTTTTCGAGGACGCCGCTTTCCTTCATTTCGTGATAGAGGTCGTTGCCCTCACGGGTACGCTCTCCGACACCGGTAAAGACCGAAATGCCGCCGTGCTGATTCGCGACATTGTTAATCAGTTCCTGAATCAGAACGGTTTTGCCGACGCCGGCGCCGCCGAACAGACCGATCTTGCCGCCCTTTAAGTACGGCGCAATCAGGTCGATGACCTTGATGCCGGTTTCAAGCACCTCACTGCTGGCGACCTGTTCCTCATAGGAAGGTGCCTCGCGGTGAATCGGCCAGCGCTCGGCAGTCTGCGGGGCGGGCTGCTCATCGACCGGATCGCCGAGCAGATTGAACACTCTGCCGAGTGTTTCTCTGCCGACCGGAACCCGGATCGGGCTGCCGGTATCAACGGCATCCAGTCCGCGCACCAGACCGTCCGTGCTGCTCATCGCGATGCAGCGGACGATATCGTCACCGATATGCTGCGCGACCTCCAGTACAAGCCGCTGCCCGTTGTTATCGCATTCGATTGCGTTCAGCAGTCTGGGCAGCTCATGCTTCTGAAAACGCACATCGACGACCGCACCGATGATCTGGACGATCTTGCCGATGCCGCCGGTTTTTGCTTGCTCATTTGCCATTTTCTAAGGCTCACTTTCTGTAAAAGTATCCGGAGCAGAGATGCTCCTGCGGTTATTCCTGTGCATTTGCGCCGCTGACGATCTCGGTGAGCTCCTGTGTAATGGAAGCCTGCCGTGCGCGGTTATATTTGAGCGAAAGGTCGTCTATCATCTCCTGCGCATTGTCAGTCGCATTCTCCATTGCCATGCGGCGGGCTGCCTGCTCAGAGGCATAGGTATCGACAATCGTGCAATAGAGGATACCCGCAAGATACTGCGGAATCAGGGAATTGAACACTGCCTCCGGGCTCGGCTCATAGTTCGTCAGGCTCTGCACGCCCTCAGACTTTTCGAGATTCGGCACGGGAATGACCTGCATCTGCCGCGCCTCCTGCGTCAGCGGGGAGACCATATTCGTAAAAAACACCTCAACGAGTGCGAGATGCCCCTCATCAAAAAGATGCACGATATGCTCTGCCATATGCAGCGCGGTGTAGGTCGTGATCTTTTCCGCGACATTATCAAATGTACCGAGAATCCGGTTTGTTGTTTTCGCATAATGCTCGGAGGCTTTCTTGCCGACGGTCATCAGAATGACCTCTCTGCCCTCCGCCTCAAGCTCCTGAATCCGCCGGTCTGCAAGCCGGAACACATTGATATTGAAGCCGCCCGCCAGTCCGCGGTCGCCTGCCATGACAATCAGCAGTGCCGCGCCGCTTTCGCGCAGCTCGGTATAGGCAGAATGGAATCCGACTGCTTCCGACGCGACCTCGCTCATGGTCTCATAGAGCAGATTGAAGAACGGAACCGCCTGCTCTGCGCGCTCCTTTGCATGGCGCAGCTTGGAGGAGGAGACCAGCTCCATCGCCTTTGTGATCTGCATGGTGCTCTCGACGCTTTTGATCCGGCGCTTGATTGCTTTCATATTGGAAGCAGCCATCTCTCACACCTCCGGTCAGACAAAGCGTGCGGCAAATTCCGTGATAACGGTTTTCAGCGCATTTTCAGTTTCTTTCGAGAGCTTGCCGGTCTGCTCAATCTCTGAGATAAGATCGCCGTGCGCCTCATTGACCTCGGTCAGCAGGGCATGTTCAAATTCGGCGATGCGGTTTACGGGGATATCCCGCAGCAGATTATTCGTGACGGCATAGAGGATCACAACCTGATCGGGTGCAGAGAGCGGGCTGCTCTTGCCCTGCTTCAGCACCTCAACAACGCGCTCGCCCAGCGCCAGGCGCTCCTTGGTATCCCTGTCAAGATCGGAGCCGAACTGTGAAAACGCCTGCAATTCACGGTACTGCGAATAGGTCAGCTTCAGCGAGCCGGAAACCTTTTTCATTGCCGGAATCTGTGCGGCAGAGCCGACACGCGAGACCGAGATACCCGGATTGACAGCCGGACGGACACCCGCATTGAACAGATCGGTTTCGAGGAAAATCTGACCGTCCGTGATGGAAATAACGTTCGTCGGGATATATGCAGAGACGTCGCCCGCCTGCGTTTCAATGATCGGGAGTGCCGTCAGGGAGCCGCCGCCGTAGTTTTCATTCAGGCAGCAGGCACGTTCCAGCAGGCGCGAATGCAGATAGAACACATCGCCCGGAAACGCCTCGCGTCCCGGCGGACGCTTCAGCAGCAGTGAAAGGGTACGGTACGCGACCGCATGCTTCGAGAGATCGTCGTAGACAATCAGCACATCCTTACCCTGATCAGTGAAGTATTCGCCCATTGTGCAGCCGGAATACGGCGCAATATATTGCAGCGGCGCAAGCTCCGAAGCGGTTGCCGAAACGACAATCGTATAGGGCATTGCCTCTGCTTTTGTCAGCATCTCGACGACATTTGCAACCGTCGAGCGTTTCTGCCCGATTGCGACATAAATACAGATGACATCCTTGCCCTTCTGGTTCATAATCGTATCAAGCGCGATGGTTGTTTTGCCGGTCTGACGGTCGCCGATAATCAGCTCACGCTGTCCTCTGCCGATCGGGATCATGGAATCAATCGCCTTGATGCCGGTTTGCAGCGGCTCATGCACCGATTTTCTCGTAATGATACCGGGGGCAATCTTTTCGATCGGCTTGCGTTCCGCGGTTCGGATCGCGCCCTTGCCGTCGATCGGCTCACCGAGCGCATTGACGACTCTGCCGAGCAGCTCCTCGCCGACCGGAACCGAGACAATCTGCTTTGTCCGCTTGACGGCGGTGCCCTCCTTGATATTCTGGTCTGAGCCGAGCAGCACCGCGCCGACAAAATCGTGCTCCAGATTCAGCGCCATACCGGAGACGCCGCCTTCAAATTCCAGCAGCTCTCCGGACATACACTGCTCAAGCCCGTGGACATTGGCAATGCCGTCTCCGACCGTAATTACCGTACCGACATCGGCAAGGTTCAGCTTTGCCTCATAATGCTTGAGCTGCTCCTTGATAATGCCGGTAATTTCATCTGGTCTTAATTTCATGTTACACCTTCTTAATAAGGGCAGGATGCGTTCACGAAAGCTGCGCCTTCAGCGCATCCAGCCGATATTTCACACTGTTATCAATCCGCGTGTCGCCGTACTGCACGATCACGCCGCCGAGGATCGTCCGGTCGATATGCTCTGTCATCCGGACGGTCTTGCCGAGCTTTGCCGCGAGTGCGCTGCGGAGGCGTTCCTTCTGCCCCGGATTCAGCGCGACCGCCGTTGTAACGTGTACTTCGACAGTCCCCTGATAATCCAGCATCTTCGCATCGAAATCGTCTGCAATTTCATGCAGGAACGGCACTCTGCCGTGGTCAATCAGCAAAAACAGCAGATGGCACGCATTCCCTTCCTCTCCGAAAATTCGCTTTGCGACACCGATGCGCTCTGAAACCGAGAGTGTCGGGAGCGAGAGTAGCCTTGTCAGATCGGGATTCAGCGAAAACAGCACCGCGAGCTGTCTCAGATCGGCGCGGGTCTCCTGAAGCGACGCATCGCCCTGCTCTCTCGCGAGCGAAAACAGCGCATTTGCGTATACCGCAGATACTTCTGAGCTCACTCCGCATCACCCACCGAATCTATAAACTCGTCGATCAGTCTTGCATGATCCTCCGGATTGATCTCACGTCCGACGACCTTTTCCGCGACCATGACCGCGAGCCCGGAGACTTCTCCGCGCAGCTCATGCTCAGCACGGCGCTTCTCGCGCTCGAGCTCCTCTGCATTCTGCTGCATGATGCCGGCAGCCTCCGTCTTTGCCTGTGCGATGATCTCATCGGAGCGCTTCTGTGCCCTTCTGCTTGCATCGCGCATGATCTCGGCGGATTCCTCCTTTGCCTGATCGAGCTTCTGCTTATATTCGGCTTCGGCAGATTCGGCGCGGGTGCGGGCATCCTCGGCATCCTGAAGCGTCTGATCGACAGCCGCCTGCCGCTTCTCTAAGATCTGATTGACGGGCTTGAACAGGAAATGCCGCAGACCCAGAAACAGGATCAGCGTATTTGCCAGCGTGAATAATATGGTGCCGAGGTCTATGGATAAAAATCCGAGTTTCATGTTTTTTCAGCCCTTCTTATCGGAATTCTGATTTTCGTTCTGCCGATCAGGTGAACGGCTTGAGGAAGATCAGAAGCAGGGCGATAATCAGGCCGTAGATACCGGTCGATTCCGCGACTGCGCAGCCGACGAACATGGTTCTGGTCACGGCGCCGGAAGCCTCGGGCTGTCTTGCGATTGCCTCACACGCCTTACCGACGGCATAGCCTTCACCGATGCCGGGTCCGATACCGGCGATCATTGCCAGACCTGCACCGATTGCAGAGCCTGCCAGTACGATTGCTTCGCTCATTTCCATAATAGTATACCTCCAGATTATATAGTTTTACGGTTTTGCCTTTACGTCTCACCCTCTGCGGGTCCCGCGTTGGATATAAACACCATTGTCAGCATAATAAAGATGAATGCCTGCATAAAATCTGAAAACAGATCAAAATACAGCGAAAGAATTGCCGGGATACCGACCGTCAGGACAGGCACCTGAAGATGAATGATGCGGCTGAGGTTTGCCAGTCCGTAGTAGATCAGTCCCATGATGATCGAGCCGCCGGCGATATTGCCGAAGTGACGCAGCGCCATTGCCGCAGGCGTTGACACCTCGCTGAGAATATTGATCGGCAGCATCACGGGGATCGGGTCAACAAAGCCCTTGAAATAGCCCTTCACGCCGCCGTACCGGATTTTGGTCGCGGTAATCAGCAGGAAGGTAATTGCAGCCCATGACAGCAGCACGGAAAAATCCGAGGTCACCGCCCGGACGCCGAGCAGACTGATGAGACTGCCGAAGATGGAAAAGCAGAACACCGTTGCGATGTAAGGCGTAAACCACAGCCACCGCTTCCCCATTGTGTCCCGCACAAGATTGGTGATCGCCTCGACTGCCATTTCTGCGATTGCCTGCCGTTTCGAGGTGCCGCGCACCTTCATATTCCGCGTCAGAATGAACGCGAGCAGCAGAATGATGCCGATGACGAACCATTCCAGCACGATTGTCTCCGTAAAATTGATTTTCAGACCGAAAATCTCAAAGCTCCTGATGACCTTCGGTCCGTCCACGCTCAGTTCTTCCGGTCCGCGCAGAACTTTCGGGATTGCCATAATTGCCATATATGTAAGATCTCACCTCTTTTTCCTGCGAGAGTCTGAATCCCCGCGGTGAAAGATTGCTCCCGCCGTATAGATCAGCCGCGGATACAGCATCGGAATCGCGACGGCAGCGGGCGATATATACCGGCGCAGCACAACCGCACTGCCGAACGCTGCCCCGAAAAGCAGCAGCCGCAGCGCATAGAAAAGCTGCCAGCGGCGGCGGTTTGTGACGCCTGCACGCCTTGCCTCCTCCGCCATGCGCAGAATGCTGTACCGTGTCAGAAGCAGCGTTCCGATGAGCACAGCGGTGCCGAGCAGCAGCCCTGCCGCAAAGGACAGTGTCGCACCGAGCACGATCACGCTGACAAGGTACGCGGCAATATTCAGAAATACAGACCGCTTTGCCAGCATTTTCAGCTCCCGCAGCATCACATCCTCCGGCATATCTGCGCCTCCTTTTCCGGGATTCTATCCCAGTATACCATAAATTCCGAAAAAAAGCAATGGGCAAACCAAAAGAATTGCCTGATTCCGCTTCCGGGCTGTTCGGCACGCTGCCGCGCCCGGTTTCGTTTCTGCAAATGCTGCCCCGCAAATGCGGCGGACGAAAGGCAGCAAAAATCCGATCGCGCCGATGCCGGAAAACTCTGCCGAAAATGTTGACAAGCTGCGGTTTTTGTGTTATAATATTTATGCTGTAAAACAGATTTTACGGAGGTGAAGAAAGTGGCAAACGGCGACAGTTGCGGGTCAAACGGGCGATTATGCAATTTCTGTCATGAAAGACAGCCGGTGCTGCATGCGGCCGCTTTCTTTCTTCTGAACAGATAATGCTGTCTCCCTGTGTATGACCCGTCATGCACAGGTTTTTTGTCCATTTGCCCCTTACGTCAGCGTTGAATTTCAGCACAGCTTCAACGAATGAAACGGAGGGAACGTCATGAACAGTGAAGAACTTGCCGGCAAGCCGGATTATGCTGCGGAAATTACAGGGGTCATCCGCAGCAACGCGTCTCCGAAGTTCATCCAGACCAGGCTGGAGGACTACCACGGAAATGATATCGCACAGATCCTGGATACACTCACAATTCAGGAGCGCAGAAAGCTCTACCGCGTCTCAACGGCGGAAATGCTCGCAGAGGTCTTTGAGCATGTCGATGAGGAGGAGGCAGGCGCCTATCTGAACGAAATGGATATTCAGAAGGCAGCCGCGGTGATCTCCGAGCTCGAAACGGATACCGCAGCCAATGTCCTGCATGTCATCGAGAAGGAAAAGCGCAAGCTGATTATCGACGCGATCGCGCCCGATATCCGGAAGGAAATCCGGCTGATCGCCTCCTTCGATGAAGACGAAATCGGCAGCAAAATGACCACAAACTGCATCATTATCCGTGAAAACCTGACCGTCAAGCAGGCAATGAACGAGCTTGTGCATCAGGCAGAGGAGAATGACAATATCGCGACGCTGTTCGTCACGGACGAAAACGGCGAATTCTACGGCGCACTTGATCTCAAGGAGCTGATTACGGCGCGCAGCTCGACGGCGCTCGAAAGCCTGATTGTCACATCGTTCCCGTATGTCTATGCGACCGAAACGATAGACGAATGTATTGAAAAGCTCAAGGATTATTCGGAAAGCATCATTCCGGTGCTCGACAACGCAAACAAAATGCTCGGCGTTATCACATCGCAGAGCATCATTGAGGTCGTCGATGACGAAATGGGCGAAGACTACGCAAAGTTTGCAGGTCTGACCGCAGAGGAGGATTTGCAGGAACCGCTTAGACAGAGCATGAAAAAGCGTCTGCCGTGGCTGCTGATTCTGCTGGGACTGGGGCTGCTGGTCTCCTCGGTTGTCGGCGTATTTGAAAAGGTAATCTCACAGCTCACGCTGATTATGGCGTTCCAGTCGCTGATTCTCGATATGGCAGGTAATGTCGGTACGCAGTCGCTTGCGGTGACAATCCGCGTGCTGATGGACGAAAACCTGACCTTTAAGCAGAAATGGCACCTCGTCATCAAAGAAATGCGCGTGGGTCTCTGCAACGGACTGCTGCTCGGTTTGCTGTCATTCCTGTTCGTCGGCGTTTTCATATTTGCGGTCAAACGGCGAACGGCACTGTTTTCATTCGCGGTCTCCGGCTGCATCGGCATTTCCCTGATGCTCGCAATGCTGATTTCCAGCGCAGTCGGCACGCTGATTCCGCTCTTTTTCAAGAAAATCAAGGTAGACCCTGCCGTCGCATCGGGCCCGCTGATTACAACGGTCAACGACCTTGTTGCGGTTGTCACATATTACGGCATCAGTTGGATTCTGCTTCTGAATGTGCTGCATCTCGGATGATGCGGCACTGCCGAAACCTATAATAATAATAAAACCGGGAGAGGACAACATATGCCTCTCCCGGTTTCAGTCTGTCGATAAAGTCCTTTTCTGCAAAATAAGAATACTGAAAAAGAAGAATATGTGATGGATAAATGGGGGAAGGAAAACTCTT
>Ga0310691_10004655_pt1 | contig 15345 bp, 12 predicted proteins | sample 176DNAGHGlowgp2_FD_203887 | JGI IMG/M metagenome (GOLD analysis project Ga0310691, IMG submission 203887) | Sheep rumen microbial communities from Palmerston North, Manawatu-Wanganui, New Zealand - 1766 DNA GHGlow gp2 (v2) (version 2) | ecosystem: Host-associated > Mammals > Digestive system >...
AGGTACAGACACGTAACTATAAGAACTAAGGAATTATGGCAAAGAATATTTCATTTACAATAAAGTTCTGGCGCCAGAACGGCCCCAAGGACCAGGGACATTTCGACACCCACGAGATGCACGATATCCCCGATGACACCTCTTTCCTGGAGATGCTTGACATCCTGAACGAGGAGCTCATCAACGAAGGCAAGGAGCCCTTCGTGTTCGACCACGACTGCCGCGAGGGAATCTGCGGTATGTGCTCACTCTACATCAACGGAACGCCTCATGGCAAGACCGAGCGTGGTGCTACCACCTGTCAGCTTTACATGCGCCGCTTCAACGATGGCGATGTTATCACCGTTGAGCCTTGGCGCTCAGCAGCCTTCCCTGTGATCAAGGACTGTATGGTTGACCGTAATGCCTTCGATAAGATCATCCAGGCTGGCGGCTACACCACCATCCGTACCGGTCAGGCTCAGGATGCTAACGCCATCCTGATTCCTAAGGAGGATGCTGACGAGGCTATGGACTGCGCTTCTTGCATCGGCTGTGGCGCTTGTGTAGCAGCTTGTAAGAACGGTTCTGCCATGCTCTTCGTATCGTCTAAGGTTTCTCAGCTCGCCCTGCTTCCCCAGGGTCGCGTAGAGGCTGCCCGTCGTGTGAAGAACATGATTGCCAAGATGGACGAGCTCGGCTTCGGTAACTGCACCAACACTCGCGCCTGCGAGGCCGTCTGCCCGAAGAACGAGACCATCGCCAACATCGCCCGTCTGAATCGTGAGATGATTAAGGCTAAATTGGCTGACTAATGTAATTACACATTATTAATAATTTAGAAAGCGCTGGGCGGATTGCTCAGCGCTTTCTCTTTATTTCTATGAAAGTTTCTTTGATTGTAGCCGTTCTATGATGATAGCGAGAGCGCCATCACCTGTGACATTGCAGGCAGTACCGAAGGAGTCCATGGCGATGTAAAGGGCAATGATGAGCGCTTGTGCGTCTGGATTGAAGCCCAGTACGCCAGCCAGTGGACCCAGTGCTGCCATTGCTGCTCCGCCTGGCACACCAGGAGCCGCTACCATACAGATGCCCAGTAGCAGGATGAAGTGAAGGAATAGTGGCGGCACTCGACGAGGTTCCTAAGGCCGTGAAGTAGGCTGGCATCATGTTCAGCAGCAGTCGCAAGGGGTTCTTTCTTGACAGTCCTCCGGCAATCAGGAATTCATACGCAAGTATGACGATATGCAGTATGAAGATGATGCAAATGATCTTGGCGAACACCACAATGATATGATAGGCTTCACCTGTGAACGTCATGCCCAAGAAGATGCCGAAGATATAGAGTGGCAGCAGGGGAATGATAGCCTGCTGAATGGTTTTTAAAATATATTTTAAAGAAATTGGACAGTTTTGTTGGTTAAGTGAAATAAAACGTGTACTTTTGCAGTAGTCTTTCATGAAGAAAGGACCAATAGATTAATATGTACGACCAACAGCTAGTATTTTCTAATTCTCTTTACTTAATGGTCTATGGAGGGTCAATGATTTTTTCACTCATTGCCTCTATCTATCTGTTGTGTCGTAGAAGCAATGCTATTGCCTCCGAAGTCACGCCTCCTCTGCGACTGCGTCGCTGGGTGGCTGCTTTCTTTGCAGTTATGCTGTTGAGTCATGTGTGGTGGTATGTGCTGGTCAAGTACGATCCTTTTGGCAACTCTTTGACAGATTTCATCGTGGCTGCCATGCTCGACTGTATGGTGCTGATACCCTTTATCATGGGTATGCTTCAAGCCATGTTGCAAGACCGTCGTCGTCCACTTTGGCCTTTTCTTTTGTCCACGTTGCCTGTTGCAGCCTTATTTGCAGCGATTATTTATCGTCATGACTTAGCCTTGGTGCCCTGGGTGCAAGGTTATTTCATATTGATGACCGTTATCATGTTTATCTATATGGCCTTTGCAGTAAGGCAGTATAGCCTGTGGCTTCGCGACAACTATGCCGACATGGAGCACAAGGAGGTGTGGCAGAGTTTTATGGTGCTGGCCATCTGTCTGCTGGTTCTTAGTTTCTATATATACTCCAGTAGTGGCATGACTTACGAGTATGTCGTACAGGTTTTCGACTACCTGTTTGTCGTTATTCTGCTATGGCGCGTGGAGACGTTGCAGACATTGCAGACGTTGGAAACCAATGACGAAATAGATGACATCATTATTCCTGATAATATCCGATTGTTGCTGGAGCAGCATTGCGAGGGCGGACAACTCTACTTACGACAAGACATCACGCTCAGCGAGCTTAGCAAGACCATCGGTACCAACCGCTATTATCTAAGCCAGTATTTCAAACGACAGGAAACGACCTACAATGCTTATATCAATGGTCTGCGTATCCAGCACTTTGTGCGTCTTTATCAAAAAGCGGTCGCTTCAGATAGCCCTTTCACTGCTCAACAACTAGCTCAGGCGAGCGGTTTCAGGAGCTATAGCACTTTTGCCATAGCTTTCAAGCAGCGTATGGGTCAGACGGTCTTGATGTGGATGCATAACGCAGAAAAGTAACTCTGTCAACCAGTGACGAAGGATTATTTTTAGTCTTGCAACTCTCAGAATATGCAACAATAGTCTCAGAATATGCAAAATCTGACGTTTGAATCATTTTGAGGGTTGCTTATTTCAGATTTCTACGAAGCTCATCAGGCTTTCATAAACTATCTGGAGGAGCGCAAGGACTGGGCTTTTTCTCTCCAGCAAATGCTTTCTGGCTTTCGTACGTTGCACTATCCATAATATTACAGGACAAAGATACAACTTTTTTCAATATGATGATTGCTAATTAGGAAATAATTACTATATTTGCAACGTGTTTCGCAAGAGACACAAGACATATTGCTCGATTGCCTTTGAAATCACCACCTCAAATAAAGAGAGCAAATTTGAACATGAAAAGAGCCCGCCAAATAAAGGCGTAGGCTTTTCCATATCATGTTCAGGTTTGTGGTGAACCTCAAAGGCGTATGGCAATGACCTGCGCCTTCTTTTAATCTAGGTGCTGAATATGACAGTATTAACCTAAAAGTGTAAAGATTATGAGCTTGGAATCTATTATTGGTATTATTGCTAGCATAGTTACTATTGCTACAGCTATCGGAATTAAATTTGATTTGATAGATGTAGACGTATTTAATAAGCGTCCTGCTAAAGAATTGTTTTCCCAATTAACAGATAAGAAGCTAACAGACGCAAAACGTAAGAAGATTTTGGCGAAGCTAAACAAGTATGATTTCTTTAAGAACAAAATAAAGAAAGAATACATACAATCATTCACTTTGGGAAAACGCGGCGCAGAAGATGTATTGTATGATATTTGTGACAGTAATGATATAGAACCAACTGACGATATTTGTAAGGGTTTGTTAGGTTATTCAAGATCTTCATTATTGACGAAGTACAACGAAAAGAGACAGAGCATTTTGAACGAATCGACTTCCAGACCTATAGAATCCACTGTAACTGAAAAGCTAGAACCAGCTAATTCTACTCTTTCTGGAGAGCAAATTGTCTATTTATCAGGGATGCTTAAGACAAAGTTTCCTGAAACATGTGATAGACTCATTCAAATTCTTGAAAAGCATCATGTCAAGTATAGATTTTTGGAAGGGACTAAAGATATTTGGTGTCGAGACTATATGCCTGTACAAACTCCATCTGGAAAGTTTATTCAGTTTAAGTATGACCCTAGTTATCTCAAGGGCAACAAAGAATGGGAAGAATCTCGTTCTGATGTAAAAGAGGTTTGCCGTTTGAATGGAATAGTTGCTCAGCCTTCTAATATCAACATTGATGGTGGTAATGTTCTAATCTGTGACAATCGTGCAATCATTTCAGATAGAGTGTTCTCTGAAAATCCTACTTGGAATAAAGAGGAACTGGTCAATGAACTTAGCAGATTGTTAGAGTGCGAGATTATCATCATTCCAGCAGAAAACGATGATATGACAGGGCACGCAGACGGAATGGTGAGATTCGTGAATAGAAATACTATTCTTGGAAACAAACTTGCTGATGAGTATAAGTATTGGCGCGAGGGTATGCAGAAGGTTATTGAACAATACAATCTGGAATATGTTGATATGCCATTCTTTGAACTCAAAGATTTTAAACACCCATTAAGCGCAGTAGGTGTTTATGTGAATTACTTAGAGGTAAACAACTTGATAGTTCTTCCAATATTTAGTAGGGATGAGGACAAGCAAGCGGTTGAAATTCTTAAAACAGCATTCCCTGATAAAGTTATTGAGACCATCAATTATAACGATGTAGCATATGAAGGAGGATTAGTTAATTGTACAACGTGGGTGATTAAATAAGTATCGATATGAAAAAGCTTTTATTTTTAGTAATTATCTTAGCAAGTAGTGCAATTCATGTAAATGGTCAAGATATTGTAGCAAGAAAGACTCCTGCAGACAAGAAATCGAGCACTAGCCAAGTAGTAAATAGTGACAAGAAAACGGTCACTACTGCCAAAACAGGAAAAACGAATCCTAAAAGTACTGCTGCAAAAAATGATTCACATTTATTGTTTATGGGTATACCTATTGATGGCACCTTGGAGGAATTTGCGCCAAAGCTAATTGAGAAGGATTTCAGGCAGGACAGATTTACTCCTAAATGCTTTTCTGGCATGTTTTATGAGACACTTTCATCAATATATGTTCGTACAGACAGTAACACAGAAAAGGCCAACAGTGTAGAAGTGCAATATTTTACAGGGGTAAACGGATTAAACGAAGGCCAAATGGTTTCTTTGTATAATCGTATTGTGAGAGGATTAAGGAAGAAGTATATAAGTGCAAAATTCTCTCAATTAGATGGAAAAACTCTGTTAAGTATGCCATTAGGTTACATCTATTGCGAAATATATAATATGAATCTATCTCGCAATTTTGGTGGAGGCACTTACATCAAGTTAAAGTATGTAGATAAAAAGAACACTTCTGACTATTCATTGCCTCGTATTAATAGAGCGGATGATGATCTGTAAGTCGAAGAAAAAGTCGGTTCTCTGCAAGCAGAGTGTGGCTTCACAAGCTTCCAGATTCGCAACATAGAAGGGACAGATTTGATTCCAATTCCAACAAACAGACTTTCAAGGGGTGACCAAATGGTTGCCCCTTAAAAGAATGATGACTATTGGGCTTAAGAAGTAGTTTGTGAACCACAAAGTTGTGTACCGATGCTATATAATTGATAATGTATGGCTTATGCCTTATCCTCTATTGAGCCATTCTGCCATGTATTTGTCGTAAACCTCATAGTTCAAACAATTATCCAAAATGGATTATCCAAATCGGATAAAACTTTCGAAAGGGCTCAGAAATACAGCTACGGAAACAGCTAATTTAGGCATGAGACAGCTGTAGCCAGTCACGGGTACAGCTAAGCCGTGACAGAGAATAGCTATCTTGTGTTCGTGTTAGCTGTATTGTGACGCTGTGCCCCAGATTCTTCTTGTACATTTTCAAAACAGACCTAACAACCTAACATGAATGTTGTAAGGTACTGATATACAGGTATTTGTGGGTGCGCTTAATTTTTTAGACCTAACCTCAGACCTAACATGATCCCTACCATTGTACCTAACGTAGTTCTTTTTCCCGATTGGCTTGAATCTGAAACGGATACAATACTTTTGTTATGTTAGGTCTGATGTTAGGTCTATGTTAGGTCTGAGGTTAGGTTTATCTATAATCTTAAGACTTTTAAAACGCTTAAAACCAAATATTTACGCAGATTTATGTTAGGTTGTTAGGTCTTTTCGAAAATGAGTCTAATGCAGATATTTCTTGATGGTCTTCATCAGCTTTGCTGAGGGCTCGGCATTGCCTTTGAAGGGCAGCAGATACCAGCGGACACTCCAGCTGAGTTTCTCGTGGGGCTTGAGGGTGGCGTAGGCACCCTGACACTCCAATTCGATGAAGGTCTTGCCACGATTTACATACACCTGTATCTCTGCTTCGCCAGGGGCTGGCTGTGAGGGTGTCAGGTTGTCGAAGGTCTTCAATAGCAACAGGCCGTTGTTGCAATAGGCATACCAACCCTTACCGTCAGCATTGATTTTGCGATTGCCTGCGGCTTCGTCGGGCTGATACCATACGGCACCGTTGGCAGCCGTGAAGGGCATAAGGTCTGCGGGCGTGATGCCATCGAGTGGGGCATCGAAGAAGATGACGCCACCATTATTCTCTACACGGGTAATCTCCCACGGAGCCACCTGGCGTGTCTCGTCGCTCTCGTTGATAATAGAATAGGTGACGACGATGGCGTTGTCTTTCTTGTCTGTGGTGAACTCCTTACGGACACGGTATTTCAGCCTGCGAGAGACCTCGCTGGTCATGATGAGGCTACCGTCATGCTCCTCCACCTGATAGGGCATCTTGTCGAATTCTCTGACGGGAGGCCAGTTCCACTCTTTCTGCGGACTGGTCCAAAAGGTGCTGCCAAAGGACTCGGGGGCCGTCAGCTGCGAGATGACTTCCTGTCCCTTATATTGCAGCGACAGAATCTTGGCACCCTTCTCTGGGCTGATGGTCATGGTGACGTCGCCCACTGTAAGTTGCTGCTGAGCCATAGCTGCTAAGGGTAGCAGTATGGCCAGCAACAGAAGGAATAGCAGTCTTTTCATCATCGTGTTATTTGCATTCGCCCTCTCCATAGACGTAGCACTGAGAGTGTGCTGTGTAGTCGAAGACCTCTTCAGGGCGGAAGAAGCGACGAACCTCAATGGCAGCATTCTCCACAGAGTCAGAGGCATGGACGATGTTCTGCTGGTTGCTCATGGAGTAGTCACCACGGATGGTGCCAGGAGCAGCCTCACGACCATTGGTAGGTCCTGCCATCTGGCGAACCACCTTGACGGCCTCGACACCAGTCAGCGCCATAGCAATGACGGGCGATGCCTGCATAGAAGCCTGCAAGCCAGGGAAGAAGGGCTTGTCGACCAGGTGAGCATAGTGCTCGCGAAGAATCTCATCGCTCAGTTGCATCATCTTCATTCCCGAGATGCGCAGTCCACGACGCTCGAAACGGTTAATGACTTCTCCAATCAGCTGTCTCTGTACGCAGCCGGGCTTCAATAATACTAATGTTGTTTCCATAATAGATAGTTTTAGATAATTGTTGTGCAAAAATACGAAATAATCCGAAACAAACAAAATAAAACGTCATAGAAAAATAACAACCCTCCGAACTATACAAAATATTTTATTAAAAAAATTGGACATTTTTGTTGGTTAAGTGAAAAAAGATGTGTACTTTTGCAGTAGTCTTTCTTTTTCTAAAAAAACGCACGTTATCAGATAAATAATGTGTACCTTTGCGGCCGCAAACAAAACAGGACTATGACTTATTTAGGTGAACTGATATCAATAGGTGTAGCTTTCTCGTGGACGGCAACGGCACTGCTGAGCGAGTTTGGCTCGAAGCGATTGGGTAATCTCACACTGAACGTATTGCGTATGGCTATGGCACTGGTGTTCTCACTGGTGCTCTTTGGTGTTGTTACGGGTAACATTCTGCCACCAGGAGCTTCTGCTGAGGCAGCAGCATGGATGCTACTGTCAGGATTGGTAGGCTACGTTATTGGCGATTTCTGCCTTTTTCAGTGTTATATCATTATAGGTTCGCGATATGGCCAGCTCTTTATGACGCTGGCTCCGCTGGCTGCTGCCTTGATGGCATGGGTTACGCTGGGTCAGCAGATGAATGCTATGAGTATTGTGGCCATGCTGGTAACACTCTTGGGTATTGGCATTTCTGTGTTAGGACGTGGCGAGCACCATAAGGTCTCGCTGAAACTGCCCCTCAACGGTGTGCTCTATGCCATAGGTGCCGCTATGTGTCAGGGCATTGGTCTGGTGCTGAGCAAGATCGGTATGGACCACTATGTGGCGTCTGCTGACATGCCCGACTGGCTGGTGCCCTTCAGTGCAAACTTCTACCGCTGTGTGGCAGGCATCATCGGCTTTACCCTGTTGATGTATTTTCGCGATGGAATGGCGCCTTTGCGTGAGGCTTTACACGACAAGAAAGGTCTGACAGCAGCCACGGCAACCACCATCTTTGGTCCTTTTGTGGGGGTAGGCTTCTCGCTGATGGCCGTTCAGTATACCGCAGCAGGCATCGCCTCTACGCTGATGGCCATGACGCCTATTATCATCCTGTTGCCTTCCTACTGGTTATTCCACGAGAAAATTACGCTGAAGGCCGTCCTTGGTGCCATCATCTCCGTAGTAGGTGTCAGCCTGTTTTTCTTAACGTAACGCCATACTATGCACTAAGCGGGAGCGTCATCACAAAGCGTGCTCCTGCGGTGTAATTGGTATCAAGCACGACATCACCGCCCAGACGACGGCATATGCTACGTGCTACGGTCAGTCCGATGCCTGTGCCTACTTCGTATTCGTTCAGCTGTACAAACTCTTCAAAGATGTGCTCAGCCTCATTGGCAGGAATGCCTATACCCGTATCCTCAACGATAAAGCGGACCTTGTCATCTTGCTGGTTGATGATAAGCGTGATGGAGCCTTCCTTGGTGAAATGCTCAGCATTGTCCAACAACATGAGCAGTGCGTGCGTAACAGCTTGCTCGTTGGTCTTTATTGTCAGCTGATTAACGCCCTCATCTATTTTTGTGTCGATGGGTATCTTGGCTTCTCCTTTGGCAATAACTGAGTTGATGGCTTGTGTTGCTATATGCAGCACTGGCAGGTCATCGTTGCGTTCAATGATGGTCTTGCTGCTGATATCGCTCAGTTCCAATATTTTGTTGACCAGCTCGGTAATGCGTTTGGTGTTATCCATTATCTTGCTGTTGATGTCTTTGCGCGTTTCCTCGTCAAGTTCCATGCCTGGTGTGGTGATAATCTGGGTGAAACCTGAGAGGATGTTCAGTGGTGTGCGTATCTCGTGTGACATCTGTTGGATGAACGATGTCTTCATGCGCGACGACTCCTTGATGCGTTCATTAGCAATCTCCAGTTTCGCATAGGCTTTTCTGAGTCGCATAGAAGCCTGGTGGCGGAAGAAGATGATGAGTATGAAGGAGATAATGACCAGCACGAGTACGATGACGATAGCCAGGTAGCGCTGGTGTGTCAGTCTCGACCTCTGTTCAACGATTTCCTTCTCTTTTTGCTGCGTGTTGTAGATGGTGGTCAGCTCCATGGCAGCATCGCGCTGGTAAAGAATAATGGCACTGTCTAGATTGTCACAGATCTGCTGGCTTACCTTGTTGGTCTCTTCTGTATGCTGAGCACTTTTGTTGGCACGATATTTGGGCAGGAGATAATGCTGGATAATCTCTATTGATGCCTTCATGTCATACTTCTGCATCTGCTTATCGAGCACTTCAAAATTCTCAGAAGCATCCTCCCAGAGCTTGGCCGACAGCAGGTAGTTAATGGCCTCCAACTTGCCCTCGCTGGTCTGGATGTAGTTTGACTTTAAGGCATTGCTAAACACTATTTCTGCTTCTTTATGATGCCCCATGCCCTCCAGTGCGCTGGCATGATAGATATCTAAGCGTGCCTGTTGCTTGTCGATGAAGTTAGAATCAGCGTTGGGCAGACTCCTATAGATGTCCAGCAGTTCCATGAACTTGACGGTCCATCTGAAGGCACTCTCGAAGCGGTTTAGCTGCAAATAGTTGTCTGTAATGGTGATAACAGCGACAATGGCTGTGGTGAAGTTCGGTCTTGTGGGATTGCTTTCTACCACTTTGTAGAAAAGGTCTGCTGATTTGTCAAAGTTGACAGCAGCTTCTTTAGGACTGCCCATCTTCAGCTGACAGCAACCAACGGCAGCCAGCAGATAGGCAAAGTCGCTGTTGTCCTTGTAGTTTACTTCGCGCATCTTTTCAAGAGCAGGTGTTGCCACCTTCATAGTCGCCTCATATTCACCCTTTAGCAAAAGGTCACCCGCTAAGCGATTGGCAGACTTAGCATAGTAGGTGAGGTCTTCGTCGCTCTTCACCTCTGTATTGATGGCTCTTTTCCAGTATTTCTCTGACAGGCGCATCATCTTTTGGCGTGAATAGGCATAGCCTCGCCAATAGTCAGCGCGTATGTTGGAAATCTCGCCAGTAGCCTGTAGCGTGTCTGCCAGTTCCAGCAGTCGTTCGTATTCATGGCCTTTATGTGCAGCCTCTATCAGACTGTCTGCCTTGCTTTTTTTTACTGTGACACTTTCCTCTTTATGACCACACGACAGAGGGATGGTAGCTAACAACATTGCCACCACCATCATATTAAGGAGTCGTAGGGTTTTCATCATAATTAGTTGGTTGATGGGTGCAAAGTTACACTTTTTTTCGCAATAAAACCAATTATTTGGCTGAAATCTTCTTTAATGTAGTATGATAGCTGAAAAGATTCGTCCAGAATGGATGCCCAGACGACGAGCAGAAAAATAGGTGTCGTGCTGTTTGACAGTACAGATATCAGCACAACTGATGTGGTTAGTAGAGAGTCCCATAGACAGCAGTTGCAGGCGGTTGCACAGGGGTAGGTCGATGTGCCACTTCTCATAGCGTTTGCTGATCTGTTTCATATCGAAAGCCTCGTGAGCAAAGACATCGTAGACCTCGTCGCCCACCTCGAAACTGTCAAGACTGATGCCTGGCCCTATCTGAGCAAGGATGTCGGCAGGCTGTGTACCATAGACAGTCTGCATCTTGTCAACAGCTTTCTCTACGATGCGTTGCACTGTACCTCGCCAGCCGGCATGAATGGCACAGCCAGCATGATGGACTGGGTCATGGAGCAAGACGGGTATGCAGTCGGCAGTAGAAACACCTATGCACACCTCTTTTATATCCGTCATCAGTGCATCGACACCTTCCAGTGCTTGTTGGCGCTCGTCAGCAGTCTTTGAAAGAAAGGTCTCGTCGACGATAGTCATCTCTGTCAAATGCACTTGGTGAGGCATCAGCAGGTGGTCATCGCTAATAGCTAACAGTCGGCAGAGTGCTTCGCGGTTTTTCCTGATAGCTTCCTCGCTATCGCCACAGTAGCGATTGATGTTAAATTCGCCAAAGTTTCCCTTGCTATAGCCGCCTTGTCGCATGGTGCTAAAGGCTGTCACATCCTCTCCGAAGTTATAATATTTTAGCTGAGGCATTCTCATTGTAGACATGATAATAGGTATTTCAGTTGCAAAGATAAGAAATTTTTGGCTTATTAGACTGTATTTATACAAAAAAAGAACCCACTACAGCAACGCAGTGGGTTCTTCACACAATTTCAACGTATCAAAACTATCTTATGAATAGCAGTTCTCTGTATTTGGGCAGAGGCCAGAGAGCATCGTCAACGATGAGTTCCAGTTTGTCAATCTCATAGCGGATGCTGTCAAGCTTAGGCTCTACCGTGTCGTGGTATGCGATAGCCTTCTTGTGCTCTTCGTCAATCTTGTTGGCTTTCTTACGAGCCTCTACCAGTTCCTCTACACCTTTCTCTATGGCAGTGGTGCGTTCGGCAATTTCCTCAATCAGTTTGATGTTGCGACCAGACAGTGTTTCTGCGCGCTCTGTGCCAAAGACCAGTGTCATATTCTCCACATTCTTCAGCAGCTGACTCTGATAGTTAGTGGCTACGGGAATGATGTGGTTCATCGACAAGTCGCCCAGCACACGGGCCTCAATCTGAATCTTCTTGGTGTAGGTCTCCCACTTCACCTCGTTGCGCGCCTCGAGTTCTTTCTTGGTCATCACACCCAGGCTCTCGAACATATCGATGCTGGCTTTATCCAGATAGCGCTCAAAGATCTTTGGACAGCTCTTCTCCACGTCCAGTCCACGCTTCTCAGCTTCTGCAACCCACTCGTCAGAGTAGCCGTTGCCATCAAAGCGGATAGGCTTACAGGTCTTGATATCCTCGCGCAACACGTCAATGATAGCGTGGAAGGTAGCGCTATGCTCTGTGCCCTTCAGTTTCTCGGTGAACTCTGGAATACGGGCATCCACACGCTTCTTGAAGTCGACGAGGGCCTCGGCAACAGCACTGTTCAGTGCAATCATTGCACTGGCACAGTTGGCCTCAGAACCTACGGCACGGAACTCAAAACGGTTACCCGTGAAGGCGAAGGGAGAGGTGCGGTTGCGGTCAGTATTGTCAATGAGCAGTTCAGGAATCTCTGGAATGTCCATCTTCAGACCCTGCTTGCCAGTCATGGTCAGGAAGTCCTTGTCAGCCTTTTCAATGTGGTCGAGCAATTCGCTTACCTGCTTGCCCAGGAAGCTGGATACGATGGCGGGAGGTGCTTCGTTAGCGCCCAGACGATGAGCATTGGTAGCACTCATGATAGAGGCCTTCAGCAGTCCGTTATGTTTGTAGACACCCATCAGTGTCTCTACGATAAAGGTGGCGAAGCGCAGGTTCTGTTCAGCACTCTTGCCGGGGGCATGCAGCAGGATACCATTGTCAGTAGACAAGCTCCAGTTGTTGTGCTTACCACTGCCGTTGATGCCTGCAAAGGGCTTTTCGTGTAACAGTACGCGGAAACCATGCTTGCGGGCTACTTTCTTCATGACCGACATCAATAGCATGTTGTGGTCAACAGCCAGATTGGTCTCTTCGAAGATAGGTGCTAACTCAAACTGATTGGGAGCAACCTCATTGTGGCGTGTCTTGCAGGGAATGCCCAGTTCCAATGCTTCAATTTCCAGATTTTTCATGAAGGCCTGCACACGCTCAGGGATGGCTCCAAAGTAGTGATCGTCCATCTGCTGGTTCTTGGCAGAGTCGTGGCCCATCAGGGTACGACCGGTCAGCAGCAGGTCAGGACGTGCAGCATAAAGACCTTCGTCGACGAGGAAGTACTCCTGTTCCCAACCCAGGTTAGAAGTGACCTTCTTGACTGTAGGGTCAAAATAGTGGCACACATCTGTTGCCGCTACATTGACGGCATGTAGGGCACGGAGTAGAGGAGCCTTATAGTCGAGTGCCTCACCGCTATAAGAAATAAATACGGTGGGAATACAGAGTGTATCGTCAATGATGAATACAGGCGATGTAGGATCCCAGGCAGAATAGCCGCGAGCCTCAAAGGTAGAACGGATGCCACCAGAGGGGAACGATGAGGCGTCAGGCTCTTGCTGAACGAGCAGCTTACCCGTAAACTCCTCTACCATACCGCCCTTGCCGTCGTGCTCGATAAACGAGTCATGCTTCTCGGCAGTACCTTCTGTCAGTGGCTGGAACCAGTGTGTGTAGTGGGTTACGCCGTTCTCTATAGCCCACTGCTTCATGCCTGCAGCCACAGCGTCAGCTACTGCACGATCTAGACGTGCGCCATTGTCGATGACGTCAATCATCTTCTCGTACACGTCTTTGGGCAAATACTTGTACATCTTTTCGCGGCTGAAGACCTTCTTGCCAAAGTACTCATAAGGTCTCTCACTGGGTGCTTTTACGTCGAGTGCCTTCTTCTTGAAAGCTTCTCCGACAACCTGAAATCTTAATGCTTCCATAATGGTGTTTTTTTAGTGTTTCTTAGTCCAGTTTTCTATTCTTGTTAATGCTTCTTCTGTTTTTTCATGACTGCCAAAGGCGGTGAAGCGCACGTAGCCCTCACCAGCAGGACCGAAGCCTACACCTGGTGTACATACTACATTGGCTCCGTAGAGCAAGTTCTCGAAGAACTGCCATGAATTACTGCCTTCAGGTACGCGCATCCAAATGTATGGTGCGTTCTCGCCACCGTAGACTTCGAAGCCTAATGAGCGCAGGGTGGTGAGCATCTTCTTGGCATTCTGCATATAGTAGTTGATGGTCTCCTTAACCTGTACTTTACCCTCTGGGGTATAGATGGCTTCTGCGGCACGCTGCGAGATGTAACTGGTACCATTGAACTTCGTGCACTGGCGACGATACCACAGTGGGTTCAAGGCGATGCGCTCGCCCGTCAGTGTGGCAGCGGTAAGGTCTTTGGGTACTACGGTGTAGCCACAACGTATACCTGTGAAACCTGCCGTCTTGGAATAGGAGTGGAACTCAATGGCACAACGGCGGGCTCCACGAATCTCATAGATAGAGTGGGGGATGCTGTCGTCTTGTATATAAGCCTGATAGGCGGCATCGTAGAATATCAATGTGTCATTCTTCAGTGCGTAGTTGACCCATTTGCGCAGTTCTTCGCGGGTGATAACCATGCCTGTTGGGTTGTTGGGATAGCAGAGGTAGATGACGTCGACGCGACGCTTGGGTATCTGTGGTACAAAGCCATTCTCTGCATTACATGGCATGTAGATGACGTTCGACCACTTACCGTCTTCCACAGTGCCAGCACGACCAATCATCACGTTCGAGTCGATATAGACAGGATAGATAGGGTCTGTAACACCAATAGAGTTGTCCCAACGAATCAGCTCTTGGATGTTGCCCGTATCGCTCTTGGCACCATCGTTGACAAAAATCTCATCGATATCCAAGTGTACTCCACGCGGCAGGAAGTCGTTTTTCAAGATGGCTTCGCGCAGAAAGTCGTAACCTTGTTCGGGACCATAGCCGTGGAACCCGCTTGCAGTAGCCATCTCGTCAGCAGCCTTGTGCATGGCCTCTACAACGGCAGGACATAGTGGCTGCGTCACATCTCCAATGCCTAATGAGATGACGTCGGCTTTGGGGTGTGTTACTTTGAAGGCGTTAACCTTCTTGGCTATATCTGCAAACAGGTAGTTGTTTGGCAGCTTGAGGAAGTGTTCGTTAACTAATGCCATATATTACTTATTGATCATTTACAATTGACTTGGATAATTATATTTCAATCTTTCCGTCAAAAACAAATTCAGCTGGTCCCGTCATATAGACGTGGTTGTCAGTTTCACGCCATTCTATATGCAGTGTGCCGCCGTCCATGACGATATCCGACTGGCGACCTGCCCGTTGGGTCAGACAGGCTGCTACTGCCGTAGCACAGGCTCCAGTTCCGCAAGCCTGGGTGATACCGCTGCCACGTTCCCATACACGAACACGAAAGACCCGAACCATTGTGTCCCCCTCGGGGGACGAAAGGGGGGTTGCCAATTCGATATTGCAGCGCTGTGGGAAGGCAGGGTGCTGTTCGAGTACTTGGCCCGTTTCGCTCACTTGGTCTACGTCGTCAGTAAAGATCACGTAGTGCGGGTTTCCCATTGACACAAATGTTCCCTTATCTAGTGCCAGGGAGGCTATGTACTGTGTGGGTACATCAAAAACAGGTTCTCCCATGTCTACGGTGACGCTCTCTACGAGTTGGTCTTTTACATGCAAACTGAGCACCTTGATACCTGATAATGTCAGCAGTCTGATGTCTGTTTTAG
>Ga0310691_10004656_pt1 | contig 15344 bp, 9 predicted proteins | sample 176DNAGHGlowgp2_FD_203887 | JGI IMG/M metagenome (GOLD analysis project Ga0310691, IMG submission 203887) | Sheep rumen microbial communities from Palmerston North, Manawatu-Wanganui, New Zealand - 1766 DNA GHGlow gp2 (v2) (version 2) | ecosystem: Host-associated > Mammals > Digestive system >...
GCCTCACGCCAAGTCGCGTCATTGAACGACCAAAGGCATTGGCTGTCACCCCGGCCATCGTCTTTTGCGAGTGTTTTTCCAACTCTTGCATAATCTCAGGCCCGCTCATAAACGCACCCTCGCCCTCCCTTTCAGGAATGCTGAAATAGCGAAGGAACAACCGCTCCACATCCGTCAGCACATAGTAGTCCTTGTTGTGCTTCTCCATCTCAGCCTCATCATCCTTCGAAAACCAATGGGGCAGCTTTTCGTTTTCAATCTCGTGCAACACCTGGGCATACAACTGGTCATGATCGATACCCTCCACATGGATGATGCCGTCTGGCTCTAAGATAAGAAAACGGCGCGAACCCGTGCGGTCTGTCAGCACATGCCGCTCATTGGTGGTGCCCACGAACGAGGCGATACGCGGCAACTGATTGAAGTTCTTCTTGTAGGCCCCGATGAAACTGGGCTTCAGCGTCTGCATCATCGATTTCAGTTCGGGCATCTGTTTACGGCCGATTTTCTCGAATTCATCGAGACTCACAATGGCAAACTCCACCATCTTCCGATAGGCATTGCCCTTGGCATTGATCTTGAAGTCGTCCGTGTAGTAGTCGGCAATCTCCGGCGGTAGCATCGAAGTAAAAAGTGTACTCTTGCCCAAGCCCTGCTGCGGACTGATGAGCAACAGCATCACGGCATTGGCGTGCTGTTTGTCCGCCCCAAGCCACTGGGTGACAACGGCGCGCAGCCAGATGCGTACCATCCGCTGACAATAGTCCGACGTGCTGATGCGACGGGCAAAGTCGGCGATATAGTCCGTCTTGCCGTCCCAGCGCCCGCGTACCTTATTAAGATAGGCCCTCACAGGGTGGTAATCCACCGCCAGCTCACTCTCGACGCGCTGCTTCACATAGCTGGAGAGCACGAAAATCTCGCCCTCATCCTGAATCCGGCAGTTGATGGAGTTCAGCTGGCGCTTGTCAATCAGTTTCCAAGCATTATCTGACCCCTTCCGCCGATACTCATAGAGATCACGCACGATGTTGTGACGGAACTCGAAGTTCTCTATCACGAACGTCGCCATGTCGTGGATAGGCCTCAGCATCTGCTGCTGTCGCTCCTCGTAGCGGTCCTTCGCCTTCGTTGTTGCGGATTTGCCTTCCGCAACCTGCGAATCAGTGGATTTGTATTCCACCTTCATTTCAAGTAACTCACTCTCGACTTTTTCAAGTCTTTCCAAGAGCACATTGTTCTGCTCTTTCACTGCATCCACACTCACCGAGTGCTTCTGCTTCCGTTTGGTAAAGAAATCAAATATCCTCATAGCTTTTATCATTTTTGTACTGCAAAATTAATACAAAAACTCCCTCTCTGCAAGAGATTTACCTGAAATCCGCTACCCAAAAGTTGCTGTTTTTTACTCCCGGCTCGTTGCCTTTTAGTCCGGAGTTAAGCACCAATTAAGTCCGTTCTGTTTAATCTGCCACTTAAGACCTAAGATACTGCCACTATAGTAGCAGTATCTTGCCACTTTAGTTCTAGCACTCTACCACTTAAGTGGCAGATTCATTAAGTACAGCCTCATCATAGCTTAGCTCCGGCCTCATCGCCGTTTTGCCCCTTCCTCAACACAGCCTAGCCCTTTCCTCACGAAAAATCCTCCGTAGCACAAAAATCCTCCGCCATCATCTTTCTGTAAATCAACGGATTAACCCACCTGGCGGAGGATTATGCATAAGAAGAAAAATAGTGCTTTTAGCATAAACTGGAAAGGCAGTTGTTGATTATGCTCAAAGAACGCTTATCTTGAATGCAAAGATACAAAACATTTCCCCAATAGCCAAAAAATCCGAGAACTTTTAGCATCTTTTATGCTGTGGCATACAGATTCTGGCTAAAACTGGTCGTAACTGATTATAACTGGTCATAATTGGTCATAACTGATTATTATTGGTTGTAACTTGTCGAAGATAATCATTTTGTAGCAGTCCATAATCTTCCATTAGGGTGGATTGAATTCTCTTGTTGCATTTCATTGAGAATATGACCTAACAATCTTAGATGCTGCTCTTTGCTCTTATTTCCTGGCATCGCTGCTTTCAAATAATCATAGATATCTTCTCGCTTTGCGCCATCCTCGCCTGCATTCTGAATATATTGCAGTGTCATTTGTTTCAGTTTTGACCGCTCCAGCCCACTAACACGAGTGTATTCTGGCAACTGATGCGTCATCTTAGCAACACCCAATGAAATTTGATAATTTGGAGATTCTCCTTCAATAAGCCCTTTTTCCAAAAGTTCTTTTGCGGTGTCCTCATTTATCTGATGTCCTTTCTGTACTGCATCAAGCGCAATGCACTCTTGCAAGGTCAAACTCTTGTTTTCTTTCAGTATCTTGGTATATTTCTCATTGATGGCATTACCATAGAGTCTAACACCGACCACCTTATTTACTGCATCAATCTCATAGTCTGGCATTGGGAAGTTACGTCGCCATTGTTCGTCGAAGATCTTCTTGATTCCACGACTCACAGTGTCTATCATGTTGAAATGAACCATTGCCTTACACAAACATTCATTTCTGAAATGACGCTGTGGTCCACGGATAGCCAGGGCTTTCTGCAACGTGCCTGGAATGAAGCTACCACCGTTCTCGTAATAGACGTAGCCTGGATTTTCCACAAAATTAATGCGCTCTTGCAGCGTGTAGTCTTGATGGGCAATAGCATTGTGCAAAGCCTCACGAATACTGTAGTTATCATATTGTTTCATCGTGTCTGGGAACAAAGTCCCACCTGGCAGTTCTCGCATTGTAAGATTGCGGATTTTGCCAAGTATCTCATCCACAGTCAAAATGAACGGAGCTGTGAAGTGTTCATAGTCCACCACATCCTCTTTATCATCGCGTAGTGTCCATGTTACTTCTACAACTGCTGGTCTCAACTTATACACTGCTGTAGGTTTCCCTAACAAGATAATGGCCGCACGTGTCAGTTTGCCTTCAATCATTATGCCACTATTGCTTAGCAACTCTTCAACCGACCAGCCTTCAACCTCTCCTTCGGGAATTCTAGAGTGTACCTTCTTGTACATCACACGGGCCTTTGCAACCGCCAGTTCATCCAAGTCGGCCAACGTTGCATTTTCCACGATTCCTGCAGACCAGTCATCAGGTGCAAATAGTTGCTCCTCCAAAATAGAATTCAATCGCTCTGGTGTCAGTTCCACCAACGAGTCTTCTATCCGCTGCCATGCCTTGTTATGAGCATAGACGGGAAGTTTTGGCTGATGCTTGGGAATATGAATCACCCAAACAATCTTGTTAGTATCTTCCGTAACGAACTCTTCAATGTTCAGGCCCTCACTCGAAAGGTTGGCGCATAAATCCGTCAGTCGAAGTGTCGCCTGTTGTAGTGTATAGTTGTATGTATCCGTCCCGACTATCTTCAAGGTCTTATCTTCAACACCAACAACCAGATACCCTCCTTCCATGTTTGCCAATGCCGACACGTAGGAGATGACATCATCCTTCTCATGACCGCTGAAGTCATTCTTCAGGTTCTTAAACTCCTTCCACTCGCAACCCTCATCCTCTTTGGGGTATTGCTTGATGAGATATTGTTGTAATGCTTGTTCTGTCATATCTTGTGTTTGTTAATCCAACCTTATATATAACGCTTGTTGCCTGCTAAATGTGATTCCTTCATTTGTTAATTCTCTGGAATAGTTTGTTAATCCATACAGCATCTTACTTGATTTTCCACTTTCTATTACGCGCCGTTCCGTTAGATTCGATTCTATTTGAGTTTTGCAATTGTTCCAAATGCTTGCGTATAGACATTTCCGACAAACCAAGTGAGACAGATAAATCACGTATAGACAGATTGGGAGTGTCCTTTAGCAATGCCAATATTCTTTCATCTACATGACCTAATATCTTTGGAACTGATGTCTCAATCTTCTTTACGGGTTCATGAATTGCGATTTTTGAGACATTCTTGATAAAAGTCACTCTTTGCTTGCTCCAGGTCTCAAATGTCTCATCTAACTTGTAAAAAATTGCCAGTTCTTTATATAGCTTATCAAGAGCAATTTCATTCGTAAGTTGTTCGGCTTTTTTCGTGTCACATAACCACCCAATTTTGTCAAAGCCAGTATTGGGCAACAAATAATATCTAACATTACTGTCATTTGTCCACACGGCCCCCATTTCATTAAGGCAGATCTCACTCTTTTTATAATTGTCTGAAATCAGCAAAAAAGAGAAGTCTGCTGATAGAATGTTACGTTTGATGTGATTTCTTATGTCTTCACCATTCTTAATATCCATGTCTTCTATAGAAGTACAGAAAATATCATTTGCGTTAATGCCAATTCCCAAACGTAGGATTCTATCGCAAAATTCTGATACAATCTCTTTGTCTTTTGAGGAGTGACTGACAAATATTTTATGACCTTTACCCGACTGCAGTGGGTATAATGTATCTATTATTTTAATGGATGTTCTAATATCTCCAAAAGAATAGGCATTTATAAAGTCGCCAAATACATTCTGAAAATAGGGAGGTTGTGGAATCTGCAAAATCCGAGAAGTACGAAATACTATTCTTTGCGTTGCATTCAATAATATCTGTGCAATATCGGGGTAGTCTTCTTTTATTATTGGAATTATCTGTTTGGAGATTTCCACAAGCCTTTGGGTTCGTGGCCCTATTATAGAGTCATAATTTATATTTATTCCAGTCAACACATCTTTTGCCGAAGAGATCAAATCTCTTAGTTGACTATAATCCTTTGTCTTTTTCATAACACAATACTATTTCAAATATTTGTCAAGAATTGCTTGTTTACGAGATGAGGCATTATCAATTAATAATCTACTTCGTTTCTTAATATCTTCAATAACTTCTAATTTGCTAATAATATCGTCTTGATCTTTGAGCGAAGGTAGAGGTATCTCATATTGTGCTAAGAGCGATGCACTTATGTTTGCTTGGTTTATGGATTTAACCATAACCGAAAAGCCATGTTGTCTCATAGGCTCACTATTTAGAATATAGCTGAGATATTTTCCCCTAATAACATCTTTCTTATAATTGACGCGAACTAAATATCCTGCAAAAATAGCAGACTTCTCATCTTCATAAAGAGCAGTCTTTCCTACATGGATAGGGCTGTTTGTCCTGTTAAATAACACATCGCCTCTGTGAAGAGATAGCTTTTCAATATCCTGCTTATTATTTGTATATACTAAATCATTCCAATCAATTGATCCATCTGCTATATTACCCATTCGTAGTACAGGAACTTCTCCTAAAGAGGACGATTTTTCCGAAGTGCCATATTCAAAAGAATCGCAAACAGAATTCAGAACGACATTCTTAAACCTGTCGAAACATGGCATAATTATTGCACTTATAGCATCCTTGCTATCATCTAAATCTTTTATAGCCTTCTTTACTTCGTCATCAACCTTCTTGCATTCATCAACAATCTTTTGTTGTATTGCAAGTGGAGGTAGAGGTATCATCATTTCTTTGTAAAATAATTCAGGTACACGTTTATGTCCACTGCTTCCTTTCATGTTTTTTTGTGCTATCGACCTCACATATTCATTATTTAATAAAGCAAATAGATATTCGTTCTGAATTTGAGGCAAACATCTAAAAACATGGAACTCGGAACTTCCCATTGCAATTCCATTAGTAAGATCTTTCGCAATAGCACATTTGCCATTCTCCATGCATGGAGTTATTTTAGCAATAATTATATCGTTTTCTGCAAAATATGTATAGCTCCCTTTTCGTAATTCTCCTAATGTTTTAGGAACTCTATTTATTATATAACCTCTATCACTAACAGACGCCATTTCAACAAAAGAAACTTCTGTTTCATCACTAACATTTTTAATTTCCGTCTTAGAAGGGTTAATAATAACGTGTTTAAAAAGAGGTGTCAGTTCAAACTTACTTTGGAACTTGACTTTGTAAGCAATGTTTATATTTATCTTTTTATCAAATTCCACTTGTTTGAAATTTAACAAGTCTGTAAGTGGAAATAGGTTAACATATTCTGACACACATTCTGGAATGTCCTCTATTTCGTTATTGAAATTCTTTCTAATAAGCGTGTTGATTTTTTCATCATCAGCAAGATTAAGAGGATTAAATAGCGGAGTTACAATTCCGTTAATACCTTTGACCTGAGATATCGTGTCGTCATCTGCTGCTTCATCGTCTTTTGATTTCTTCGAGGTTTTCACATTCAGGTATTTTAATCCCTCATCTCCTTTACGGTTACTCCATTCATAACCAAGGAATCTCTGTTCTATCTTATTATCTTTCTTCGTATTTTCAGGACTCTTCATAATGAGCACCTGACATGGATTTGATGCTACCAAAAGATAATAATACAGTTTTTCCTTCTCTATCGCTTGAACAAATGCTAATATCGCTTGTTTCTTTTGCTCCTCTTTCTTTTCAGATGATAAATTCTCATATCCACTTCTTCCTGTGAAGGCCAAATAATTGTCACGAACCTTTTTAGCCTCAATAGGTAATGATGACGCTTTTCCTCCTAACAAAATATCTATATAACCCTTTATTCTTTCTTCGTTCAAAAAGGCTTCCGTCAATTCGCCTTTCAGCATAAACAGATAATCATCTAATTTATAACCTACACTCTCTATATATGTATGAAGGAGAGGAGTGTCTTTGTAGCATTCATCATCAGCCATATTGCCTTTGAACCACTCATCAACCCGATTCTGGAAATGAGATGCAAAACTATTAGATGGTCTCTTGCTGAGAAACATTGTTATTGTGTTAGTGTTTGTTTGTCCAAATGTCTTACCGCCAAATTCGCAGATGGCAACAATATCGAAATGCTTCAGAATTAGTTCACGCGAACGCATGTATAAACCATCATTAGTCAGTACACGAGTGGGAAGAATAATTGCTGCAACTCCCTCTGGCGCAAGAAGTTGAATGGCGCGTTCTATAAAAAATGTTTCTATTGCTTGGTTTTTATCAACACTAAGGCCTTCATCATATAGCGTATATTTCTCCAATACATCATCTGGTAGTGTTTCCAAAAAGCCACTTACACTATATGGAGGATTGGCTACTAACACATTGAAACTTCCTTCTTTTATGCCTGGTACATCTGAAAGACCATCAGCAAAACTGATTTCTATACCGTCCATCCCATACATATAGGCAGCTACCTGAGATACTTTAGACAAGCGATAATCCTTTTCAATTCCTTTTATTTGACTATAGTATTCAAGTAGTCTATTCCTAATTATCAGATTTTTCTCTGCATCACTTTGGGCACTTGACAATTCTTTTTCCAATGTATTGATTACATAAGGGCGAATTTGTCTTGCATATTCAGTCAGGAAATGTCCTGCACCACAAGCATAATCAATTACCTTCGGAATTCTATTGCTATTCCCGACAATTTTGCCAATAGGAAGAGAAGATATCAAGAAACGCACAATAGGAATAGGCGTAAAGAATTGTCCTTCACTTTGATGGACACCCCTGTTTAAGAAGCCTTCAAACAAATCACCCAAGAATTGATTATTATCATTATGCTCTGTTAAGTGAATGTCTTGAATCATACTGATGACATCTGTCAGTATAGTTGCATTTTGAAAAAACAAATCTTCATTATGCACGTCAAGAAAGGCAAAAGGATTATTATTGTAGTATTTTAGTTCATGGAAATATCTTTTAATTTGGTCGCGAGCCATATCCGCCTTTGATGTAAGGAAGTCAAAAGCTTCATCTATTTTTTTATCTTCAACATAAGAGACCTCGTCATCGAAGAAATTTTTCATTCCTTCTCTATATAGTATTGTTAGTCTGTCTTGCAGAGAGAAGTAATCATCGTATGATGCACCTTTCCATTGAAATGTCAATTCTTCTGGATTATTAGTCTCGTCAACAATCTTTGCAAGGAAAAGATTGACCAACTTATCAAAAGCATTTTCATGGCTTGATACTGTATGTTTGCGTAAAATCACAGCGAAATCATTATATTTCTTCCCTAACATGTATTCATCAACAGGATCCAAGTCATTTATGTTGTAACTCTTCTTGCCTATAGTAAATGCTTCTATGCCCGGTTCAAAAATGCCACGTGGGTTCTTATCTTGATGATATGTATTTTTCCATACCTTAAAGAATTCATCGCTTGCGCCTTGATTTTCCCGCAGTTCTTTAAAACTATGTGTTTTGGGATCAGCAAGGATATTCTCATTATCGACTAACGAAATGACATAATAAATATTTTCAAATCTATGTTTTTTGGTACTACCTTCGGTGTATTCGGGGTAATCTGCAGAGTATAAACACAGATATTTTGCTTTCCTGTATGTGTTAAAATAGCGGAAGAGTTGATCGCCATTGCGGAGTGTTTTTGCCCAGTGTTTACGAAACTCATCGGTTTTCTTATTCAGATCAGCAGTTTTACACTCAATAATCAAGAATTCATCCTTCTCCTCGCTCCCATCTCGAACAAGAATATCACAATAACCTTTATCTAAAGCTTGATAGTTTTTTCCTTCCAGTTTAATGTGTTTTGGTTGGTATCCTCTTGCAAATAATTGCGCGATACATAGAAATACTACAAAACTTTCCTTTTGATGAATACCGAAGGTTGTCTTACGATCATAATCCATACCTTCAGGATATTCAAATTTCTTTTTAGCCTCATCATATTTTAAATCAAATCCACCATCAATAGAACCATAATGACGAACGTAACAGCCACCTTTCTTTTCAAAATGGAAACTATCAGACAGAAGTATTTCGACTATATTATCTTTTGTAATCATATACTCTAATTTTTGCCTAATCCACTAACTTTTCCGAGTTACCCACTAAGTGTATTATAGTTACCCACCAACTCTATTTGATAGCTTCTTCAGGAATAGATGGAAGTCCTTGCCTTTGCAGATATGCTGCATATTTTTGCTGAATCTTAGTGATATATGGCGGTAATAGGCGACCAATACGGTTGTCTTTGATGTCCTTCCACTTTTTCAATTCTAATTCTCTTAAAGAAAAGCATAGAATGTTTCCCTGCACAAATGCGACATAGCAAGTATTCTTCTTTTCCAGAAACTCACCACTATCAAACTTTATTGTATCTTGGTCCTCTGTGTTTATTTTTGTTTCATCAACAATATTTCCCTTTAAAAGATACATGTCTTTTTTGTTGGGCTTACGTATAATGTCACAGTCTGGACGAATGTTTAGGTAATATTTTCCATCTATGAAATATATGTCACCGGCAAAAGGATGGTCAGGTAGACTTGCTTGTGGAACAAATCTTTCACATTCTAATAGTTTTCTTAAATCATCCTTTCCGACGCCCTCTACCTGAGTTTCAATTATATCAGTATCAAATTGTGGATATTCCAATCTATATGACAGATTATTTTGTAGTAGTCGCATTAACTCAGAAGGCTGGTCACCACCGTCATCATGTATTGATTTGTACAACACTGATGGCCAAGCAGGATGAATAGAACTTAAAGCCCACAACATTTTTGTTTTTGCCTCACGTGTGGATTTCTCCCACTCTTTTAGAACATACATAGACGGAGTTTGTCTGAGCCATGCTTCAATTTCCGAAAAGAACTTTTCTGTTGTGTCCAATTCGTCCTTTTTCTTTATAAATATGGGGCTGTTGTTGGCATAAAGACCATTTTCTTCCAAACTCACTTGAATATCGTGTGGCTCCTCATCACTAAAAATGAACAGTGGAGCAAAACAGACATCTTTCAAATTGCGTATGAAAACAATGTTGTCGTTTATCGTTGCCTCGGGTATGGGATGCTCACCGCTTAAGTTCCAGTCCAAGATAACGAAACTGACCCCATGAAACTGATTTATAGATTCATCAGGTAATTCGTCATATTCCAACAGAGGAATGTGATTGTCTCTTAGTGACTGGGCTATCTTTTGAATACCATTTAAGGTGGCCCCTTCTTCAAAGATAGCCTCGTCAATAATTACACCGATACCAGAAAACAATTCAATAATATTAGTCATTGTCATCAGATTTTACAAAGTTAATAACAAAGTTTGCACCACTCAGCACTTTCTCAGAAGGCACTTCTGCAAGCGATATTGAATACCCCATTCTTTGAAGTAATTGTCTGGCAATATAGAGTCCTAATCCTCTTCCGTCTTCTTTCCCAGAATAGAAAGCCTCGAATATGAAAGGCTTATCGTCTTCTCTGATTCCTGGCCCATTATCAGAGAAGATGAGTTGTTTGTTTTCTCCATCCAGCGTTATTAGAATCTTTCTGTCTGTTATATTGGGGGTTGCCAACCAATATACCGCATTATCAAACAAGTTAATTAACAGCTGTAAAATAACCGCATCAGTGCAAGATGCTATGATTGGCGAACCTATTCTGTTTACGCTATAATCAATATGCTCCCGCAATAATGTCCGCTTATAAATCTTCTCAACTTTCTCCAACAGGTCATTAACCCTTATCGCCCTTCTCTTTTGCTTTGAAGATTTGAAAAGAAGTTGTATATCGCGCATTCTGTCTTTTACGAAAGAAAACATTCCACGTATAGTGTGCAATTCGTTTTCTATTTGCTCGTCAGTCAGCACTCCACCTTCTATGTCCTTTATCAAATTGTCAACAGCATCAACGCCCTTATTCAACATCATGGACATGTCGTGAGAAGCAGTTTCCACTGATAATCCAACTGCGGCCAAATCTTCAGTCTTATTAAGCCCTTCCGTATAAAACTTTTGTTCTACCTTATAAGACTTTACTAAATCATTATAGACAGCCATTGCTTGGGTGTTGCCCGAAACATAGTTCTTCAATTCATCAAACTTTGAGGCTACCACACGCAATTCTCTCATCTTCTGCTCCTTTTGCTGATTTATTCTCTCCTGATACTGTTTGTATGGATGTTGACGAATAAAAAGCAGAAAGCAATGCAGAAGGATTTTGAAGTCCTTCGTAGAATTACCTTTTTCTATCAAGCCTTCTCTATTGGTCTTGTCTTTTAATTTGGGGTTTCCCTGCTTTGAAATGTCAACAAAGCCAACAACCTGATCGTTGCTTAAATAATCACCAGCTCGTCCTACACCACGTCGCTTGTCAATTTCAAGCCAATCATCATCAGCATCACCGTATGGGGCAACACGAATCTTGTCTCTGTACAAATAAATGCGATGCCCTCTTATAATATCTTTTTCTTTTTTATCCAAATAATAGGGGCTTTCTTTGTCTGCTGCAAAATCAAACACAAAGAAATTGAATTTGAAATCACCGCAAGAACTGTTTCGCAACATTGTCTTTCCAAACAAATCTTCTCCTGTAACGAATTGATCTCTGAACAATTTCAATCCGGATATCTGAGAGTCTGCCAAAGGCAATTTATAAGCGATGCCATTCAATTTATAGGAAAACACAGATTCTTTTTCGCTATAATAGCCGTTTGTCACTTTTAATACGGCAGAGTTCTGCATTAACGAGGAAAGGGTATTTATGGTTTCATTCGAATATGCTAACCGTTCGTTATTACAAATGAAGCCTATTTCAATCTTTTGTTTACTATCTCTATTTGATATTTGCTCAAAGATTGATTCTAATTTCTGGGATTCCTCATTGACCTCTTTTATCATGGCCATAGTCCAATCTCCCTTTAAGTTGGAAATCTCAATCTGTGTTCCATGATGGTTCTCTTTCGAGAATTTCTTATTATTGACAACAACGTCTCTTTCTATAATGGTTTGAGGTGTTCTGTCAGAAATTGGAATAGAGAGGTCATCAATGTAAAGTGTCTTCTCTTTCCCGTTTTGGGTCAAGAAATCATCATCGTATTGAGAAAGGTTATAGTCTATGACATACTCTAATGATGAACCATTTGACCGAGTAGTAATCTTGATGTTCCTACCAAGTTTAAGAATGGCAAATCTACCAATACCTTTTTCACCTTGTATAATACGATGTTTTAAAGGTGTAATTTTCGGTTTTTCTCCATCATCAGTCCTTTTATTGGGTGTGGCTGGGTTCATCCAACTATCTTCAATGGTTTGCAAATCCATACCACATCCATTATCTTCAACAATTATTTTAGAATTCTCTTGAACATAGATGTCCTGTTTCTTTTCATCAAATCCAAAGTTGACGAAATTAACCTTTACCCAATCAGCATCAGCATCATAGGCGTTCTTTATAAGTTCTGCCAATGCTATTTGTTCGTTCTTTATCAACTGTTCACCTAACATCGTGAGCAATCGGGCATAAGGTCTTATGTTCAATTCCTTTTCCATATCAGCCTATTTCTGCATTATTATTACATACTCATTCGGATAAACCTTTTTACAGTTAGGATTATCCAATTTCGTGAATTTGCCAGTAACGGTGTCCCGTAATGTGGGCATTAACTTATGGGGGATGCTTCGCTTGATAACAGCGACTTCGTGCATACCGGCATTTCGCAGGAAGTCATAAAAGACCTCTGCTGACTTAATCTGTACATCCTTTATCTTGGTATTGCCAATCACTATACAAACCTGGCCGCTTTGTGCTAAGATACGCACCATTTCCAAAGACACTTCTTGCATGTCATTGAAATATTGGGCTACATCACGGGCTATGTGCTTACTTTTCTCAGCCAATTCATTGACAATCTTTTGGCCTAACTCACTACCATGTACTTCCAAAGAGATGTTGCCAGAATAAGATGTTCCTATAAAACGTTTCCTGAATTCCTGCATATTCGGAATATAATCCATCCAATACCCTGTCAGTTGGTGAATGTCTGCATACTCGTATGAGGTGACGTATGGAGGTGAGGTGATGATAACATCAACACTTCCGTCTGCTATTGATGTATGACGGGCATCTTCTAAGCGAATGTCGCATTGAACACCAAGGAATCCCCTTGCCGCCAATTCGTCATAGTAGGCACGATTGTTTTTTATCATCTTCTGACAATGACGTTTGAACTCGTCAAATGGGCTTGGAATAGTCTTGTCTGGGTCAATTTGTGGTTTCGTGCTTGACTGCAACCATTTGGAACAATTCTTAAGTATGTGAGAGATACAGACATAGAAAAAGTCTTTTGTTTCCTCATCAATCTTTGCTTTATTGACCAAAGAGAATAGAAATGCTATTTTTGCCTTTTCTGACGGGAAAAACCAATAGTCAATCCTTTCATGCTTCTTGATGTTTATATAATCTGCTTCATCATAATAGTCGAATGATGCTATTATGGCATCATAAGATTGTTGAAGTTCTGTTGGCTCTATGGGAGTCGTTTTTACCTTAGTGATTAACTGTGCTACAGGATTTATGTCTGTGCCAATTGAACTTTTCCCATGTGCTTTCGCTTCTACAAGAGTGGTGCCACATCCTGCAAAAAGATCTGCGATGACATTGCAATCGGGGGCATAGTCTTCAATAATCTTTTTTACCACATTAGGTAGGAATTTTGCAGGATAGCGATGGTAACCATGTGTCCATTGCTCAATGGAGCGAACATTTTCAAATGCCCATTCATGGCTAACCTCTATATTATCAAAATTAGTGTACTGCATCATTCAGTTTGGCTAATTATCAGATTCTTCCCTAAGTAATTTTTGTACTTTCACTCCTAAACACTCTGAAATCTGGTAAAGAGTTTCAAGACTTGGTTGGCATACATTTGTACACCACTTTGAGACTGTTGAGGGAGCTACCCCTAACTGACTTGCCAACCATTTGTTGGTTCTCTTCTTTTCTGCCAAAACAACTTTTAGGCGATTGATGTCTTTCTCCATATATGGGAATTGTTGTTATTTGGCACAAAGATACAAACTTTTTTGTAATTATGCGCAAATTCATGCTTTTTTTAACGATAATATTCACTTAAATTTCCTTATTCTCACTTTTTTGTTTGTTTGTCGCGATATTCTGTTGTCATTTCTGTCACTTTCTGCATTATCTGCACCAACTCTATCATGCACTTCTCTAACTTGTACACTAATGCTGCTGTCCTGCGTTCTGAAAAGTGGCTTTTCAACTCTTTCAATGTCTGATTATAGTTGTTGCCTATCATGCGGAACTGTGAATGAAATTCGCTTAATTTGGTATAATACTCATGCTGGCTCTTGTCGTATGTCACCACATGGAACGTTTCATTAAAGATTCGCGCCCTAATGAATGCGGACTTGCTTGTCACCGATGGCAGAGGGACGGGTGACTGACATTAACGATGGCTGTCTGTGCGTCCTTCGGGTATGACAGACCTGTCCCTAGTCATATGCATGAAGAGGGAAGATGGAAGAAGGAACTCCGCCCTTATGCCGTTGGCTTTGGCATAAGGACGGAGCCTATTGTAAAGGGGATAGCGTTTAAGCGCCCCGGGCGCTTGGATCAGTTTACTTACACTTGATGTCCTTGAACTGCCAGGTGCTGGAAGGCACGATGAAGTCGAACTCCGTAGCATTGTCGGGCAGGGCTGGGAAAATCAGGGCGAAGCGCAGTTTCTGGAAGGGCCAGGGAATCTTGGTGGTTGCCGGGGCCACAGTGATATTCTCTACACCTGACAACTCCTGTTTGCCACCTTTATCTCCCTTGATATAAGCCTTTCCCTTGACATACCAGCCCTCATTCACGCCACTGGCCTCAACCTCCATCTCCAGTCGTGTCTCCGTGTCAGAGCAGGCCACGCGCAAAATCTTCGTGTTGGTGACTTTCTTGTTGATATACACGGGATTCTCGCGCATATATCTGTATTTGGAATAGTCGGCCAGCGTCACCTTGGCATTGTTCAGGATGCTGGGTCCGTCTTCCGTGCGGCCGGCCTTCACGTAAAGTTCGTTGATTTTACGGGTAATCTGCTGCTGGTCGGTATAACCGTAGTTGCAGTTCAGCTTGGCGGCCTCCTCATACTTGGAAAGGGCATCCCCCCAGTATTCACCTCCTTCATAGTCCTTGGCACTCTCCATAGCGTCCTTGAAGCTCTGTTCATACTCCACCTTCTCCTTGGCGTGGATTTCCATCGCCTTCTTGCGCTCGGCAGATTCGATACCATGGTTGATAGCGCCAAACACGCCACTAATGGTTGAAGAAGTGTTCCAACTATTCCACTGTGCCTTCGCTGGCATCACTGCGGCCAGTCCCAAGGCTAAAATAATCAGGTTCTTTTTCATTTCTATTGTTTTATTTATGTTAATAATCTATTTATACGTTAGGGCCTTCGTCCATTACTGTTTGCAAAGATAGTGCAAATCGAACGAAAAACCAAATTTATTTGGGTTTTTCTGAGATGCAGCCTATTTTTTCCTTGGAAAAAGATACACATTATTTTTTAATTTCCGCA
>Ga0310691_10004658_pt1 | contig 15337 bp, 9 predicted proteins | sample 176DNAGHGlowgp2_FD_203887 | JGI IMG/M metagenome (GOLD analysis project Ga0310691, IMG submission 203887) | Sheep rumen microbial communities from Palmerston North, Manawatu-Wanganui, New Zealand - 1766 DNA GHGlow gp2 (v2) (version 2) | ecosystem: Host-associated > Mammals > Digestive system >...
GTCGTGGGTTAGTCTACTGCCCTCGATGTGATTAGAGTTGTAAGTCAAGTCAATCTGCGTACGATGATAAATGCTGCCTCTCATCCCTGAAGCCTTTTGTTCTCTCAGTGTTGAGAGCAAAAAAGACCCTTTCCTCTTTGCTGCACCACGTTTGGGAAGGACAGCATTAGCGGGGATGTTCCACGTTTTTCCGGTAAGGAATGCACCTTCTATCTTCCCACTCGCACAGTAGTTGCGTGCTGTGCGCTCAGAAATGCCGTACTTCTCGGCAAACTGTACGACTGATATATACTCCATGTTTTTGTCTATCGGCAAGTTTTCATTCCGTTTTTCGCTGCAAAGATACTACTTTTTGCCGATACAGGCAAGAAAAACCAACAAAACATTTCCTCTGCGCACTACAGGGATTATTTTAACCACTAATTTCACTAATTTCACTAATTTTTAGCTGCGCACGATATACATATTAATTCGTGTAATTCGTTTAATTAGTGGTTTTAAAATTATCTGTGGTCGTTTAATTTTTCATTCTTCATTCTTAACTCTTAATATATCTGTTTAATCCGTTAAATCTGTGGTCGTGAATTTATCAATTCGTTTAATTAGTTTAATTAGTGGTTTAAATAAATCTGTGGTCGTATACTCCCCAAGTACCCCCTCTTTTAGGAGGGGGTGGGGGGAGGTTTATTTCTCGCAGAGCCAGTATTCTGAGCAGCCGTTCACCATTCGGTGTTTGAAATCGAAGCGGTAGTTGTTCATAGCCTTGCCCAGTATGGTGGGCGAGGCTTTCTTGGCATCGAAGTAGGCATAGCGATCGGCAAAGTTGTCAAGAATCTCCGTGGTTCCCCACCAGCGGCCCTCATTGTCCTTCGGCTTGCGAAAGGTCTCGTTGATCATCTCCACCAAGTCGACAGTACGCTGGTAGGGCACGTTCTCCTCAATCAGCGTCTGTATCTCGTCATCCTCCAACCAGTAGCGCTCGCCTTTATTAAAGAGGTGCAGCGCCTGGGCATACAGTTGGCGATGGTCCAGATTGTCTGTGAAATCAATGCTCTTGCCAGCAGGGATACCCACACAGACAAAGCGGCGCGAGCCGGTAGGGTCTACCAGCGGCTGCTGCTGGTTTGTCGTTCCGATAAACGACGTATAGCGTCTGTACTGCTTGATGGTCTTGCCGTAGGGCGGACGGAACTTCACGTCACTCGACGACAGCAGATATTTCAGCACAATCTGCTGCGAATTGGTTGTTTTGTCGAACTCGTCGATGTTGATGAGTGCAAAGGAGGTCAGTGCAATGTTCAGGTCGAACTCGTTCTTGAAGTTCAACTTGTCGTTATAGTAGTCGCGCAACTCTTCAGGCAGCAGAATCTTGCAGAAGCGCGTCTTGCCACAACCTTGACGACCTATCAATAGCGGCGTTAACGCATTGCCAGTCAGCTGTTTGTCGCTCTCACGCCACTGAGCTACCATACCTACCAGCCAATACCTCAGATACTTCTCCCAATGGGGCTGGTCGGTAGGCACTCTGGCAGCCAACGGACCAATACGGTCTTCCCCATCCCACTTCGGCAACGCGTCAAGCCACGTGTTCACAGGGTCGTACTGCTCAATACGTGTGGAGTCGATGAAGCGGTTTACGTCCTGGTCCCACGACTTCAGTCCCTGCTCACGGGCCTCGATAGTCATATCGTTGCGCACCTCAGGAGTCAGAGGTTTAAACGCCTGGTCCTCAGCGTATTTCATGCGATACTCTGCCACACCCGTCATCAGATTCTTGCGCATGTCGTAGTTGGCTGTCAGGAATATCTCTGTCCGCATGGTCTGCAACGTCTCCTGCGGCACACTCTTCAGCGGCTTCATCTTGTGCTTCTTGCGATAATCCTCCATCAGCAACACCTCATAGGTGGTAGCAAAGACGCTCTTTACCAGCTCCGGGTCGTTATGGAACAGCGGATGCTCCAGCGTCATACCTTGTGCATGGGCAAGGGGGATGCCCTGCTCCAGCGATTTACGGGCTATCTGCTGCAATAGCTGCATCTGGCGGTCCTCGTCAGGCAAGTCGAAATAGTCGCCCAACACCTCCCTGAGAATAAACACCCAGTTGAGATGATAGGTGCGCTTGACCGTTCGACCAGGCATCAGATGGGCACTCTCCCACGAGATGGGGATAGGTTCTGGCTGGTCATGCAGCTGCGTATCGGCCTTGAAGGGACGCGCCTGCGGGTTGAAGTATAAGTCTGGGTCGGCGCTCAGATATACGGTACGCTCCAACAGGGGTTCCAGATACTCGATGTCTATGCCAAACTGGTGCTGGTAGGCGCTGCGTGCCGTCTCGTACAGGTTCTTATGAAACTGTCGTATCTCCGACTCTTCTATGGGCAGCCTGCCATCAGCCTTCAGCCCTCTCTCTTCTTCCTTCAGACTTCTTCCATCAGCCTTCTGAAACAGTTCTCCTCGGCATACTATCTTCACCGACTTTCCTGATGCTCCCAGGAAGGCCATCACCGTCTCGTCCATTCTCGCTGCCTGATTTCTGACCGCTACGGCATCCTCATACGTCTTCAGGCCATTAGCCTCAACAACCACCAGTCCTGTATAGCTGAGCCTTTTCAGCTGATCCTTTTGGTTCACGCATTCCTCAGAAAACATGATACGCGGCAGATTCACCATGAGCTGCTGGTCGTCAAGACTAATCTGTCCGTCAGCTAGTCGCTGAGGCTTATAGAAATGATAGTTACGACGCAGGTCAATCACCTTTCTACCCTCCGCGCTATCACGGATAATCCCTGCCAGTTCCGACAATTCAAGACGGTTGATAACTTCCTTTTTACGTACTGTTTTTAATAAACTAATCTTCATAGTTGATAATTCTGTTCTTTACCTCTACTAATCTTTTTAAAATGACTTACAAAGATACTGATTTTATTTGGATTACGCAAATTTTTTAATATCTTTTTCTTCTATAAAAACCTCTACTTATCTTCTACTTTACCTCTACCTAACCTCTACCAAACTTGTCCCACATTTCTTCTCCACGACTGTCAACTTCCGTGCTCTGTATCAGCCTAACCCACATCTGTATCAGCCTAACCCAGGGCTGTATCAGCCCAACCCAGAGCTGTATCAGCCTATCTTATAGAAGGAAAGTAGAGGTTAAGTAGAAGGTTAGTAGAGGGTTAGTAGAGGTAAAGTAGACTATGATTTATTCGTAACACACTAAATAACAACCATATACCCACAATTTGGTAGAAGGAAACTGCCTCTTCTGATGCTACAAACGCATAGTACAGCCAAACAACATACTTAATTTGTTAATAAATTAGTTATTTAAAAACTATTTCTGTCGAGAGAGCTCGTATTCCTCCTTGTTTCAACTCGGGTGTATTAATACGAATGTCACAATCTACAACGAAGATTGTTCCAGACTTAGAACGAATAACGTTCTCGTCGTGCATATCGCTAAGATAGATATCTGGGGTGGCATAAGTCCAGTTGCGTGGGTTCTTCAGTTCAAAACCCATCTGATGCATATAGTCTGCTATTTCCTCATCGCATACAGGCTGTCCATCAATAAAAGGCTGTTCTGCAATAATCTTAAAAGCACCCTTTTTGTCGCGGCCAAAGCCGAGAACCGTCAATCGAGTTTCTGGGAAATATGTATTATGGAGCGCAATACGGTCAAGGGCAAAAATAGGTTGAATAAAATAATCCAGACCTATAGACTTTATAAGCGTAGCTCCGTGGTCATAGACCTTGGCCTCACCACCCTCGGCGATTTGTTCACCAAGGATTTGGGGTAAGTGTTCATCTACACTATCTATCCATACGCCTGCGACCTTAGCCCATCGTTCTATTGCACTTTCTTGTTTCGCGCCAAGTTGGCAGTCTCTTTGGTAATCGCTGAGTGCTGGCGAATCAGGGCTATCTGAGCCAGCTTCTGCTCCCGCGAGCAGGGATGCAATGACATTTGTTGTACCTCCCGCTGCGCAGCCATGCTGTTCCTGCGGTGAAAATCGTTGATATACCAACCTCCCGCTAATGAATTGCTCTGCATAGAAATCAAGTTTTAGGAGACTTTCAGATTTGAAGCCTTCTGCAATAATGGTGCGAATGGATTTCCAAAAGTCTGTATTATTCATTTCAGTTCTTCTTTCTAATTGCAAAGTTAGTGAAAAAAGAGCGAAATACAAAACAAAAAGCACTTTTTTTGCATTTATCACCTTTTTGCATCATTTGCGCCACACAGTTTTTTTATACCACAGATTTCGCAGATCAGCTGTTCCCGTCGCATGGAACGCCCATCCCGCGCACGGGAACAGCTTCTATTTATGTCTAAGGAATATGTGAAACAGATACTGTTTAAAAACCAAATACAGAATGAGAATTATCAAATAAACAGGTTAAAAAACCTCAAAAACACCGAATGAAATACCTCAAAAAACAAGATTTCCTTGCGTAATCCAAATATTTACATTATCTTTGCAGCCAAATTACGTGAAACAGTATCTGTTTCAATTTGTTAATAAATTAGTTATTTAAAAAGAGCGTGCTGCATCAATGATACAACACGCTCTTATTTTCGTGGTGCGAAGCTACGAAAAATATCTTACGACACCCAAATTTTTGGGGATTGTTTTTCAAAAAATCGTCTGTTCCTTGTTGTATTACAAATATAATATGTATCTTTGCATTTCAAAAATAGACAATGGCAAAGAAGCAACGTACAGAAGAAGATTATTATAACGAGAGCCGAAGGCTTCGAGCAGAGACAATGCTGATGGCTGATTCTTTGCGCGACAATCCACTTCGCTTTACTGTTACTAACGTTATCACGATGGATGTTGAAATAACGAAATCAGACTTGAAAACCATTGTCAGCAAGAATACTCAGGACAACCGTTTCAATGCCTTTAAGAACAAGATCGCACAGGACATTAGAGGTTTCATTGAAAAAGCTAATTACGAAGGATGGCGCGAAGTGATTCCTGGCAAACATCCTGAGACTGCCTATTTCGCCTACTTTAGCAGAGAGCTTGGTGCCAAGGCATATCTCTGTGTTCGAAAAATCAAGAACACAGGGCTATTCAAACCATACGCCATTATTGATCAAGCGATGTTCGATGCTGAGATACAAAACTTGCGGAAATAAAAAACCGCTGAACTGATTTGCTAACCCGATTACGGTGCTACTCTTTCATTTCAGCGGGAGGAAATCGTTTCCTTTCGTGATGCAAAGATAGGAACTTTTTCTGTAACTTCCAAATTTTCGAGAAGCGAAATCAAGAAAAAGTTCATTTTCTCAATGATGAGTCGTGAGAAAAAATAGATTTGACGAAAAAAAGTCGGGCACGTCGTGGGGGAAAACCTTGCATTTCGCTCAAAAATGTTGTATCTTTGCAGTTGAAAAAAGAGATGCCCAATGAGACAGGAACGAAACAATTGCCGTTTTAGGTGGAGAAGTGGAGAAGTGTAGTAAGAAAGTAAAAGTCTCCGCGTACCTGCGTGTGCACGTACGCATAGAAGTTTAGAAAACCACTCCACCTCTCCACCTCTCCACTTTCTGACTCATCTATCACAACTATGACTATCTTTCGACACTTTTTCTTTGTTTTTTCTTTGTTTTGTGCAAAATAATCAGTATCTTTGCAAATGCATTCCGCCCAATGTGGCTGTGATGTCCTTTGAGTAGGACGGAGCCGCTGGGTGGAGCACTACATATAAGAAGGCGTTACTGACGCTTTGTTTTTGGACTCTTCGAACTACCACAATCGAGAATAGCAATCCAAGACAAATGCAGGGGTAACTCCACGGAGTGTAGTATATACTCTCCGTAGTGTGCTGCGAGGGTCGGGTATCCTCAACGCACACTTTACGGATTTCTGTATACTCCAACGTGGTTGTTTCTCTGTTTGTTCTATTGCTATTGGCTGTGGTAGGCCAGAAGAGTGGGGCAGGCAGATGTGAGCACCCACGTTTTTCTTTTTGTAGTTAGCCAATCAATTAAAACCCGTTCGTCCAGGTGCTGACGGACCATAATAATAATAGTAACCAAAAACAAAATAAGGAAAGAATAAGCGATATAGACATCCTTGGTTGACTGATTAACCAGAACTTGCACTTCACAGACACATCAGTCGGACAAGCAATTGGATGTTTGCGCTCAATAAAAGGGCGTGGACAGTATGATTGTTGTCTGATGTAGGCTGTGCAAGGCCTTGGTTAAACACTTCACAATTCCACGCCCCCTTTTCGAAAACGAAGAGAGGGCTTTTTTGATGTCAGAGAAGAAATATAAGTTCATAGATTTATTTGCAGGATTAGGAGGGTTTCATTTCGCTCTCAGTGAACTTGGACATGAATGTGTTTTCGCTTCAGAATTGCGAGAAGACCTAAGGAAATTGTATGCTATCAACTTCCCAGGCACCAGAATAGAAGGTGACATAACCAAAATTAGTCCCAAAGATATTCCATCTCATGATATACTTTGCGCAGGATTTCCATGTCAGCCTTTTAGCCAAGCAGGTAAGCGGCAGGGCTTTAAAGATGAAAAAGATAGGGGTAATCTTTTTTATACTATCTGCAATATTATTGACGAGCATCATCCTAGATACATATTACTAGAGAATGTCTCAAATTTAAAAGGGCATGATAATGGAAATACATGGGAAACTATTAAAACCATGCTGGAAGATCGAGAATATGAAGTTAGAGAACAAATTCTTTCTCCCCATCAGTTTGGAGTAATACCTCAACATCGTAAGCGTATTTATATAGTTTGTGAGTATCACAAATTTGGTAAATTGGAACATTTCCATTTCCCTGAGCCTAATAAGCGAATCAATTGTGACATAAAAAAGATAATCGAAGAAAACGATCCCGACTATATTCCTCTAAAAAAAGAGACTCGGCAGCAGATGGACGTTTGGCAAGAATTTATTAACTTGACGATTAAAAATGGCCAAAACGTCCCAAGATTCCCTATTTGGGCAATGGAATTTGGAGCAGATTATGAATTTAAAAGTAAAGCACCAGCATTCCAATCTTTAAGCGAATTAAGAGGGAAACATGGACATTTGGGCATTTCTGTTGATGGAAGGTCTAAGGCCGAGTGTTTACAACAATTGCCAGTTTATGCACAAACGGATAAGAGTGAAGTTTTTCCTGATTGGAAAATAAGATATATTGAACAAAATAGAGAGTTTTATAAAAAGAATAAAAAATGGCTTGACCGATGGATTATGAAGGTTAAGGACTATGAAAATAGTCACTTAAAACTAGAATGGAACTGTGGAGATGATGCAGAGCCAACTTTATTTGATAAGATTATCCAATTTAGGGCCTCTGGAATTCGTGTCAAGTTGCCAACATTCTCACCAGCTCTTAATTTGGTTGGAACACAAATTCCGATATTACCTTGGGTAAAACTACCAAAAGAGACGCTAAAATCAGGAGATCCTGATCATGGAAGGTATATTACAAGATGGGAAGCCGCCAAACTACAAGGAATGAAGAAACTTAAGTTTGGTGATAGTATTTTTTCTCTCTCGACGACTCGCTCGTTTGAAGCATTAGGAAATGCTGTAAATGTTACAGTTGTAAAACATATAGCTAAAAATTTGATAGTATAATGAGTAAAGTATCAATAGCTACAAAACCTTTAGTTTATTCTACTTTCCGTTACATAAGCAACCATGTTTGGCATGCGATAGGAGAGTATGTAGACAACTCTATTCAGAGTTATTTAGATCATATTGATGTATTAAAAGAAATAAATCCTCATCACAAATTGCAAGTTTCTATAAAATTTGACTTAGAACATGATGCAATAACGATAAAGGACAATGCCTTTGGTATTGATAACCAGAAATTCGACAGGGCATTTGAATTAGCCAATGTTCCACTGGACGCTTCTGGTCTAAACGAATTTGGCATGGGAATGAAAGTCTCTTCAATTTGGCTTTCTAATCTGTGGAGTGTAGAGACCAGTGCTTATGGAGAAGCCACAAAGAAAACGGTTATTTTTGATCTTGAAGAAGTCGTAAATAACGAAAAAACGGAATTAAATGTTTTTGAGGAAACTTGTGATACTGATTCGCACTATACAATTGTCACATTAAATAAACTATCTCAGAACAAACCAACTTCAAGACAGATACAAACAATTATAAAACATCTTGCAAGCATCTACACAAAGTTTATTCGTGATGGTATTTTGGAACTTGAAGTGGATGGAGAACTAATTTCAGATAATGTTTTAAAGCCTCTTGTTGCGCCATATTGGAAGACGCCAGAACAACCTCCGATAGAATGGAAGAAAGACATCGAATTTAAAACTCCTCAATATAAAGTACGAGGCTTTATTGGCATATTGGAGAGGATGAGTACTAGTATTGATAATGGCTTTCTGTTATTTAGGCGCAATAAGGTAATTGGAACAAGCTATGACTCTAAATATAGACCGAAGAAATTGTGCGGTGATCCCGGATCTCCGAGATACAAGCGAATTTATGGAGAACTTGAATTAGAAGGTTTTTCTGTAAGTTTTACCAAGAATTCGTTTACCCAGGATGACGATTTAGAAGCGTTCATTGAAGCATTGTATGATGATTTAATGAAAGACAAATCGTTTAAAATATTTGATCAGGCTCAAAAGTATACTCCTACAAAAACCAAGTCTGAGAAAAAGGATGTGGCAGACCAATTAGTAAAGACTATTGCTTCGGGGTTAAGTTCTCCGATTGTTATCGCGAAGCCCATTATTCCAGTTCAGGCAGATTTATTTGAGGAACCAAAAGATATTAAGATTGTTTCTGGTCCCAAACCACCAATTATAACCCCAGAACAAAAGGTAGTTGTCGGAAAAGAACAATTTTACCTTTCTATTGGCGCGGCTGAAAAGAATTCTGTTGATCCTTTTTATGATATAGTAAAAACAGAAGAAGGCCATTATCGTTCTGAAATAAACTTAAAACATCGTTTTTTTGAACGATTTTCGTCTTTGGTTGATAGCGAAAAGGATTATGAGGCTATTTCATCTGTGATTAGAGCAATGATTATTACAGAAATCGTCATGAACAAAGAGAATGTTAAGAATAGCAACAATTTCAGAATGAAGTTTAACGAAATATTTGGTAGTATTTAATGAGTGAAAAAATTAGTATTATAGGTAAATCTACCGAGAAAAAACATCGTTTCTCCAAAGTAATTATTGGTAAACGTACAGAAGCCTTCATTCAGTCTCAAAGTAAACTGGATGACGACGGGAAAATTACTGTTGTAAGCGAAGCTCAAGATGTTTTGAAGCATTGTATAGCACCAGGTATTAAAGATAACATTACCAATATTGCTGTTGGTTACATACAAAGTGGAAAAACATTATCATACACAACTTTAACTACACTTGCGGCAGATAATGGCTTTAGAATAATAATATATCTAACAGGTGTTACTACATCACTAAATAATCAAACGTACGGTAGAATCCAAAAAGACTTGAAAGTTAATGAGTCTGAATGGTATTCACTCTTTGAAGATAATCCTAAAAATATAGATAGTGACATTGATCTTGTCGCCAGCTACCTTAAGTATTCGACAAGTACGCTTTTGTTCCCTGCAATGAAACAGCAACAACACATAGAGAGGTTGACAAAGGTATTCTCCAACTATAGGATTAAAGAATTGTTGAAAGATAATGGTGTGCTTATTATTGATGACGAAGCAGATCAGGCAAGTTTTAATACATATGCCAAAAAGAATGTAGATAAACCTGACTGGGAAGAAGATGATCAGAGCCGTATTTATTCTTGCATTTTGAAACTGAGGACAACATTTCCTTGCATGTCTTATATTCAATATACAGCAACGCCACAAGCAGCATTTTTGATAGATAGCAACGACGATTTGTCTCCTCAATACCATACTGTACTTACTCCAGGAAAGGGGTACACAGGAGGTAAAACTTTTTTCTGTGATAAAGAAGACGATCTTGTAGAAGAGATTAAAGATTTGTATGATAAAGATAATAACCCAGATTATCCTGAATCATTAGACGATGCCTTGCAACAATATATAATTAGTGCGGCCATTCAGGTATATGTTAAAAGAAATGTGAATTTTTTATCAATGATGGTTCATCCAGATGGCTCACTTTATTCTAATGAACGTTTTTATACTTGGATAAAATCAAGAAGAGATTTATGGCTTAATACCATCAATCTTAAAGATGGGGATTTAGGGAAAGAAAGACTAATTGATGAATTTAGAAATTCATATAACAAAATTACAAAACTCGACTCAAATCCACCAACTTTTGAGGAAGTTTTAAAACATATTAATTTTGTCCTTTTAAGGACTAGACTTCACTTGGTGCAATCAAGAACAGAAACAATTAATGTCGCACCAGAAAGTGACATAAAATGGGAAACATCTCCATCACACATATTGGTAGGTGCTAATATTCTGAATCGTGGTTTTACGGTTGAAAACCTATCAATGACCTATATGCCGAGAGTTACAAAAGGTAAGGCAACTGCAGATACGATTGAACAAAGGTGTCGTTTCTTTGGCTATAAATCAAAATACATTGACTATTGTAGAGTATTCCTTCCGAAGAAAAGTATTGAGGAATATGAGGCTTACGTTGTACATGAAGAGAAGATGCATTCTGTTTTAAAACAATGTAATACACTAAAAGAATATGCTCAACATTTTTCATTGTTGCATATATCTGACATATTAAATCCCACAAGAACAAATATACTTTCAAATAAACTTGTTCGTAACAAAATGTCTGGATGGCGTACAATGGCTAGTATCGCATACAGAGAACATAATAAAATACTAATAGAAAACTTGTTAAATCAAGTTAATAGCCATTTTTCCGTCATCAATCCTGATATGACGAACCAAATGCGCAAGCACAGATTTGTTAGAGTAGATTTAAAAGTCTTTATAGAGTATTTTAAACGAATCCAATATGGAGATATGCCCAATCTGGCTAGGAAAATAGCTACTATACAGTATTTACAATATTTGAATGAAAAGGAAAGTCTAGATTTTATCTATTTAATAGAAATTGCATACGAATTGAAAGGAGACTCACTTCGTAAACGTAAGCTAACAGATGGGAAGCCCGTGCTGATGATGGGTAGGGATCCCAAAAACAGTCTACCTGGAGATGATGTGTTCAAGTATGATGATTCTATTTGTTTTCAATTACACCATTTTACTCTAAAAGAATCTGGATGGGACAGTGATAAAGATTACTATAGTTTTGCTGTTTACTATCCGGAGAAATTTGGCACAAGTTTTATTTCGGTTGAACAAGATATTGAAGAAGAAAATGACGGACCAATTGTATAATTTATATCAGAAAACCTTAAAGTCAGAGGTTGATGACAATAGTTTTAGAGCTTTGTCTATGGAATTCCTTCCTCATAGAGTTGGCTGCTCAAACGAAGGATTTCCTATGTTATTTATTGAATGTTGTGACAAGGACCACCTTTCTGATATAAAGTTGTCTCTGTTCAGAGTTCTATTTGATAGGAAATGTAGTTTGGCTGATATTGACAATAAAAGAGTAATAGAAAAGGATTATTCCATAATTCAGATGGTATCTGATGATCAGGATTTGATAAAATATTTTTTTCAAGTAATTACTATCGTATTACAGAGAATTCCTATTAATCCTAAAGTAAAAACTCTAAAGGAAGAAATATCTAAAATAATAGAAATATTTACTATACCACCAAAATTTTCAAAAGAAGTGGTTCGTGGATTATGGGCAGAACTCTTAGTTATAGAACGTGGATCTGACCCAGAGTATTTGATACGTGCTTGGCATGAAGAACCAGAAGGAAGATATGATTTTAATGACTCTATTGATAAAATTGAAGTAAAATCCACATCAGGAGATCAGAGGTCTCATCTTTTTTCTTTAGAGCAACTAAATCCCAATGATAGTTCAAATCTTATTATCGCGTCTGTTTTTGTCAATCCAACAGGAATTGGAAAAACTATTTATGACTTAATGGATATGATATCTTCACGGGTAAAAGATACAGATTGTAATCTTAAATTGTCAGAGATTGTACTAAAGACAATTGGCATGCATCATGAAGAGTGCAGAAATTTGCATTTTGATTACAATTTTGCTTCTGATACTTTGGCGTATTATGATTCGAAAGTTATTCCATCTATAGATAAGAATAGTATTCCTTCAACAGTAAGTGGTGTTCATTTCCGTTCTGATATGTCTGATGTACCATCAATTTGCGTGACTGGTTTTGACGAAAATAGTACTTTGTTTAAAAGCCTTTAATTATGAAAAAGTTAGATAAGAATCTCTTAACTTGGTTCATTAGGGAACTTCTTCATCTTGAGAAAGATATAACTATCATATCCTATGATGGTGTTATCCATTTAGATGTTAAAGGTACAGATTTTTATCTATTTATTAAGAGTTTGACTTATGCAGGCAATCCATATCCCCAAAATACGACTCGCGCGCAACTACCTAGAAGAGAAGAATTTAAAGGAATAAAGGCCAGCGATTCAATATTCTTGTTTTTAGGTTATGATGAAGTAAACGAAGTATTTGCATGTTGGGATCCAAATAGAACAAAAGAAAGGCTAAACGAGAAACAGTATGTGTCTTTTTTTAGTAGACTAAATCTTCAAGAATCAGTAAGACTTGGCAATATTGTTGAAGCATCATTGCAAAATGATTTTAAGTATGTTTTGTTTAAAATAAACGATTTAGCATATTTCCTACTTCATATCAAAGAGTATTTCCCTTCTATTAAAATACTAAGTGAAACATATAGTATTTCTAATGCTTCAAGTGGCATTCTTCTTAAAATAGAAGATGACAGTTCTGTTCGCCTGTTTATTGATGAGCAAATAGAAAACGACAGTGAGATCTCTAATTTGTCATTGATATCAAACTGCATGAATGAGTTCGGAGAGTTTTATAATAAACTGTCTTTAAAAGATTGGTTTAAATTAGTTAGTCAGTATAGAGAGAAGAAAATCAAATCCTCATTAGACTACGAAAGCGATTTCTTCAACGACTCAATTTGTCTTGTCTCGGAGCCTGACACATCTCCTTCAGATGATTATTAAGATGATATAGCAAAGCACTAAGGGGTTTATTTACTCCCCAAGTGGGGTAGTACTCTTTATATAGGCGAAATAATAACGAATTTTATTCTTATATATTATCAAATGCTATCTTTAGACCGTTGTACTAAAGATAGCATTTATCTATCTTTGCACTCATGAAATCTAATGTAAATATTGCGTTTGGCAAACGTGTAGCAGAATTACGAAAGAATGCAGGTTATTCGCAGGAACAATTTGCATTCAAGTGCGACGTAGATAGAACCTATATTGGCACCATTGAGCGTGGCGAGAAGAGCCCTACGCTGAATACTATTGTCAAGATTGCCAATGCCCTTGGTATTACCAAGAGTGAGTTGTTTAACTATTAAATACGTCGCAGATGGAATATTTTAATGTATCATTTCCTATAGAGGATTTTTGTCGTCTGAATAAAGACGATTTGATAGGCAAATTATCGTCTAAGCACACGCTTCATCATTCCAGTTTGTCGAGTACTCAAAATGAGGCATGGTCAAAAGAATATGACGACTTACATCGGATTTTGCAAGGTAGGTCTGGACAGATTCTGTTCGAATATAGCATTCCTGGACTTCCCAAAACAATTGACGTCGTTTTGTTGACGCGTAGCATTATATTTGTGATAGAGTATAAGGCTGGATCAACTTCATTTAATGAACAAGACAAACGGCAAGTTAATGGCTATGCACTACGCTTGAAGTTCTTTCATAGCAGGAGTAATGATAATTGGATTGTACCCATATTAGTTGCGACAGAGGCACCAGACACTCCAATAGAGTTGAAAAGGTCTGAGGCTGATATGGTGTATGAGTCTATCACATGCAACTCGGCAAATTTGGAAAACGTCCTTTATTCAGTTTTGGATGAAATAGGTTCTGATTCAGATTCAGAATGGGAGTCAAACTGGGAAAATGGTGTATTTAAGGCAAGCCCTACTATTATTGATGCTGCAAGAAATGTATGGCGTTCTAACAATGTTGCAGGTTTTACAAAAGGGGAGGCAGAGGAAGCGACTCGCTTGATGGCTGAGGACTATATTGTGAGCACGGTAGTCGAAGAAACAAGACAACGCAATGGCGGACGTGGCAAATCCATCTGTTTCGTTACAGGCGTTCCTGGTGCAGGCAAGACATTGGTAGGATTAAATGTTTCTGTTGCTCTACAAAATGTAGGCGCAAGTATGCTGTCTGGAAATGGACCTCTAGTTTCTGTATTAACAGCTGCCTTGAAACGAGATTTAAACAAATATAAGAAACAGTTAAAGACTGCAACCAATGAGATTTCTGTAGAATCTATCATAAGAGGTGCTTACGGCTATAAGAAAGAAATTTTCGAGAAGCGCTTAGTCTATCATGTTGGCGAAGGAACCGTTTCTCTGAAAGACAATGCAGAACTTAGCAGCCAGCATGTGCTTATTTTCGATGAAGCACAGCGTGCTTGGAATAGAGCCAAGATGATACGTCCTGGCCAGAGTGGTAAAAAATATTGGCAGGAAGAGAAGTTTCCTTTCTCAGAACCAGGATTGCTTCTGTGGGATATGAATCTATGCGACTGGGGTGTATTTGTTTGCCTTGTGGGTGGTGGCCAAGAAATACATACCGGCGAGGCTGGTATTTGTGAATGGCTACGTACATTGGAGGAAACACCAGAACTCAGAGATTGGCATGTTTATATGTCTGACGAATTTAAAGGTGAGGTTTATAACAGCAAAGATGGTTCTGGTAAGACGATAGAAGAATATAGAACTATTTTTGAAGCACAGAATCGCCTTACAATAAGTAAGGATCTCCATCTTACCGCTTGTCAACGTTCAAATAGAACAGAGAAAGTTTCTGATTTCGTAGAGCAACTGTTAAATTGTAATGCAGATGCTTGCAGAACACTTTATAACAATGAAATCAAAGGCAAATACAAAATTTATCTTACCAGAGATGTCGAAAAGGCAAAAGCCAAACTTAGAGAGCGAAAGGCCGAGACCCTGAATAAAGGTTTCGTTGATGGTCAGAATGATGAGGAAGTTCGTATTGGTATGCTCATGTCTTCAAAAGCTGCCCGCATGAGGCCATTGGGATATGAAATAAAGAAGGAGAGCCAATATAAGGATAAGGTACCTAGTTGGTTCCTTGACTCTGACGATACTGTTGTTTCATCGGACTTCCTTGAGATAGCATTGAACGAGTTCTTCGTTCAGGGACTT
>Ga0310691_10004659_pt1 | contig 15337 bp, 15 predicted proteins | sample 176DNAGHGlowgp2_FD_203887 | JGI IMG/M metagenome (GOLD analysis project Ga0310691, IMG submission 203887) | Sheep rumen microbial communities from Palmerston North, Manawatu-Wanganui, New Zealand - 1766 DNA GHGlow gp2 (v2) (version 2) | ecosystem: Host-associated > Mammals > Digestive system >...
TTCCTTCCGCATAGATGTATTGTGAATACGGAAGCACTGCGACAAAAACTACGATTGTGTGTGTCTCACCGGTCAGTCTATCGATCAAGTCGAAGGTTTTGCCGGCAAAGTCAACCTCGATCTTCTGGCCGATGACTGAATTAAGGTGAAGAGATTCAGCATTCTCCTCGCACCACTGCAGATACAGATCGCAGAACTGCCTATAGGAGTAGAACTTCTTTCCTTCGGCATTGCACTGGTTTTTGTACCTGCCCCACAGGAAAACAAGTGTCATGTTCCTGCGGTTACTCATCTGGGCTTCAATCTCGGCATAGTCCGGAAGCTCATAACTAAGATCGCGGCCACCGCTCTTACAGTTACCGTATACCAGCTCGGCTATACCGTAGTTAGTAATGCCTTCCGGGAGCGGATACTGAAGCGTATTGCATTTCTCGAAAGCACTCAGGAAGTCATTGACTCCTGATTTGCTCACGCCCAGAGCAGATGCGATCTGTCTGCCCGACATATGCAAGGCGTAGTGTTTGATAATGATGTCTTTGTAATCAAGCATGCATTATCCCTCCTTGATGTTAGATTTACCGCTTATGCGGTATAACATCATTATGAGGAATAACCTGTGCTTAAATCAAAAGGAATGGCCGCTCGCTACGCATCGCGGCCGTTTAGCTCCGCAAAACCGCCCGACATAGGCCGCTATATGCACCCAACCGAGCCAACAAAAGAATGATGGCATAATCACGTACACCGCAAGGATTACCCATGTCGATAGTAGAGAGTGTGTCATGAACCTCCTGTGCAGTATAGGTCGAGGGCAGACGACTGTTTCTGTTGTAATGCGGATTTGGAAGCTTCGGAAAAAGATTATCCTGAATGAATCCATTTTCGTATTAAAGTACTCCTTATTGCAAAAACAGAAAACGACACAATGTGAAAAGGCTGTATTTAAGGCATAAAAAAGGGGCTTCGCCCAGTTTGATTGAATCATCAACTAAAGCGACAGCCCCTTATAATGAGGTGATTAGAATCCTTTTATTTCATTTCCTAATACCTAGTAAAACATAAACCGATTATCAAACTATTCTTCTTTTACATCCTAAATCCTACAAATGCATATGCCTAATCGAATTTTAATGAGATTCTAGCATCAAAAAGAAATAAGCTCATTAAACATATCTATAGCAAATGCATCTGTCATTCCAGAGATATAATCAATTACCGCTTGAATATAAATATCGCGGCTTTCTAAACCACCATATATTTTTTCGTTTTCCAAAGATGAGAGATCAATTTCTTTGTTAAAAGAATATACAGCGCTGTTTACACAATACTGACTCAAATAGTTTACGAAATCCCGCGATAATTTTGGGTACAACAAGGAATATTCTAATTTAATATTTTGAATTGTGTGGAAATCATCATAAAAGCTATACATTGTTTTAAACAAGCTGTTAATCACCAGCCTTGCGTATTCCTTGTAGATGTCAAATTGTTTACTTTTATAAATATATTTATAATTATATTTTTTTATTTCTTTTAGTAACTCCAACTTATTACGGCTTAATGTAAGTCCTCTTTCCGGAGTGCTATTTTCACATATATCTGTAATAAGACTATGCATTATTCCGGTAGTATTTAATGTTTCTTTACCCATATATTCCTTCGAGAGTTTTTTCAGCTCGATTTTTCCTTCGTCTGATATGAAATTGAGTGTTAACGCATCTTCTATGTCTCTTCCAAGATACGCTATTTTATCCGAAACCTTTACGGCACATCCTTCCCAGGTATAAGGAGCGTATTCTCCGGTTCTTGTAAATGATTTAAGGTCAATTTTCTCAAATCTAGGATGTATTTCATTGTCATCAATTTCTCCACAATGAGATATAATGCCGTCTCTTACTGCATAAGTCAAATTCAGATTTCTTTTTATTCCGTCCCGATCAGGCAATAATTCGATATAATCCACAAAACGTAATCCGTTCTTTTCATGCCAAAACAGTTGTCCGTTTTCTGAACCATAATTATTTCGTATATACTGAGCGGACAAGTATTCTTTCATTAATTCATCAATGACCATTTCGCCATGATGTCCAAAAGGAGCATGACCTAAATCATGTCCTACTGCTATGGCACGAGTTAATTCGCTGTTCAGATTTAGGCCCAAAGCAATAGAATGACTAACCGACTCGACATGATTCACATGTTCCATACGGGTGCAAACATGGTCGTTTCCTACATTAAAAAACACTTGGGTTTTGTGCTTGAGCCTTCTGTAGGCATATGAATGTAGAATTCGGCAATAATCCCTAAAAAAATCGTCACGCATATCTCCAGGTGTAGAGTATATGGCTTGCTCTCGAATGATTAAATCTTTACCTGAATTATTAAATGCGCTTTTTACCATAAAAAATATTCTCCTTCCCTAAATGTTCCCAATTGTTTCGTCGAACTAAATATACAAATCTCATCTGCGTTCATCGGCAGTATCGTTTTATAAAAAAGTCAACTCTATACGCACAAAATGACACAGATATCACAAAGGGCACAGACTGATAGCTTAACCCCTGATCCTAGTATTTCTATCTCGCAAGTAGCCTGAGTGTTTTTCTATATTAAATTCACCAGCTATGATAAATCTGTCTTCGGCACAAGAAAATTCCTCAGTCTTATCAACTGCAAATCTTTTTAGGATCCTATATTTTCCACACGGAAGATCCCCATATATCAGAGACCAATTATGATATATTTCCTTCTCTTCTCCAGGACTAAGATAGATACCTAGGTCTAAAACTGTTATGTTGCCATCCTTATATTTTATTTTATACCATTCATTATTTCGGTATTCCTGTAATTCATAGTCTAGCCCATAAATAAATGTGTCCGAGGAATAATTTTTTATTATAAATATTCCGTCAGATTTTGAGACTTCTTTTGCTTCAATGGCTATTTCGGGATAATTTGCAATAATCTCAGAGTTTTTTATATTTGTCTGCCATTCATTTGTCCTATTACAGCCACATAGCGAAACAAATAAGATTAATACGAGCACATACCATATTCTTTTCATATATGCCTCAATTCGTCTTTATTGTGAAACCAGCATAATAAGGGTATCCATATGGTGTAAAATATACGATGTGAGCATTTTCTTTTACATGTCCATGGTGAATGCCACAGAAAGAATTTCCTGATCTGTATGGACCTCCACTATCTCCGCCTTGAGGTAAATTTCCACTGACAATATATGCTTTTGTTAATCCTAGTATAGTTATTGTTCCTGTATTGGAATATATCCCTATATCCGTCACCTGGCATATTGATTGCTGCGATACTTCCCCATATCTGTATAGTATTGTTCCTACGGTTGGACTTAGTAAAGAGCTTGTATAGCTAGTGGTTCCACCCGAACTATATACAGTGGAGGTAGGAGTATATCCGTTAGATGCGGTAATGATAGAATAATCGCCTGCCCCATAATTTGCATACTGGAGAACAGAAACTGTTCCAATTAATCCCCCAGTGTGATAAACTGAACTTCCGCTTGAAATGCTGTGTCCACAGCATAAAAAGGCGTTACTAGATCCATACGTTCCACTTCCGGCAAGGGTAAAGGGATAGCCGCCTATTGACAGATAGCTTCCAGCTATTACAGAGGAATCTTCGGAAATATACTCATCCGAAAAAGTTATTTTTAGATTTCCATCGGTAAATAAATACTCTTTTATTTTACTTCTATATTTTTCAAGGATGCACAAAACCGCCTTGTTTTCTTTTATGTCAACATAGTATTCAACAAAAGCCTCCCGGCAGGGAAGTGCATCAACTGCTGATTCAGCCAATTCAAGTAATTCATTATAAGAATTTTTAACAACATCATAGCATACACAATCATACCCCTCAAGAAGTGGTTTATAATTCTCGATTGCTTCTTTGGAGGTAACTTGCACATGTAATGTATCATAATCTATGTAGTTTCCTGCGAAATCATCAGGATAAACAAACGTCTTATCCCAATCAAAAGAAGCATATATTGCTTCATTTGCAAGACATGCCTCCTCCTGTATCTTAAACATTTCCTCGATGTCAATCTCTGCATCCTTATCACTGGCTTGCACCTTGGACGAATCCACTCCGAACACAAAAGCCATCAGAATGGATAGCATTATTGATAGAGCTATTTTAACATTTTTCATGGCGATTTTACCTCCTGTTCTTTAATTATTCTCTCAGCCTATCCTTATAATCATAAAAATATCGGAATAAGTGACAATTCAATGTCTACCAAATAAGGACAGTAACCATTCCAAAAACTCTGCCGGATTTGCAGTAAAAACTGTGTACATAGATACTACCTCCTTTCCCCCTCATTATTCGTTTATGAAAAACATAAAAGCAAGCTGATATGCGCGAACGACATTTTTTATGCACGAACGACATATTTCAACCTGCTTTTTGATGAAATTGCTTTGTTTATTAAAATATAGTAAGCGATAATGATACGTATCTAAAGTATTACCGTAGCCTTGAATACTCCTTCCTCAGCCTCAAATGATACATCTCCTCCATATTTTTCTGCTGTTTCTTTTATATTTTCTATTCCAAACCCGTGATTTTTCATATCATGCTTGGTTGTTCTTTCTATGGCATCTGTTCTGACATTGTTCATACATGAATTAACAACAGAAAAATAATCTTCTCTCCCACATTTGATATACCAATCTCTATATATCTGTCCCTGCCTTCTTCTGTCATCTCAGCCGCTTCAATCGCATTATTAAGCAGATTTGATGATACCACGCAGAGATCATAAATCTCTGTTTCCCCAGCATTCAATCCTATGCTTCTGCTCCAGCAAAACCTTATCTGCTTTTGTTCAGCCCTGCTCTTTGCCTCGCTGATAACGGCATCTATTGATGCTATACCCGTAAAGCTAGAGATAATATAATTATTCTCTTCTTCCCTCATTCTTTCGATGTATTCCTTAAGAGACTCAATATCTCCCGTATTAACGGCTGCTTCCAATGCTGTTATATGTGCCCGCATATCATGCCGAAATTTCCGAACCTGCTTATCAGACTCCGTAATTTCCCTTATCTTTTCTTCCTGTTTTTCCAGATAATATGAATATCTTTTTTCCCTATCTTTATATTCGGTAACATTCCTTTTCAAAACAATCTGCCATATAATAAGAAAATACAGCACAAGGCTCAAAAAGTCGCAACTGATTGCAGTAAATTTCATTAATCCGCCATTATTCAGTGCTCGTCCGGTTGAGAAGGATTGTATTATACCTGAAACCGCAAAAAAACATATTCCGCAGATAAGCATCAGAAAATACTCTATAATATTTAGTTTTATCATATTTTTTTCTTTGTTCCGACTCAGCAGCAAACATACCATCAGCATAATCAAGGTGATTCCACAACAGAAATAGTCGCAAAAATATGAATGTAAAAAAGAATAATAGTCATCCTTGGAAAAATAAGAAAAAACGTAACTGAAAAAAGCAAAACAGCTTGACAGGGCAGACCATATTATCGGTGAATATGCAAAAACCCTCAGCTTGTTTTCGTCTGCGATAAGAATCAGTGTAGGGATAATAACTGCAAAAAAGATCAATTCCTCTATCGGAATAATAGTTTGCAGAAGATAACTCAGCAGCATACTCACGGCGCATGATGCAATTGCTCCGCACGTCAGCCATAAGGGATTCTTTCTAAACTTAGCATTAAAAAGCACTCTGTAGGCCAGATAATAACAGAAGAATACAAGAATTTCCTTTATTGCCGGAAATATCATCTCCATCTTAATCTGCTTTTCCTACCGAACCGAAAAGCTCCATCTTTTCCTTTACGGTATCATGGATTGCCTGCGCTCCGGGAGCCAGAAGCTTTCTGGGATCGAATCCCTTTCCTTCCAGATCCTTGCCCTCTTCGATATATTTTCTCGTGGCTGCTGCGAAGGAAAGCTGGCATTCGGTGTTAACGTTTATCTTTGACACTCCGAGATCTATCGCCTTCTTTATCATATCAGCCGGGATCCCGGTTCCTCCGTGAAGAACAAGAGGAAGATCTCCGGTAAGCTTCTGTATCGCATCGAGAGTTTCAAAGGAAAGGCCCTGCCAGTTTGCGGGATATTTTCCGTGGATGTTTCCGATACCTGCTGCCAGAAAGTCAACTCCCAGATCCGCGATCTGCTTGCACTCATCGGGATCGGCAACCTCGCCCATTCCGATCACTCCGTCTTCCTCTCCGCCTATGGAACCCACCTCGGCTTCAATGGAAAGTCCCTTTCCGTGCGCCACTTTAACCAGCTCGGTAGTCTTCTGTACATTTTCTTCTATCGAATAATGGGATCCATCAAACATGATGGACGAAAATCCCGCATCTATACATTTATAACAATGATCATAAGTACCGTGGTCCAGGTGAAGGGAAACAGGAACATCAATATTCTGATCCTTAAGCAGGCCGTTCACCATACCGACTACAACATCATAGCCGCCCATATACTTTCCGGCGCCCTCCGATACTCCCAAAATAACAGGGCTTCTGAGCTCCTTTGCGGTACTGAGGATAGTCTTGGTCCACTCAAGGTTGTTGATATTGAACTGACCTACCGCATAGTGCCCTGCCTTTGCCTTTCTGAGCATATCCGTTGCAGATACTAACATGATCCGATTCCTCCTGATAAAACAACTCCATCAAAAAACAAGTTTAAAACATCTTTACTGATACATGACTTTTATATCTATCGCCTTTGGAAGAGTGCGTATCCTCACCGTTTTGTGAGAACCTCCGTCCTCTCCGTCAAGTGCCCAACTCACCGGCTCGTCACTCTCAATGATGATATCATTCGAGCGGAAGCTGTACATAAGCTCATTATCAAAGTTTCTCTCAAGAAGTGACACAAGTATCGTATTTAATTCCTGCGGATTCTTGGGATCCTTGATAAGTGTCACTTCAAATTCCCCGTCGTCGAGCTTTACATCCGGTCCCATTATTCCCTGGAACCCTCCGACCTGACGGGAATTGGATATCATTCCGTAAATAAATACATCCTCTATCTCTTCATCGTTTGCTATTATCTTAAGCTTGTGAGCGTGCGCGTTGAGGATCGATTTGCCTCCGCTCAGGATGTAAGCGGTATGACCCAGCGCATTCTTGATCTGTTGGTCGGTAGAGTATGATATCTCACTGAAAAGCCCGAATGCCGCCACATAAATAAACATGGTATCATTGAAGCTTCCGACATCACATGCAAAATCCTGACCGTCCACTATGATCTGCGCAGCCTTGAGCATATCGGTGGGTATGGCCAGACTTGCCGCGAAATCATTTGTTGAGCCGGCAGGGATGTAACCTAGCGGCGTGCGGTGATCAGAAAGGAGCATGCCGTTAACAACCTCATCAAGAGTTCCGTCCCCTCCGCTGCAGACCACCACGTCATAGCCCTCCGAGCGGTTCTTTACGATGGAGGTTGCATCTCCGTGTCTTCTCGTGGGAACAATAGTGATCTCATAACCGCCTGCGGTAAATATATCAAGAATATCCGCAAGCTTGGTCCTGATCATCGCCTTTCCCGCTTTGGGATTGTAAACAAAAAGCATTTTTTTGTTTTTTCTCATAATACTACCGGATCTTTAGTTTTCTCCCTCAAGAAAACTGCAAACGCTCTTAAGTGCCTTATCTTCGTCGCTTCCGTCAGCCGATACCTGAATCTCGTCTCCTCCCTTAAGCCCGAGGCTCATCATTCCCATAATGCTCTTGGCGTTCACCTTTTTGTTATCAAGCTCAAGGTAAATCTTGCTGTCGAATTTTCCTGCCTCCTGAACGAGAAGCGCGATGGGGCGTGCCTCCTGTCCACCTTCGAATTTTACCGTAACCTTGCTCGTCTTCATTTTTTCATTCCTTTCATAAACTCCGCATTTTGCTTTGTACCCAATACTCTGCTCTTGCGGTCCCCTCACGCACTCAGTCTGCATCCCCACGCAGAGAGCGTGCAATATCACCCAGCCTTCTCAGCCTGTGATTGACTCCGGATTTACCCACCGGCGGATCAAGCCTTTCTCCCAGCTCCCAAAGAGGCGCCTCGGGAAACTCGAGCCTCACTTCCGCCATTTCGGCCAGGCTCTCCGGCAGCTTTTCAAATCCGTAATGATCTCTTATGTATATTATATCCTCAATCTGTCTGGAGGAAGACTCCACCGTCTTTCGGATATTTGACATCTCGCAGTTGACGCGCCTGTTGACGGTATTGTTCACCTCTTTATAGATACGGGCATTTTCCATTTCCATCAAGGCGTTGGTTGCTTCTATTACGCTCAGAAAAAGTGATATGCTCTCACCGTCCTTGAGATATACAACAAAGCTTTTTCTTCTCGAGATCACACGGGCTTCTATTTCAAAGCCCTTCATGATCTTTTTGACCTGATCAGCCTTATCCCCTGTCCCGCAGACTATCTCAAGATGATACGCCTTGGAGGGATCGTTTACCGAGCCCGCGGCGAGGAACACTCCCCGCAAAAAAGCTCTCTGGCAGCACTGATTCTTGAGTATCAGCGGATTAACAGTATCGTTCGGATCCCCTATCTTGGTGTAAAATTCCCTGAACGAATCGTCATTCTCTCGATTATCACCGACTATATTATATGTTTTTTTCAGCAATGTAAAGCCTTTTCTGACTATTCCTTCTCTCTCCGCCTTAAAGCCTGTATAGACTGTTCCGTCATCCGAACGGCCTAAATATCCGCAGAAGTGGAATAGCCCGGCAAGCTCTGCCAGCTGGCAGTGGCGCGCAGAAGGGATTCTGGCTTCCAGTTCTTTTTTGACATTTCCCGAGAAAGACATTCAATCCTCCCGACTAAGCGCAAACTCCGGCGGTCTACGCGTAATACTTAAGATCCCTGTGATAGAGCTTAAGTCCTATGCCTTCCTTATCCTCAAGGCGGCTTTTTATCCCTTCTGCAAGAGTGACGCTTCTGTGCTTGCCTCCGGTGCAACCTATGGCTATCACAAGACTGCTCTTTCCCTCCTTGATATAATTGGGAATAAGAAATCCCAGCATATCTTCAAGCTTGTTAAGAAAGATCCCCGCCTCCTCAAACTGCATCACATAATCGCGTATTTCCTTATCAAGTCCGGTCTTGTTCTTTAGTTCCTCTATATAATACGGATTCGGCAGAAACCTTACATCAAAGACAAGGTCCGCATCCACCGGTATGCCGTACTTAAATCCGAATGATACGACGGACACCATCAGGTTGTTATAGGCCTTATCGTTGACAAATATCTCGTCTATCTGAGCCTTCAGCTCTCTGGTGAGAAGATTCGTGGTGTCTATCACATAGGTCGCGCGCTTTCGGATCGCCTTTAGGAGCTTCTTTTCCTTCTCGACGCCGTCCTCAACCCTTCCCTCGGGAGAAAGAGGATGTATGCGCCTGGTCTCCTTATAGCGCCTTATCAGCGCCGCCTCCGACGCCTCAAAAAAAATCACATCGGCATGTATGTTCTTCTCGGCGAGGCTGTCAAGCACTCCGGGGAGTTTGGAAAGAGCTTCTCCCGCACGTACATCAAGCCCAAGGGCTATTTTTGAAAGCTCGGTTCCGGGCTGAACTATCAGCTCCGCAAACTTGTCCAGAAGCGATACGGGAAGATTGTCGACACAGTAAAACCCGATATCCTCCAGCATCTTAAGCGCTGTACTTTTTCCCCCGCCGCTCATTCCGGTTACGATTACAAATCTCATTTCACAATCTCAATCTCCGGCTCGAGTAAAATGCCGAACCGGTCTCTAACCCTGAACTGTATCTCATCTATAAGTTCCGTGACATCCTCTGCGCTGGCGTGGCCTGTGTTGATGATAAAGCCGCAGTGCTTATCCGACACCCTTGCTCCGCCTATCTGAAAGCCTCTCATTCCGGCTTCCATGATCAGCTGTCCCGCGAAATGCCCTTCCGGCCTTTTGAACACACTACCCGCACTGGGATATTCAAGGGGCTGCTTTTCGCGCCTTCTGGAATTAAAGTCATCCATCCTGGCACGGATCTCATTTTTGTCTCCCTCTTTGAGATTAAATGACACCTCTGTCACCACATATCCTCTGTGGCGGAGAATACTGTATCTGTATCCGAATTCCAGAGATTTATTCTCGAGTTCGATCTCTTCTCCCTTTGGGGATATGGCTTTAACGGTATCCACCACAAAGCTCATCTCTCCGCCATAGGCTCCGGCATTCATCACCACGCCTCCCCCTACCGTTCCCGGAATGCCCGCAGCAAATTCGAGCCCTGTAAGAGAATGCTCCTGTGCTGTCTTCGACACCTTTGCAAGTGCCGCTCCGGCCTTGGCGATTATCCGGATGCCCGATACGGTGATCCCGGAAAAACCGCCTCCGATGTGGAGTATCACACCTTCATAACCTCTGTCGGAAAAAAGCGTATTGCTTCCGTTTCCGAGGATGTAGTATTTTTCTTCCACCCTGTCCAGATATTCCGACAGCTTTGTCAGTTGTTCCGTGCTCTCTATTTCCACGAACGCATCTGCCGGTCCGCCTATCTTAAAGCTTGTATGCTTCGACAGATCTTCGTCAAACAGGACATTCTTTTCGGAAACGTATTCTATGATCGTATCTTTTACCGTGCGGCTAAGCATCCCTTTTCCCACCTTCGGATTATTTGTTTATGATCATTCCCGCAGCGCCGATGATACCTGCATCATTTCCAAGCTCGGCAAGCTTGAATTTCGCATGTCGGCATGGTGGGAATACATACTTTTGGAAGCTGGGCTCTATGAATGAAAGAAGGATGTCTCCCGCCTTCGATACTCCTCCGCCGATAACGATCACTTCGGGATTAACCACATTTGCGATGGCTGCCAGACCCTTTCCGAGGTAGTACCCGAATCTCTCCGCAACCTCTTTTGCCAGTTTATCCCCCGCTTTAACAGCATCAAACACCGACTTTGCGGATACTTCTCCGTCCCTTAATACGCTGGGCTCGTTATCCTCTGCAAGTCTTCTTTTGGCGAGCCTTACGATTCCCGTTGCGGAAGCGTACTGCTCAAGGCATCCTCTGTTGCCGCATCCGCATACATCGGGTTCGTCATCCACAAGATGAATGTGCCCTATCTCTCCGCCGGCTCCCGTAGCTCCTGCGAGGATCTTTCCGCCTGCGATTATTCCGCCGCCGACTCCGGTTCCGAGGGTTACGGCCACCATATCGGTGCAGCCCACTCCGCCGCCCTGCCACATCTCCCCGAATGCTGCGACGTTTGCATCATTTGCTGCCTTAACCGGTATGCCTCCGGTTTCCTTTTCCATCGCTTCGCGAAGGTTGAAAACGGGCCATCCCAGATTTACCGCGCCCCCCGTCATCACTCCGTCATCGTCAACCGCGCCGGGAGCTCCGACACCGATCCCGATAACATCTTCCTTCGATATTCCGCACTCTTTCATTTTTGCAAGAATGCTCTCTGCCACATCGGGCACGATCCTGACTCCGCTGTTTTCCGTAATGGTAGGGATCTCCCATTTATCTACTATTTTTGAATTCTCCTCGAACAGACCGATCTTTACCGTCGTTCCGCCTATATCAACACCGAATGCGTATTTCACTCTTCCTCTTCCTCCTCTTCGCGCTTTGCGAGATTCTGCTGGAATCTCTTATAAAGCTCTTCCGCCGCATTGTATCCCATCTTTTTCTGTCGGAAGTTGACCGCTGCGGATTCAACTATCACTGCGAGATTTCGGCCCGGTCTGATGGGTATGTTGTGACTGGCGACCTTTACACCGAGATATTCTGTGTAATTATCTTCAAGCCCAAGCCTGTCGTAATCCTTATCCCTGTCCCAGTCCTCAAGATGGATGACCAGATCTATCTGTGCGGAATTCCTGACGGAAGAAGCACCGAAGAGCGCCTTTACATCGACTATTCCGATACCTCTGAGCTCGATAAGGTGCTTTGTGATATCGGGCGCTGTTCCCACCAGAAGCTCGTCACTTATCTTTCTGAGCTCCACCGCATCATCACTGACGAGTCTGTGTCCTCTCTTGATAAGCTCCAGCGCAGCTTCGGATTTACCGATTCCGCTCTCGCCGGTTATCAGCACGCCCTGGCCGTATACATCGATCAGCACTCCGTGTACTGTCATCATGGGAGCAAGCTGCTCATTGAGCCATCTTATTATCTCCGCGGTAAATGCGGAAGTCGGCTCATTTGTCAGGAAAATCGCACGCCCCTTCTTCACTGCCGTCTCAAGGAAAAGCTCATTCGGCCTTAACCCTCTGCAGAATACGATCGCAGGTATCGGGTAATCAAGCAGCTTTTCAAAGGCTTCCTTCTGATCCTCCGGGCCCAGTGCATTTTCCATGTAAGAGTATTCTACATAACCTATGATCTGAATACGTGCTGCGTCGAAGTATTCATAATAACCCGCTATCTGAAGGGCGGGACGGTTTATATCCGGCTCGTGGATCCTGATCTTTTCGATGGGTATCTGCGGAGTCAGGTTTTCCAGTTTCATCTTTTCAACAACATCAGTGAGTTTTACAGTCGCCATAAATTATTCCTCATCAGTTGCATTGTTATGACAAACGACAATTCGCTTTTCTTATTATCGCCTGCCGCGCCGCACCTTTTATTGTACCATATTTCAGCTTTTATTGGTACCTTGTTTTCTCTCCCGGAAGTAATTTACCACCGCCTCGGCAGACGCGGGAGTAAACTCGGGTATGGCGGCTATATCCTCCGCGCTTGCCTGCGCTATCTCAGAAAGACTCTGGAAATTCCTCATGAGGGCCTTTCTCCTTGCCGGCCCTATCCCCGGAATATCATCCAAAATGGATTTTATCTGTGTCTTTCCCCTCAGGGATTTGTGATACTCTATAGCAAAGCGGTGAGCCTCATCCTGTATGCGTGTAACAAGTTTGAAGCCCTCGGAGTGCACATCTATCGGGAGCTCCTCTCCGTTAAAATAGATGCCCCTTGTCCTGTGATGGTCGTCCTTTACCATTCCGCAGACGGCTATATCAAGTCCAAGGCTTTCAAGCACTTCCAGCGCGATGTTAACCTGTCCCTTTCCGCCGTCCATAAGAAGCAGATCCGGGAATCTGGAAAAGCTGCCATAGCCGGGATCGATGCTCTTTTGGGACAGCTCCTCGTTTTCCTCGATCCCGTGAGTGAATCTTCTGGTAAGAGCCTCCTTCATGCAGGCATAATCGTCCGGGCCTGCCACTGTCTTTATCCTGAATTTCCTGTAATCGCTCTTTTTCGGCTTACCCTTTTCAAACACCACCATGGAAGCCACATTCTCGAATCCATTGGTGTTGGAAATATCAAATGCCTCCATCCTCTCGATGCCATCCATCTTAAGAAGCGATGCTATCTCCTTAACCGCACCGATGGTGCGCCCATCTTCCCTCTTTAGCTTTTCACGGTCCTGGGTAAGGATTATCTCGGCATTGTGGGCTGCAAGCTCAACAAGCTTTTCCTTGGTACCCGCTTTGGGGACTCTGATATATACCCTTGCGCCGCGGCGTTCGGACAGCCATTTTTCGATAAGCTCCGCATCCTCTATCTCGTACTGGAGCATCAGTTCCCTCGGCAGGAAAGGCGTTCCCGCATAAAACTGCTTTACAAATTCCTGAAGGATCTCCGCCGGCTTTTCTTCCGACACGTGTGTCATATAATAATGCTCGCGCCCTATAAGCTTTCCGTCCCGCACAAAAAATACCTGAACAACGACCTCTTCCCCGTCCCTGCACATCGCGATAACGTCTTTGTCATCTCCGTCATTATCGGTTATCTTCTGCTTCTGCGCAACGCTCTTTACACTCTCATGCAGGTCGCGGAGCTTTGCCGCCTCTTCAAATTCAAGAGCTTCGGCGGCGCTTTTCATCCTCTCTTCAAGGTCCTTAAGAATGGGTCTGTAATTGCCGTTCAAAAATTCCATCGCACCCGCAACCTGCTCCGCGTATTCTTCCTTCGAAACAGATCCCATACAGGGCGCGGTACACTGCCCTATGTGATGATTAAGGCAGGGCCTTCCGATCCCGATATCTCTCGGAAGCACTCTGTTACATGTGCGCAGCATATATATCTTGTTCAACAGTTCTATTGTATCTTTTACCGCTCCCGCACTGCTGTAGGGTCCGAAGTATTTTGACTTATCCTTTTTCATGGTCCTTGAAAAAAGGATGCGCGGGTAGTCCTCCCCGAGAGTGACCTTGATATAGGGGTAGGTTTTGTCATCCTTAAGGAGCGTATTATATTTGGGGGAGTATTCTTTGATCAGGTTGTTTTCGAGCACAAGCGCTTCCAGCTCGGAATCGGTGATTATGTACTCAAAATGATCGATGAGGGATATCATCTTGTCGATGGCGGGACCGCGCCCCACGTTTTTTCTGAAATATGAGCGGACGCGGTTGTGAAGATTCACGGCTTTTCCCACGTAAAGAACGCCCCCGGCTTCATCACGCATGATGTAGACACCGGGGCTGCCCGGAAGCTTCTTTAATTCTTCCTGAATGTCAAACAAACCTTTTCGCACCTCTTACTTAAGCCCGCCGTACGGATGGTCAGTTCCTTCGGATGCAGTATTTAAAGATCGGATTTCCCATGGATGAAAACTTTTCTTCATACTCGGTCATAACATTTCCCTCCATCAGTTTCGCATCCGAGTGAAGGTCGTATGAAATGTAGTCCGCATGCCATTTGGAACCTTCGAGTTCTTCCACCGCAAAATCAAAAAGATCCCTGTTATCCGTTTTAAATTCTATGCATCCGTCCTCTTTAAGTATCTTATCATATCTGTCCAGAAACTGTCTTGAAGGAAGACGCCTTTTTGCGTGACGGTCCTTTGGCCAGGGATCGGAAAAATTAAGATATATCCTGTCTGCCTCGCCGGGCGCGAAAACCTTTGTTATATCCTCCGCATCCATTCTGACAAAGATCAGATTCGGCTTTTCGTCTTCTTCCATCTTCTGAACCGCGCGCAGCAGCACAGCGGAATATTTTTCTATCCCGATATAATTTACATCGGGATTAAGGCTTGCCAGTTCGTGTATGAACCTTCCCTTCCCCATGCCTATCTCTATTCTTATCGGGTTGTTGTTTCCGAATCGTTCGTGCCAGATGCCGGGGCACTTTTCAAGCTCTTCTTCTCTTACAACGTATTTACTGTCGGCTATCATTTCGCGACAGCCTGTGATATTTCTCAGCCTCATTTTACATCTTCCTATCTGTTACTGAACAGTCTGTTTACACGCTTTCTGCCTTTTGTGCGTCTTTTTCTCTCTGCGCTTAATTCCGCTTTGTGACGCCGTGCCTCGGAGTGCAGGTCCG
>Ga0310691_10004660_pt1 | contig 15336 bp, 23 predicted proteins | sample 176DNAGHGlowgp2_FD_203887 | JGI IMG/M metagenome (GOLD analysis project Ga0310691, IMG submission 203887) | Sheep rumen microbial communities from Palmerston North, Manawatu-Wanganui, New Zealand - 1766 DNA GHGlow gp2 (v2) (version 2) | ecosystem: Host-associated > Mammals > Digestive system >...
GATGTACACGGCGTCGTTGACCAGGCAGATGCGGTCATAGGTCGATTCGTGCTCGAAGTTGTAGCCGTACAGCTTGGCATACTTCACGCAGAAGTCGATGATCTCGGGCGTGGCGTCGGCAATCTTGATCGAGTCGGTCTTGATGTGCACAACCGTAAAGCCGCGCCGCTGAACCTCGTGCTTCAGGTTGACCATGAACAGCGCGCCACGCTTGGCCACGATGTTGTCAATATTCCGATCGTCCCGGAATGGATTTGGAAACCGGGCAGCGGTGAGTCCGTACACGCTGTTGATAGCAATCTTAAGTGCCCCCGACAATGCCTTGGCACTGCCCTTGTCAGTGAGGTACTTTGCCAGCTTACCGTCCAGCAGCCCTGCCGCACGCTCGTAGTCCTTGTGCTTGATGGCGATTCGGGCGTCGAGAATATCCTGGAACCTCTGCGTGTAACGCTCCCCGAACAGCTGCTCGTCCACGATGCTGGAGGGGTGCATGCTCGCCACGTCGATGACCGGCACGTCCGTAAATATCCCTGTGGTCGCATAGACATAGCCTCCTTCGCCAACTTCCTCATCCCGATACACGCTCTTGCCGAAGCTGTAGGTGTAGCCGGGGAACAGCGGCCGCCCCTTGGAATCGAACTTCGTGTACTCAGGGTCCAGGTCCAGCTCGGCGATCTCCTTGTCATAGATACCGGATGCGTCGGACAAGTCTCCCATGAACCGGTAGTTGAATTCCTTCTGTGGTAAGCGCTCCGTGCCGAATATGATTCGGGTGGTCAGCGCGTTGGTCGTGTCGTTCACCGTCAGCCCGGCCACATCGGCCAGTATCTCCCTCGCGGTGAAATCCGGCTGTGTAGCATTCCATACGGCCTCCGTGGCGTTCACGTCGTTGTCACAATACTCGGCCACTTCCGTCCAGCGCTCTTCGGGCACCGGCTGATCCCATGGCAGGCCCAGCTCCTTGTGGTGGATCTTGGAATCATAGCCGGGATCGAGCCAAAGTTTTATCAGATCGGGATGGACGTGAATCTTCTCAGCAATCGCTTCAATGGACATGCCATCAGCCATAGACTGTCGAATCATGTTCACGCGCTCATTGTGCTCCCTCTGAAGCTGAATCTCCCACTTCTTCAGGCTCTGCTTGGTCTTGGCGTAGTCGTAGATGTCCGTGTAGGAAATATCATAGGCCTCTGGATAGAACGCCTCCCGCGCACCCTCGACGATGATCCGGCGCGACAGGTCGTACAGCTCCTCCGTGCTCTTGCCCAGGTACCGGGCGTACAGCATGTGGTTGTCGTACTTGCGGCAGTTGAAGCCCACCAGACGGTACTTGAACAGCGCCTCAACATCACCTGGCGTCGGGTTGATCATGCGGTTCACCGGCTGCCCCTCGCCCTGGAACTTCCAGTTGATCAGGAACAGGTTCGGAAATACCTCGCAGTCGAAGAACACGATGGGAATATCATTCCCGCCACTCTTGGTATCATCCCCGGAAAGCCTTCTGGCCTCATCCTGGCGGTTCAGCCTCGGCGCTTCAGCCACGTGCTTCTGCTGCTCGTCGATGTCCTTCGAATGGAACTTCATCCTCTGGACCGCCTTGTAGCAGTAGTCCGCGTTGTTGTGGCTCTTCAGCGCGAAGGTGCGCACGTCCTTGTACATATCCTCCACGTCGTAGTGCATGCCGCTGGCATAGGCCTCATCCAGAACATGGCCAATCCAGTCGATTTCGGGCTTCGTAAATCCGTGCACCTCCTTGCGCAGCGACTTATTGATCAGATTCCTCAAATGCAGCTCATCTTTTAGCTCCTTTACGTCCAACATCTTTTTCTCCTTTACCGGCAGGCTTCCCACTGACAGCGTGGCCAGAGGGAGGTTGTTGCATTTAGAAAGCCTACGCCTGAGCGCGGCGTCGCCCCGGAACACCTTCACCTCGATCCCCGGCGCGTACAGGCTGTCCAGCTCGTCCAGGTCGCCCTTGTAGTAATACTCCAGGTGAATCCCGTTGCCGCCTTGGGAAAACTCGGCGTAGGTCTTGGGCCACTTGCTCGCAGCCTCCAGGTTCAAAAGCATGCTCTTCCTGCCACCGTCGTCCTTTAGGTCAAAGTCGATTGTCACGATCCCCATCTCCGTCAGCGCACCGCCGTGAATATAATGGGGCTTCGTGGTGTCCAGGTCCTTCAGTGTCGTCTTGCAGCTTCTCCAGTTCCCCTTGGGCATCAGCTCGCCGTCACGCTCCACCGCGTACTGGGCCTTGCAGTCGGCCAGCAGAATATCAAAAGGACTCTCTGTGTCTTCCAGCACCATCGGAAGGGGCTTCTCCTCCTTCTTCAGCACCGGAGGCTCCAGCATCTCATGCTTGAAGCCGGTGAACAAGTTTCGCACCTGCTCACCGTTGATTCGTCCTCTCGGTCTGCATTCCTGAAAATACACCTCGAGCTCATCCTTGAAGATGTGCCTCGGCATCGGATGGTCGATCAGCGCATCCTCACAATACTTCTTGTAGATCGTGTGCGCTCTTGTCAGGGATATGCCCTCCGGAACGCTCAGCTCATCCTGCATTTCCTCGACAAAGTTGTAAAACACGTTCGTCTTGGAAATCATCTGCTGCGGCCGGTAGTTCTTGTAATAGTGCTTGCCCAGCTCCCGATACACATCCAGGCAGTGCTTCGCAATCGCGCCCAGCTGAAATCCGATCTGCGCCATCAGGGCATCGTATTCCCTTGCAGGAAACAGCTTTCCCGTCGGGTTGACGTCAATCAGCCTTCGAATCAGGCCACTTCGCCCCTCGGTGATCTTGACCGGACTGTTCGATCCCAAAAACAAAAAACAGTTTGCCCGCATTGGGTAAGCTGTTTTACCTTTTTCCTCGATCATCACGATCTCGTGGGATATGACCGAGTTAAGCTTCGTGTTGTCCGCAATCTGGTCGAGCTTTGAATCCGGTTCGACGGCAACGAGCGGATTGTGGCGGAGCGGATCAAGGGCAAACCGGTTGCCGTTGCTCCCGATGGCCTTGGCGTTGATCGTCACATGGTAGCCATCAAAGAGTTCGCAGATGATGTCTATGACCGTGCTCTTACCTGTACCTCCGGAACCGTACAGCACGATGAACTTCTGGATGTCCCGGCTGTCTCCAGACACAACTGCTCCGATGGCCCATTCCAGCTTCTGCCTTTCCGGCGGGTCGTACAGTCTGCCGATCAATCTGTCCCATGCCGAATAATCGCCGTCCTCCAGCACATATCCCAACCGCTTGCTGACGTAATCCTCCCGTTTGACCTCGGTATTCGGAAACGTCAGCTTGCTGTCAAGCGGAATATAATTGTCCGGGAGACTCGACACGAACTTTCGATAGGTCATCCAGCTATTGGTGGAAAAGTTCTTCATAGTCTTGACTTCGATGGGCTTATCCGGATACTTGCTCTGAAGTTCTTCCTTGCGCTTGTACAGATCAAGATCGACAAGCCGCTGAACATCTCGCTCGTTCTGTGACCACATACCCTTTTCTTCATTCCAGACCGCATAGAACTTTCCGCCCCGAACCATCAGATCCTTCGTTCCCTCGGTATCAAAGGCGGGCATGATCTCTATTGATTCAAGCTCCTTGCTCTTGCCTCGGCCACTCATGACATACTTCTCTGCTATGCTATAAAAATCCATCCTTTCTGCACCTCGTCATTGTCGTCTAAATACCCCGGTGTGACAATGTGACACTTTTTTGCACTTTTTCACTCCGCTTATAGAAACATGTAATTTTAATCTTAAAAAATCAATTTACATGTTTTTTCTAAACGATTTATATAAAAAAGTGTCACATTGTCACAAAAAGGCTGAAAACCCCTGTGCCGCAAGGGTTTTGGGGTGTGACACTTGCTCAAAAAAAGTGTCACAGTGTGACAAAAAAGTGTCACAAAATGCCCAAAAACGGCCTTTTTTAATGTTAACTAACATGAGTGAGCTATCGATAGCTATCGTGAGCTCACTCACTCACTTTTTGGCCTTTTTTCAAAAAAAGTGTCACACTGGCACAAAAGTGTCACATTTTACCCAGCGTCGCGCTCCATAAGATAGGCGTTCATCTGGTACCAGATTTCGGCCTTTCGCTGGTCGCATTCCGGCCTTCTCAGCGGGAACAATCCGCCCTGTCCGTTCCTGGAATAGCCTCTGTCGACCAGCCTTTCCAGTATGTCGTCCACCTGCAAAAGACCGTCTCCGCCACGCACATAATTGCCGTCATCGAACTCACTCAGGCCCAGGTTGTCCATCATCTCCCAGAACCATTTTGCCGTATGGTCAACCTCTCTGTGCGCGTCCTCGGTCTCGTAATTCATGCGCCGTGCAAGGGACACCAGCATCTCCAGAAGCGTGCATTCGTCCAGATCCAACCGCACGTACTTCGGACAGTTGATCTCGTTCAGATAGTCCTCCCGCAGCGTAATGCCGTCCATGGCCCGATTCTCATCATGAGGAACGAGGCTATAGAACGGCATGCGATGCAGATCCTTCGCAAGCAGCCAGTAAGCCCTGTCCTCCTGTTCAATATTCACCTGCTCACACAGCCAGTGAAAATAGTCCTGATTCACATCGAAGTTCATGCCCATTGCTTCATAACCTCCTTCCTCAAAATAATGTTTTCAGACCGTCAGGTATCGGCAAATATCAAATGATCTTACCAGTTGAACGCGTAGTTCAGCGCGTCAGTTCCCCGGTCCACCAGGAAGTTGACGACCCTCACCGTCCGCTCCAGCGGGTTGATCCGCACGATCACGGCCTGCTTCACGCCCTCCAGATTCATCGGCTCCGCGGTCGCGGCGTAGATGTACTCGATGCCCTTCGTTACCTGATTACCCAGGTAGGCGATGGGCCGCATCGAGATTCCGACATAGCCTGCGAAGGCGTCATGCCAGATCTTCATTGGCTCGCCCTCCAGGTCCAGGATCACATCTACGCAGACGGTCGTCCCGCCCAGCGCAGCCCCGCTGTCCAGTACCCGCTCGATTGCCACCGGTGTGACGACCCACGTCGGCGTCTCCGTCTGCACAGCCTTCTCATTGAATATCAATACGACGATGTTCACCGAGTCCCGTCCGGTGGTGACGATCTGCTTCGCCAGCACCGCATGGTTGATGCCGTTGACCTCCTGACTCCCCAGGTAGGCGATGAACTCATAGTCCGCGCCAACAAGGGTCTCCTTCAGCTTCTCAAAGGCCGTGGCGATCTTCTGTGGCATCCCGTTCACATTCACGTCGATCTTCCAGTTCCCAGTGTTCATAGCAGTTTCCTCCTTAAAAATAGTTGTTGGTCAAAGTGGCCAGACATTGCTCTTCTTCAGTGCAAAAGCCCTGGCCACTGGGTCCTCGATCTCATGGTCCAGCAGACTGAGATCCAGTCTTCCCTCTTCATCCAGTATGTTCAGGTCGCGAAGCAGCCATTCCCAGGTCGGGTTCTTCAGATCCCCAGCCTTCCACTGGGTAAGCCACTCAAATATCTTGTATTTCTCCGAGCACCACACAAACTGGATTGGGTGCCCGTACCCGGAGATTGAAGTGTACCTCGACGCCGTGTTCTGCCGTTCCATCTCGGCAAACATTGCCCTCGCATACTTGCCGTAGGTGCTCTCCTTGGCTCCGTGAATGAACCAAAGCGGCATGCTGTCGATCTGATACAGGCACTTGCTGTAATCCTTGCAGCAGCTCAGCACGGCTCCCGCAGAAAAATATTCAGGATACTTCAACATGACCTCAATCACACCCATCGCCCCAAGGCTGTGACCCGTTAGTGACACCCGCTGCACATCCGCCCCGACAGCCTCCTTTACGTGATTGCACAGTTTGATCAGGTCCGAAGCATAGTAGCTCCAGGTCTTCTTCAGCAGCTGTGGCATCAGCACCCAGCAGTTCGGCTTGAACTTGCCGTTCTTCAGTGACAGATACGGCTCCCGCTTTTTAAGCTTGCTCAGCGATGACCCGATCTCCCCGGAGCCGTGCAGCACGACCACCATTGGAAGCCCAAATTTCTGCTTGTCTTCCAAATGGTCCGGCTCATACAAAAGATACTTGAACGCACCGTGTTTTCCCTCAGTTACGCCCATGACATCTCACTCCTTTCTGCCTAAATATAAAACATGCCTCTACAATGCCCCTCAGAGCCCCGTAAAGGCCCATCTCAGCCGTTTTAGTCCTACAGACGATACGTTGGTAGGGTATTATAAGAAGCGCTTATAGAGGCATTAGAGTAGCTTATACAGCCAGACTCCGATCGTGCTCCTTGAGAATATCAACGACCTCTTCGACCGGTTTTTCGACAAAAGTCTTCGATCGGTCGATCATCAGTATGAGCGTGCAGTCCGGATTTCCTGCAACTGGTCCGACCGCAGCAATCATGCTGGTGTTGACGTAAGCTCTCCGGTCGCTGTCATCGCCCGTCAGCTTGCTCAGCTTCAGCAGCATCTGTATCACTCCTTTGTCGCTTCTCCCACGCGATGCGGTCCACACATCCACAGCAGGTTTCTTTTCCGGGATAGGTGCACTTTTTGCATGGGTCTTCGCCAATACCAGGCGCTCCGTTCGACACCGAGTTCTTTGGAATCTGGAAGGTTCTATTAACAAGAGAACTACGCCCCAATTCCATAAGATTGTTTCTGTGCTCTCTGATTGTGGTCTGGAGTTCGGTCTTCGCTTCTTCCTCCTCCAGAATATCCATCTCCATGACGGTCATGATGGCGTAGTTGGCCAGGTCCAGCAGCGTGTCCCGAATGCTCTCGTCGTTCACCTTCTGCTCGCTGCCCTCACGGGTAAGCTTCTTGAACCGCCCAAGCTTGTCCGACAGCCGAATCCTCGCCATGGCCATGCCCTCCTCCACAAAGGTATCGTGGAAGGAATCGCCGTAGTCATGGTTCTTGCGCTCGTACACCTCATTGAGCCCCTTACAAATATCCATATGCCGCTCTACTTTAGTCATTCTTTGTCACTCCTTTCATCATCAAAAGCCGCGTATAGTCTCCGGCAGTATTCGTCATTTTTGCAACGGAATTTCCGGAACCTGCGCAATTCCTCGAGGCTGTCCGCCATGTAGCACATCACCTCGATCTCGATATTGAGATTCGGGCAATCGGCGCTGCAAGCCGGTGTTGCCTTCTCTACATCCACCTGAAACTTCAATGGATTCATTGCTCTCAGCTCATTTCTAAATTTTATTGTCGTCTACAGTCACGTACTTATTGCACGTAGGGCACTGTACGGAATACCAGCCACACATCTCCCGCTGGCTGAATTCATGCTTGTATTCGGTGTTGTCGGCCTCAAATATGCATCCGCACGCCTTGCATTCAAAGCGTTTGATTTGCCTGAGACGCCCGACATCTCCATGCTTAATGATCCTCAATTTTCCGCTCCTTTCTTCATCTTTCTCACTCCTCCGCCGGCATTGAACCAGTCGACGAAGGCTTCGTTACACTCAGAGCACAGCTCGATATCCCGTTCATACTCGTCCAGGTCCTTCCCAACGAACAGATCAAAGAAGATGTTTCCACGAATGACAGTGCGATGTGTGAAGCTTCTGGCTATTCCCAAATCCCTTGGAATGACCTTTCCGCACCGGTCACATTTGTGAACGATCGCCATGCCGCATCACCCCTTGTTACAATTTATCATCGTTACAATTCAGTCTCTCCAGAACGCTGTACAGGGTGCCCTCTACGAGTATCGGAGGGCTGTCGGAAAACTGGATAGCGCACCGCTCATCATTATCGTAGCACTGCATGACATACTTGATCTGATCGGTATTGATGATGACCGGCATCTTTACCTCAGGGCACTTTCTGAGCTTCGGATTAAAATCGCCCCGCTCAATCGACTCCACAATTTTGAACATCTTTTTACTCCTTTCTAAAAAACATGCCTCCAAAACGCTCTCAGACGTCCGTAAAGGCCCCTCTCAGCCGTTTTACCCATTCCGACGATATGCAGGTAGGGTAAATATCCAGCGGCTTAAAGAGGCCTTTACAAGCCTTTAACAATCGTCAGCTGACGGTCTGTCACATCCCCATAGCGTCCCGTTCTACATGCCAAGAACGTCCCGATAGTAGCTCATCGAGTGATCCACAACGATATCATAGAGCATATCGTCGGGCTCGTTGTCGATGTACAGCTCGTCCTTCTCCGTGTCAACGATGATCTCCATGGCATCCTTCCCCAGCACGCCTACCTGATCCGGCTCGACCTCCTGGGTGATATCGTTGACCAGCACGCCATCCTCCTGATAGTAGGTGTATGTGTCGCTGTCTCTGACCTCCAGGTCGCGCTTGAAGGTCTCCTTGTCGATCATCCGCACATGCAGGTCCTTACGATTGACCTCGTTGGCCTCGTCGAGAATATCCGCAAACGGATCGTCGTTGTCGTCCGCGTCAAAGTCCGCGGGGTTCTTGCTGGCCTTGGCATAGGCCTCTGCAAAGGCTTTGGTCATCATCGTCCTGCCATTACCCTGGACCAAATATCCATCCTTGCGCAGCTTCCGACGTTCCTCACGGGTCAGCTCGTCTTTTAGGTCTGCCTCCGAGTCCTCCTCGCCCACATCGTCCGAATCATCAGGAGCCACCCGGTCGGCGAAGTGCGCGTCGAAGGCCTCAGACCGATACTCCTCCGATAGCCGTTCGATTTCGGAGGTGGAAGGCTTCTCCGGACGAATATCAATTTTGTCCTGCTCTGCCAGTTCCCTCACCGCCGCCCTGGCACGAAGACTATTGAGATTCTTGTTGACCTTCTTCTCAGCCTTCTCCACGGTTTTTTCACGCTCTGCCATGGACCTCTCGTTCTTCTTCTGCAGCTGGTCTCTCAGCTGTCCGTTTTCATCCTGCAACGACCGGATCGTATCTCTGTACTCCTTGGCGAAGTGTCTCCCGGCGAAATATCCACCGAGCAGACCGCCAAGGAGGAAACCGATCGCACCGCAAATCAAGTTCCCTCCTGCCATAATTCCACTCCTTTGCGCTTTTTCAATGACTGCAAGGAGAAAGCGGATTGCCCAGTATGCAGGCCCCATATCCGCTCACTCCTTACTGAACACAATGACCATCCAGATGTACAGCCCGAAGAATATCAGGCCCGCGATCAGTTCGTCCATGCTCATGAGTTATACGCCACCAGCTTGCGGACATGCTCTTCGCTGTAGATGCTGGCCAGGTCGTTGATGATCGGGCCGTCTACATTGAAGTCCAGCAGCGGTGTGTTGGAGTCTCCGTCGATGAACGCCAGGTTGCAGGGCAGCTGTCTCGGGTCGTCTGTGAACACACCAAAGGAAACGGCATGGTCTCCGCGCACGCTGTCGTACATCCATCCGACGATCTGACCCTCTACGGTCGGCGGGAAGCCCAGGCGCTTGTACACATCGTTCAGGAACAAATATCCATCCCGAACCAGCCGCCCGTTCATCTCCTTCTCGATGAAGCGCAGGTTGTCCTGGTTGATCATATTGTCGTCGCGCCATACGGGATTGTGCCAGATCCACTTCTTGTTGGCCTCGTCCCATTCGCCCTCGTCGAACACCCGGGCGTACTGGCTGATGCCGGGCTTCTTCTGGACGTATTCGGTCTTCTCGCCGAGCACCTCGCCGGTCTCCGGGTCTACCTCCACGTGGGTCTCCTTCACCTTGCCGTGCATGTACTCCATGTCCTTCTCCTTGCCCTGGTCCTCGATCACCCTCTGCCGGTACTCGTCAAAGGTCTTGCTCAGACCGGCAAGCGCCACGGAGGTTTCCAGCCACCGCTTGCGCAGAATATCAAGGGCCTTCAGGTTCAGCCCGATGCTCGCAATGCCCAGAATCGCGGGAACGGCGAAGTTCTTGACCAGCATCACGGCCATGTCCTTGCGAATATCATGCACCGCTTTCTGCTCATTGACGGTCAAGTCCTTCATGGGACGCATCGTCTCCTGATCACCTTCTCCATAGACCTTGCGAATGGCCTCTTCCCGCTCCACGCAGTCCTTCACCACAGGCTCGCTCTTCACCGTGGCGATGCAGGACGTGATCACGCATCCAATTCCGAACAGTATGCTCCCGGCGGCGCACAGCTCAGGTGACACCACCTTCAGCACCGTCAGACCCTTGGCCAGCTTTCCACCCAATTTGAAAGGCAGATTCATGTTACATTTCCTCCTTCAAAGAATATCAATTGTGATGACTATCGAATTATTGCCATAGGCAGTTGGCTTGCTTATCGTCCGACCACCTTGCAGCAGGGCCACGCAGCACGAACGGGCTTGTACACCCGGCGGTACAGTCTTGCCGCCATAGCCAGCTGCTCCTTCTCCAGGCTCTTGCGGAAGGAAGACTTCGGGTCCAGCCACTCCTTCCAGTGCAGCGAGAAGTAGGACACCTTCTTGGGAATCCCGTACCGGTTGGTCTGCATGGGTTTCTCCTTGTTGCGCTTGTTCTTCTGCTTGACGCCGGCGACCTCCATCATGTGCCTTGCAATGCTCCGCTTCAGTTCTCTCATGGTTCTCCGCTCCTTTCATTTTTCCCAAAATGCTCTGAAGAAAAAAATAGAGGAGAGTCCGCTCATTACGAGCTTCGTCTCCTCTTCCCTTCATATCAGTCGTTGTTTTCCTCGCGATTCTCTTCGTCTCCCGTCGGTACCTTGAAGTCCGTCAGGGGTTTCACACTCATGGCGTTACGAACCTTGGCGTTGATCTCGCGGTTATACTGCTTGAGTTCTTTTCGCGCCAGCCACTTGCAAAGCAACCCTGCGAGGATCAGTGAGATTCCGCCAGTAATGACGCCATCCGCATATCCATCGCTTTGAGCCCACTGTGTCTGGGCGGAACACACGTCAGTCATGCATTCCGCGGGAGATAGCCCGGCTTCCTCGTATCGCCTGAGGCACTCCTCTTTATGCTGCTTGTACTCGTCACGTGAAACAATTTTCAACATCGTGAACCACCCTTTCTGAATATAAAGTTCATTATGTTATCTGTTTACTTCGCGGGCACGGTAGAAGCTGTCAGTTCTTCCGCCCAGTTCCGGCAGAACGCGGCCTCCTGTTCAGTGATCAGGTCACCCTCCACCAGGTCCTCCAGGCTTCGGTAGACGTGGGTGTTCAAACCGTTGATCAGCTCCCGCTCCATCACCTCGACCAGCTTGTTCTTCTTCATCGCCTTGGCCTTCCAGTATCCGATGATCAAAGCGGTTTTGTTCTGAGCTTTCTGGTTCTCCTCAGCCATGTCACACACATTGCCTACCAGCGTAGCAAAGTTGCGCACCTGTTCGATAGTTCTTGCTTCCACGGTAATCATTGTCCTTTCTTCCTCCTTCAAATATCAATTCCCTCGGTGTCAATCATCATACTTGCCATACCGACGATAACACTTACCGAGGAGATACTTATTCAGATCAGTGTACGATTTGGCCCCTGTAATTCTCAAAAGCCTTGCTCTATTAAGCATCATCTCAGTACGCAGTATGGTCCGTATTCTTTCGCGGGGCTTTAACTTACCGTCTTTCCTTCGTGAATGGCGAACACTTCTCCAGACTCCGTGATGGTGTCTGAAGCGGATGCGTTTATGCATCTTCACGCACTTGTCATGTTCAGGTATTGCCACGTGCATCCTCCTCAGTCCACTTCAATGACTTCGATCAGCCGGTTTCCGTAAATCTGCCGGTAGATATCAATCTCATCCTTGTACACGTCGACGTATTGCGGCGGCTTCCAATCGCCGGTTTGCAGGTCCACGTGCGCAGGGATGATCACAGAGATGATATCTCCGGCCTTGGTCGACCAATGATAGGCCTTCATCAGCTGACGACTGCGGTTGTTCATTCCGTCTCACCCCGCAGGTCGACAATCTTTCCGGGTTTGTCTTCCCATCCACGCTTGATCACGTGCAGCTCGTACTCCCCATGGCTCTGGGTGTAAATATCAAACCCGTGGCGGTTCCTGTTGCCAAGAGCCGCCGTCCGGGTGTTGAATTGCTGCTTGAAGTCGTCGACCTTGAAGACGATCCGCCCATATTTACTGCTGTCCATCAGGTCCCGTATGGGCTTCGAGACCTTCCCGGCTTCGGTTTTCATTCTTGAGTGACACCTCCTTTATGCTTGTTAACCATATTGACGAAGTGTCTGGCTTCTTCATCGGTGAATCCGTAATCCTCAACCAGCCATTCAACCGGAAAGTACGTGTCATATCCAATTATAGCTCTATCGTTCGGCCCTTGTACGACATCTTCTTTGGAAAAGCCTAAAAAGTCGTGTTCCACAGGAGCGAACATAGCGATGACTTTTTGAAACGTTCTTTGGTCGAGATCACTTGTGCTTTGCTCATTGATGTCCATATTCTGATTGTCTTTACGCTCAGTCATTGTTACTTCCTCCTGAATATCTTAGCGAATATCAAAACTCAAACGTCTCCGTATCAGGATCGTTCAGAACCGCCTCGACCACAGAGATAAGCTCCTCGAATCCAGGGTCACCCTCTTCAAGGATCACGGTGCCTTCAACCTCTTTCATCGTGCTTCCCCCTTTCGATCTTTTCTTCCAGAGCTCTGAGGCCCATTTCAAGGATTTCGATTCGTTCCGGAAGCATGGCCTCCATCTGCCTGCATACTGCAAGATAAGCGAACATATCTTCAATACGCTCCTTGATGGTCATGCTGGAATAATCCTTCATCTCACAACCTCCTTATTATGTCTTTCTTATCTTGTTAGAGTTCTTGTAATCGTCGTCACTGAACCATGCTTTTGATTTATGACCATCAGGTTCTGTCAGTTCGACAGTATAGTAGTGTTTCCCCTCATTCTGAACGTCACTTGAGATGATTTTTCCTTTGAATCGGTCATTGTCAAATCCAATTTCCACCTCATCACCAACGTTCAACTCAGCGGTAATCATTACCCCATGGCCTCCTCACTGTAGTCCGGGGTGGTATCGATGATCGGCAGGGCGCTGTCCGAGCCCACAAAGGTCCCGGGAAGCTTGCCGTCCCATCCGTTGGCCTGAATATACCTTATGAGCTCTTCAGTGATCGACTCGGCGACCATGCGGTTGGCTTCTGCCTCTGCCTCTGCCTTTACCCTGGTCTCATAAGCCTCCGCGTCTGCCTCGATCTTTCTGCGCTCTGCGGCCTTCGTGGTCTCCATGGTCTGCTGATCCTGTATGGTCTTGGCTCTCTGAGCATCCTGAGTGGCGACCTGTTTGGCCTCTACTGCATTCTCAAAGGCATCGGTGAAGTCAATGTTCTCAATGCTGATGCTGGAAACGGTGATTCCGTACCCCTCCAGATCATTTCTCATCAACTCCAGAACGCTCGTTGAAAGGGCCTCACGGTTGGCGATCAGCGATTCAGCCGTATAGTTGCTGACCACCACTTTCACATTCTCATTGACCCTCGGGGCCACAAGCGTCTTGAAGTAATCCCCACTGACAGTCCGGTACAGCGTATTGGCCGCCTCAGGGGTTACGTTGTAATTGATGCTGGCCAGCATGGTCACCTGCTGAATATCTGATGAGAAGCCGACGATCTTCACCTTCTCGATCTTTGTGCGGACGTTGATCGGATGAACCTGCTCGAAGAAGCCGGTCACATGGAATCCCGCCGGAAGCACCTTGTCCTGGATCTTGCCGAAGTGGGTCATGATGCCCACATAGCCGGCGTCCACCTTCGAGAAGAATCCATAGGCCGGATTAAGAATATCCACCACAAACGAAATGACCATGATCACCAACAGCACGCCGATGACCATCCAGAGAACTCCACCGTATTCACTATTACGCTTAGACATTGCTATTCCCTCCTGAATATCATTATTGAGTTGATTGAGTTAACCACACGAGGGGCATCCTCCACAAGAGGCATAGACCGGGCCTCCACATCCTGATCTGCCTCCTCCGCAGGAATAAGTAGGTTGCGCGGACACAAATTCGTTGAAGTCGAACAACTTGTTCAGCAGTCCATTCCTGTGGCTGAACCAGATTTCACACTCGTACATCGTCTTCAGTGATGTGCCCTTCCAGTCATAGGCAACCCTTCCGTCCGGGAATATCACAAGGTCATTGATCTCAAGCTCACTGCCATCCGGAGCAAGCACTGAACTCTTTTCAAGCCCTCGATGATAGCTGACGACCATGCCTTTGGGAGACAGGAACCGCGTCGTATCACAGACGTTGCACTGGGTATGCCCTGCAAAGCGGTATTTGCTGCTGAGTGCATTCAAAAATGGCGTGTACGGATTGTGCAGATTTTCTTTCTGCATTTTCCTTTCCTCCCAAGAACGCAGCGCAAAGTTGGCTCTGAAGCAAACATTGACGTTCCCGTATTCGGTCCACATCGGCTCCCACCGATTGACGATATCCTGAATGGCATCTTCCGTTTCGCGCATGACCACGACATTGATTCGAACGGGCTTCTTGATCAGTTTCAACGCCTCATCGCCGACAATATCACAGTCATAGAACTTGCGGCCCTCTTCAATGGATGTCGTATGCCTGGACACGTTGATGCCCTTGATCTTCGGCTCGTCATTCACCAAATCATGGAACTCGTCAAATTTATTGGCCGGAAGCGTCGTGTTGATGTAAACGTTCTTGTCTGCGGGAACCAAATCAATCAGCTCCCGCAGTACATCCAGATCAGCAGTAGGCTCTCCGCCGGTGAACACGACGTCCTTGATGGGATAGCTGAACTCACGCAGGGTCCGCTCCATCTGGAACTTTACATCATTGATGCAGGTGTCAACATCTTTGTCGATGTCATGGTAAACTTCTTTTGCCGTGCAGAAAGCGCAGTTGTTACCACAGTCATAAGGCACCATCACCGTCAGAGCAAAGTTGTCCCGCCCAATCTTGAATATCATGCATTTCCCTCCCCGTATTTTACAGGCGCTTCGTTATAGACGATGGTGTAGCAGTTTCGGCCATCGCGGGTGATGTCATCCGCAAAGTCGATCTCCAGCATGTGATCGATATTCCAGCCCATGCTCTCTCCGAGATTGCCTGCACTGTGAAGACCGAGTTCTTCATACCACTCGTTGACGGACACCCAGCCGTGCTTGAGTATCTGATTGTTGAGTGTCGCCATGGCAAGAAGAATCTTGTCCCTGCTCGAGGTGAAGGTTACGCAGCTCAGAGGATCGAAGAAAAGCGTGCCGCCATCGATGGCCTTCTCGTCCGGTTTGGCAGGCGGTTCAGGCTCTCCGGGGGCAATATACGGATTCTCGTCCGGTTTGAATACAGGGGCAGGAACAGAACACGTCTTGGACATAACGTCAGCTGCCTTTTCAACCCATCCGTCAGAGAGCAAAGCACTACGATCACGCTTCAGAGCCTCGACGAAAATGCCGATCTTCTCT
>Ga0310691_10004661_pt1 | contig 15334 bp, 11 predicted proteins | sample 176DNAGHGlowgp2_FD_203887 | JGI IMG/M metagenome (GOLD analysis project Ga0310691, IMG submission 203887) | Sheep rumen microbial communities from Palmerston North, Manawatu-Wanganui, New Zealand - 1766 DNA GHGlow gp2 (v2) (version 2) | ecosystem: Host-associated > Mammals > Digestive system >...
CAACAAGAAAGTCGCGACGGTGGACAAGAGCGGCAAGGTAACGGCCGTGGCTGAAGGCACGGCGAAGATCACGGCGAAGGCGGGCGACAAAACCGCCACTTGCACCGTCACGGTGGAGAACAAGGTGCTGAAGGTCGGTGATCCTACGGTCATTCCGGCGGAAGGCGGCACCTTCGAGGTGGACATCCAGTACAACACGGAGTATACGGTTGAAGTGGAGAAGTCGGCCCAGTCGTGGATCACGTACGTTCAGACGAAGGCGCTGAGCAGCGGGAAGCTGCAGTTCAGTTTCGCAGCCAACGAGTCCACCAGTTCCCGAACGGGCAAAGTGACAATCAAGGACAAGAGCGGCAAGGCGGATCCGGTAACGATTACGTTCAAGCAGGAGGAGAACAAGGTGTTGAAGGTCGGTGATCCTACGGTCATTCCGGCGGAAGGCGGCATCTTCGAGGTGGACATCCAGTACAACACGGAGTATACGGTTGAGGTGGAGAAGTCGGCCCAGTCGTGGATCACGTACGTTCAGACGAAGGCGCTGAGCAGCGGGAAGCTGCAGTTCAGTTTCGCGGCCAACGTGTCCACCAGTTCCCGAACGGGCAAGGTGACAATCAAGGACAAGAGCGGCAAGGCGGATCCGGTAACGATTACGTTCAAGCAGGAAGATAATAAGGTGCTCTTTGAGCAAGAACGCTCGGCGCTGATCGCTTTATACAAGGCTACCGGTGGGAGCAAGTGGAAGAATAAAAGCAACTGGTGTTCAGACAATCCCGTCAGTGAATGGTATGGTATATCCACTGACGATGCTGGACGTGTCGTTGAAATCGATTTGTATGATAACAACCTCATCGGGAAGATCCCGGTCGATCTGTTCTCCCTGTCCAAATTGACGGGGCTTTACCTGGGATACAATAATCTTTCAGGAGAAATCCCCAATGAGGTAGGTAATGCCAAGGAATTGACGGATCTTCATCTGCAACACAACGAGTTGAGCGGCCCCATTCCGAAGTCATTATATGGCATGAAGAAGCTGTCATTGATTGAGTTGTGGTCCAATCAACTGTCGGACGAACTCTCCGAGAAGTTCTGGGATATGCCGGAATTGACCCTACTTGCCCTCGACGACAACAAGATTACCGGCCGCTTGACCTCGGCGGTGAAAAATGCGAAAAAAATGCAATGGCTCGGCCTTGGCACGAACCTTCTCAAGGGCTCTATTCCTGAGGAGATCGCGGAGTTGAAGGATCTCCGCTATTTCAGTCTTGAGAATCATACGCTTTTTAATGGCTCATTCACTCAAACGGCGAATGAGATTTCCGGTCCTATCCCGTCCAATTTGGACAAACTGCAGAAACTGGAGTTGTTCCTGGTTGAGAACAACAATCTCGAGGGCAACATCCCTGTTTGTTTCGCCAAGATGCCCAAGTTGACGGCGCTGGAACTTTATGGGAACAGACTGTCGGGGGTCATCCCTTCAGCGGTGGTTTCTTGTGCGAATTGGGACGTTTGGGCTCCGGATGCGAACATCATGCCCCAGCAAAACGGTTATACCCTCTCGTTTGAGTATTATGTATCCAAGGACTTTTCCAGTGACGGAAAGGTGGCCAAGCTTCAGACACACGAAAAGGGTAACGGAATCAGTATCGTGATCACCGGAGACTGCTTCACGGACAAGGATATCGCATCGGGACTCTTCAAGAAGGTCGCCCGGCAGACCATGGAAGATTTCTTCGGGATCGAACCGTTCACTACGTTCCGGAATTTGTTTGACGTGTATGCCGTCACGGCCGTCTCCAAGACCAGTTATTCGAACTATGGAACGGCCCTTGACGCAGAGTTCGGCTCAGGTTCTTACGTTTACTGCAATGAGGATAAAGTGAAGCAATATACCTTGAAGGCCGTCAAGAAACTGGATGAGACGCTTACGATCGTAATCGTAAACAAGAACAAGAATTCCGGCACGGCATTCATGCCCTATCCGTCATTGGATACGGACTACGGATCCGGTTTCTCGTACGCTTGTTTCGGCTTGCAGGACGATGGTGTGACGCGGCGTCTGCTCATCAACCACGAGGCGAACGGACACGGTTTCACGAAGTTGCAGGATGAGTATTATTATACCGGATCAGGCACGTTCCCGAAGGAGGATGGGCAGGCTATCAAGGATACCTATTTCGCGAAGGGATTCTATGCGAATATCGATTTTGAATCGGATCCCCAAAAGGTCAAATGGGCCAAGTTCCTCTCCGACAAGCGCTACAAGTATGATGGCCTGGGTGTGTTCGAGGGGGGAATGACCATGGAAAAAGGCGTCTGGCGTCCTTCCGAGAACAGTATCATGGGCTATCAGCAGGTTGGGTATGACGGAGACCGATTCAATGCTCCTTCCCGTGCGGCTGCGTACATCCGCATCCACAAGCTTGCCTATGGCAGCAGTTGGAAGTTCGATTACGAAGAATTCGTCAAGTACGATGCCAAGAACCGGAAGACTTCTGCCAGCACGCAGTCCGCGAGGGTTCCAGAAGCGGGTTCACGGCCCGTTATCCCGCATACCCCGCCGGTTTTCATAGGGAGCAAGAAGTAGCCCGGATGAAGATCCTGATTACCAACGACGACGGATACGACGCCAAGGGACTGCTGACGCTGGTCAGCGTCCTGCGGCGTTACGGCGACCTGACCGTCGTAGCGCCCAAATGCCCCCAGAGCGGGATGTCGATGGCCGTTACGATGGGATACAAGCCCATCGCCGTCAAGCATATGGACTGTAAGCCGGGGGAGGACTGGTGGTACCTGGACGGCACCCCCGCCAGCTGCATCAAGTTCGGCATCGACAACGTCCTCTTCCCGGAGCGGCCCGACATTGTCGTCAGCGGTGTCAACCACGGCAGCAACGCCGCCACCGCCTCCATCTATTCCGGCACCATCGGCGCCGCGATGGAGGGGGCGGTAAACGGCATTCCCGCCATCGGCGTCAGTCTGGACACCTTCAGCCCGGACGCCGACTTTTCCTGCGTGGAGGCCCTCCTGCCGCGCATCCTGGACAAATTGCTGGAAAACCCGGAGCACCGCTACGGCCGCTTCTACAACATCAACTTCCCGAACCGCCCCGCCGAACGTATCCACGGTGTGCGCGTCACCCGGATGGGCTACGGCCACTGGGAGCGGGAGTATCAGGACTTCGGGCAGTTCCTGGAGGAGCGCGGGCGCATCCCTTCCGAAGATGACTGCCGCTACATCGCCCGCCTGGAACCGGGCGAGCAGCTGTACGTGATGGCAGGGGATTTCACCGACAACGGCGGCAACCCCGCGGATGCAGACCATATCCTCCTCCAGCAGGGATACGTGACCATTACAGCAGCGAACATCGACAACACCGACCTCGCTGAACTCGACCGCCTATGCGCTATTATCTGATAGCCGGCGAGGCCTCCGGCGACCTGCACGGCAGCAACCTGGTCAAGGGTTTGCGTGCGGAGGATCCCGCGGCGGAGATCCGCTGCCGGGGCGGCGATCTGATGCAGGCCGCCGGCGCCGAGCTGGCGTATCATTACCGGGAGGGGGCCGTAATGGGGCTCTCGGACGTGCTGGGCAGCGCCGGCAAACTGCTGCGCAACCTGCGCGACTGCAAGCGCGACATCGCCGCCTGGCGGCCCGACGTGGTGATCCTGATCGATTACCCGGGCTTCAATATGCGGATCGCGAAGTGGTGCCACGCCCGCGGCATCCGCGTATTCTACTATATCGCCCCCAAGACCTGGGCTTCCCGCGAGGGGCGCAACCGCCGGCTGAAGAAGTGGGTGGACCGCCTGTTTATCGTGTTCCCCTTTGAAATCCAGTACTTTACGGAGAAGGGCGTCCCGTTCGTCTATGCGGGCAATCCGCTGCTGGATGCGGTGGACGCGCATGCTTTCGTCCGCCCCGCGGAAGGGCGCTACATCGCCGTCCTGGCCGGCTCCCGGAAAGGGGAGATCGCCCGCACGATGCCCGTCTGCATGGCGGCGGCGGACCGCCTGGCGGCCCTGCCCGGCTGGGAGGACGTGCGCTTCGTGGTGGCCGGCGCCCCGGCGCGCAGCGAGGCGGACTACGCTCCCTGGATTGCGGGCCGGAAGAACGTCGAACTGCTCTTCGGCCGCACCTACGACGTACTGCGCTTTGCGGATGCCGCCGTCATCAACTCCGGCACCGCCTCGCTGGAAGCCGCGCTCATCGGCACTCCGCAGGTGGTGGGCTGGAGCACCTCGCCCTTCTCGGCCTGGGTGGCCCGCAAGGTCCTGCACGTGCTGGACCACATCAAGTTCATTTCCCTCGGGAACCTCTGCCTGGACCGCGGGGCCTTCCGCGAACTCATCCAGGAGGATTTTACGCCCGAGGGTGTTGCGGACGAGCTCCGGCGCCTCGTGGAGGACGCCCCGTACCGGGAGCGGATGCTCGCGGACTATGCCGCCATCCGCGAGTCCCTGGGCGGCAGCGGCGCCTCCCGCCGCGTTGCCCGCCGGATGATCGAAGAGCTTCATAAATGACATAATGTCATTGGCAAGTGATTTGCTTTTCAGTAGGGCAAATCAACAAGAATTATGTCCGAAAAGAACGATAAAGAGCAGGAAATCCAGGTGGAAGAGCCTGTGGAGCAGACGCAGCCTGCCGAAGAGTCCCGAAAGAAATCCAGGAAAGAGGAACGCAAGGAAGAAGCCCTGCGCAAGCAGGTCGCCGAACTGACTGACAATTTGGCGAAGAAGGAGGCGGAGCTGGCGAAGGAAAAAGACAGCTACCTGCGCCTGATGGCGGAGTTCGAGACCTTCCGCCGCCGCAGTTCGGAAGACCGGCTGAACCTCATCTCCTCCGCTTCTGCGAAGACCATCGAGGGGCTGCTGCCGGTCCTGGACGACTGCGAGCGTGCACTGGAAATCCTTTCCAAGTCTTCCGACGAGGCGGCCAAGGAAGGTACCCTGCTGATATACAACAAATTGATGGACTACCTCAAGACCCAGGGCCTGGCGAAGATCGAGGCGAAGGGCGAGGTGTTCGACACCGATTTCCACGAGGCCGTGACGCAGTTCCCTGCGTCCAGCGAAGACCTCAAGGGCAAGGTGATCGACGTGGTCCAGAACGGCTATACCCTGGGCGGCAAGGTCCTGCGGTATGCCAAGGTAGTGGTGGGAGCGTAAGCGTATGGCAGAGAAAAGAGATTACTATGAGGTCCTGGGGCTCCAGAAGGGAGCCTCGGCCGACGATATCAAGAGCGCTTACCGCAAGGCGGCGCTCAAATGGCATCCGGACCGCTGGGTCAGCGGTACCGACGCCGAGAAGAAGACCGCCGAGGAGAAATTCAAGGAGGCCTCCGAGGCGTATTCGGTGTTGAGCGACCCGGACAAGCGGGCGAAGTACGACCAGTTCGGTTTCGCCGGCGTGGACGGGGCTGCCGGCCAGGACTGGAGCCAGGGCTTCGGCAGCCTGAACGACATCCTGAACAACCTCTTCGGGGGTGCGTTCGGCGGTTTCGGGGGATTCGGCGGCTTCGGGGACTTCGGTTTCGGCGGCCAGCAGGGCGGCCCGCGCACCCAGCGCGGCCGGGACATACGCACCCGCGTGCGGGTGACCCTGGAGGAAATCCTGAACGGCTGCGATAAGGAAGTGACCATCGAGCGCAGCCGGCCCTGCCCGGACTGCAACGGCCGCGGTACCAGGAATGCCTCCGACCTGAAGACCTGTCCCACCTGCAAGGGCGCCGGCCAGGTGCAGCACGTGACCAGCACGCTGTTCGGCCGCGCGATGTCCACATCTGTCTGTCCGCAGTGCCAGGGCAGCGGCAAGGTGGTCACGAACCCCTGCGGCAGCTGCAAGGGTACGGGCCTGGTGCGCCGCAAGGAGACGGTCAAGGTACACGTCCCGGCCGGCGTCGAGGACGGCATGCAGCTGACCCTCCGCGGCGAGGGCCACAGCGCCCCGAACGGCGGCGTGAACGGCGACCTGTTCGTCGTGGTGGAGGAACTTCCGCACAGCCAGCTCAAGCGCGAAGGGAACAACCTTTTCTATACCCGCGTGATCAGCGTCGTCGACGCCATCCTCGGCTGTGAAATCCAGGTTCCCGCCCTGGACGGCCCGCAGCGCCTCAAACTCGACCCCGGCACGCAGTCCGGCACGGTGGAGCGCCTGCGCGGCAAGGGCCTGCCCGGCGTGAACGGCTATGGCCTGGGCAGCCGCGGCGACCTCTACGTCAAGATCCTCGTCTGGATCCCGCGCAAACTCGGACGCAGCGAACGGGAAGCCATCGAAAAGATGCGCGACTCCGTCCGTCCCGACCCGAACCGGGAGGACAAGGCGCTGTTCGAAAAGGAAAGCAAATACTTCTAGCGGAAGAAGCGGTCGATCTCCCGGATGGTCTCCGGGAGGGCGAAGATGGCCACGCGGTCGTACGGCTGGATGACCGTGTCGCCCACGGCGATGAAGGCCTCGCTGCCGCGGATGATGCCGCCGATGATGGCGTTGCGCGGGAAGTCGATGTCCTTGATCGGGCCCTGGGTGATGGCGGCGCCCGGCGCGACCGTGTATTCGATCACCTCGGCGTTGGTGCCGGTCATGTAGCGCACGAAACGGGCCTTTCCCGACAAGGTGAACTTGAAGATGCGCCCCGCGGTAATCAGTTTCTTGTTGATGACGTTGTCCACGCCCATCTCCTCGGCGATGTGGATGTACTCGATGTTCTCGACCTCCGCGATGGTGCGTGGCACGCCGAATTTTTTCGCCACCACGCAGGACAGGACGTTGCTCTCGTCGCTGCCGGTCAGCGCGATGAAGGCGTCGTAGTCCTGGATGCCCTCTTCATACAGGAAATCCGAATTCCGGCCGTCCCCGTTCACGATGCGGACGTCTTCCGGCAGTTTTTCCGACAGTTCGACGCAACGTTCCTTGTCGCTTTCCACCAGTTTGACGCGCAGGCCGCTGCGTGAAAGGGTGCGGGCGAGCATCTCGCCGATGGGGCCGCCGCCCAGGATGAAGGCGCTGCCGATGGAGACGTTGGTCTTGCCGAAGTGCCGGTAGAGGGGCTCCACGCCCTCGCGGGTGGTGATGGTAAAGACCAGGTCGCCGTAGAGGAACTTCGTGTCCAGGCGCGGGATAAGGGTTTTTTCCTCGCGGGAGATGGCGATCACGCGGAACTGCTTGAGTTCCTCGGGCGTGGTGTCCTTGATGAATTCGAGCAGCTTGAGGTCCAGGATGGGAGAGTCTTCAGTAAGCTTGAAGACGGCGATCTGCAGGCGGCCGCGCGCGAAATCCATCGTCTCGGCGGTGGAATTGTGCTTGAGGAAAGCCACGATTTCGTCGGCGGCGCTCTTCTCGGGATAGAACATCAGCTCGATGCCCAATTCCTTGAACAGCAGGCGGTTCTCTGCATTCAGATAGTCCTCGTCATTGACACGGGCGATGACCTTGGCGGCGCCGAGCTGCTTGGCGAGCAGGGCGCCGACGATGTTGACCTCCTGCGCAGCGAGCGGATAGACGGCGATGAACAGGTCCGCCTTGCTCGCACCCGCGTCCCGGAGGACCTGGATGGAAGACGGATTGCCGAGCACCGTCTCGATGTCGGTATAGGCGGACAACGCGGTGATGCGCGCGCTGTCGTCGTCGATCACCGTGACCTCGTTGGCCTCGGCCCGCAACATCTTGGCCAGATGGGATCCGACCTCACCGGCTCCCTCAATGATGATCTTCATATCGTCTCAAATAACTGAATATCTTCTCTTTGCGCAAAGCGGCCTGCAACAGGACCCGCAGGTCCCGGATGCCCGCCGGTGCCGAACCGGGCGCGTGGGTGGGGCGTTCGGGAGTCTGCAGGCGCAACTGCCGGTATTCGCGGTGCGCGTCCCGCACGGCGCGGGCGTACGCGCGTTTTCCCGACAGCAAATATACGACAGCCGCGCAACAATCCAAAATCTTCCGCGCCGCGATCCGCCTCCGCGCCCGCCCCGCCCCGATCGTTTCGGGGAGGTTGTTCTCCAGCAGGAGCAGGTTGTTGCGGAAGTTGAGCCGGAGCTTGACGGGCGAGGACGGGGCGAGGGTGCCGCCGCCCAGGTGCCACACGCAGCTCTGCGGGACCACCGTCACGCGCCAGCCGGCCAGCTGGGCCCGCCAGCACCAGTCGATCTCCTCCATATGGGCGAAGAAACGTCCGTCCAGCCCGCCCAGTTCCTTCCAGCAGCGAGCCCGGACCAGCAGGCAGGCGCCCGTTACCCAGAGCACGTCGGCCGGCTTGTCGTACTGGCCGTGGTCCTCCTCGGTGCGGGAGAGCACGCGGCCGCGGCAGAAGGGGAAGCCGTAGCGGTCGATGCAGCCGCCTGCGGCGCCGGCGTATTCGAAGCGGTCCGTCCGCCGGAAATCCTCCCCGTCGCGGACCAGGGCGTGCAGCTTGGGCCCGCAGGCGGCGCAGCCCGGATGGGTGTCCATCCACTCGACGAGCGGGTCCAGCCAGCCGTCGGAAACCTCGATGTCCGAATTCAGGAGTACGAGGAATTCCGGGCCGCCGGGCTCGCCGAGCAGCTGCCCGAAAGCGTGGTTGTAGCCGCCCGTGAAGCCGAAATTCCGCTCCAGCAGGATTGTGCGGACCTCGGGAAAACGCTCCGCGAGCAGTTCGCGGGAGCCGTCGGTGCTGGCGCTGTCCGCCACCACGACGCCGGCGTCCCGGCCCCGGAGGCTGTCGAGCAGCGGGGGAAGGAAGCGCGCGAGGTAGTCGCGGGTGTTCCAGTTGAGGATGACGACGGCGGTCCGCATAGGGTTACAGTTTACCGGGGAAAAGGACGTGGTGGTTGCAGATGGGCGTCCGCAGGAAGTAGTCCGCCGCGCCGGGGGCCTCCACGACCACCTGCGTGCGGCAGAGATTGTCGTCGTAGGGATTCTCCGCCAAGCGGGCTTCCAGGCACAGCATGTGCCGGAGGTCGGGGGAGAGTTTGAACAGCGTCACCGGTCCTTCCGGCAGTTCGCCGTGGATGGCGACGCCGATGCCGGATTCGAAGTGGGTGTCGTAGCGGTAGCTGCGCACCAGGCTCAGCGGCACGGTGCAGTGCGCGAAGAGCAGGCGGTCCCCGTCGATGCGCGACAGGTTTACCTGGAAGGCGGCGTTGCCGGTGCGCTCGCGGACGACGGCCATCGACAGCAGGGCCGGGATGTCGCCCTCGCACGTCGCCGTGATGCCTTCCGCGTTCAAGATGGCGAGGGCCAGGCAGCCGGTGTTGTGCAGCACGTCCAGCAGGTCGAAGCAGCGGAGCGTGAGTCCGTCGAGCCGGTACCGGGCGACGAGGCGCCTGAGCGCGCCGTAGATGGCCAGCGCGCCCCGGAAGTCGCTTTCGTCCAGTTTCCTGCCGTAGCGCGGGGCGTTCAGCGGCTTCAACCGGCATCGATTCGGGGCATTTCCGGTCCCACCCCCGGCTCCGGAGTCAGGGGTCGCATCGAAAACGGCCTTTTTCGGGTCCGGACTATCGCCGAGGCGGACTTCTTCTACCAGTTCTTCGATGGGGATGTCGATGAGTTCCGCGCCCAGGACGTCCCGGGCGGCGGTGTAGTCCACGTCGCTGGAGATCAGCCAGTCGGAGGGCTTGCCGATCACGCCGAAGCGCCTTCCCGCGAGGATGCGCCCGAAGCTGACGGGCTGCAGGAAGGCCGTTTCCGCAGTCGGAGAGCCGTTTTCCGCGGCTCCGGCGCGCAGGCGGGCGGCGATGTCCGCGGGGTGGCCGTGCAGGATTTCCCCGGCGAAGCCGCGCTGCCGCAGCCAGGAGAGGATTTCCATCGAAGCGGCCAAAGAATTACTCTGGCCGCTGGCAAGCAACCGTACCGGTTGCTTGCCGGTTGCGTTCGTCCCCTGCGCCCACGCGCGGGCCAGGCGCGGGGCGACCTTTTCCAGGAACAGGCCTTCCGTTCCGCCGGTCCTGATATAGATGACTTCCGGGGCATCCGCCTGCCCGTAGCCGCGGAAATCGTCCCCCCTGCAGTCGAACGGCGTGCCGAGGGCGGCTTCCAGGGCCTGGATGAACGGCTCCCGGCGTGCGTCGGGCGCCATTTCGCCGTGCAGGCCGGAGGTCAGGGTGTACAGGACCGGGGATGCCATGGCGTCAGTCTTTGTGGCAGCAGCCTTCGCCCTTGCCGCAGCACTCGCCCTCGCCGTGGCCCTTGCCTTCGTGGCAGCATTCGCCGTCTTCCTTGTGGCAGCCGCCCTTGCCGTGGGGGCATTCGTGTCCCTCCGGCGGGAGGTATTCACCGTGCAGGCCCTCGGTCAGTTCCTTGTCCGTGGCGCCGCGCACGCTCTCCACCTTGCCGGTGAAGTGCAGGGTCTTGCCTGCCATCGGATGGTTGAAATCCATCGTCACGGCTTCCGCTTTCACTTCCGCGACGGTGCCCTGGACCACCTGTCCGTTCTGGTTGAGCATCGGGATGGTGCGTCCGACCACGAGCAGGTCTTCGCGGACCTTCCCGTCGATCTCAAAGGCGGTCTTGGGGATGTCGAACTTGTAGGCCGGCTCATAGACGCCGTAGCCGTCTTCGGGAGAGAGGATGAAGTCGAAGCCGTCGCCGGGTTCCTTGTCCAGGAGCGCCGCCTCGAATCTGGGGAGGAGCATGCCGGTGCCGTGGATGTATTCCAGGGGCTGTCCGGGAGCGGACTGGTCGGCGATCCTGCCTTCCACTTCCAATGCGTAGCTCACGGCCACGACTTTGTTGTTCTGTACTTTCATTTCTTATTGATGTTCAATTGTTTGTTATCCGCTGAAGTCCACCCCGGCGAAGGCCAGGGTGGGGATGAGCTTGGTCTGGCAGGGGCGTGCGTCGTCGCCCGCAGCCAGCAGCCGCGACCACAGGTCCGTGAAGCAGCCGGTCATCAGCATCCCGCTGACGGGGCGCACGATGCGTCCGTTTTCGAAGAGGTAGCCTTCCACGCCGTAGGAGAAGTTGCCGGTGACGGGATTGCTGTTCCCGCCGTTGAAGTCGGTGACGAGGATGCCGCTGCCGCAGCGCGCGAGGATGGCGGCGCGGTCCAGCCCGGCGACGGGCCAGGGGAGTACCTTGGGGCGCGTGGCGTCTTCGACGGTGGGCGCGATGCCCATCTTGTTCGCCATATAGGTGTTCACGAAGTACTGCTTCACCACACCCCGTTCGATGACGGGCGCCTCCACGGTGGCGACCCCTTCGGAGTCGAAGTATTTGGAGCAGGTCTGGCCCGGGATGCGCGGCAGGTCGAGCAGGGTGAAGCCCTCGGGGAAGACCTGTTTGCCCACGGAGTCCATCAGGAAGGAGTTGTTCTGCTGGATGGAGTAGGCGCTGAGGGCGCGCAGCAGGGGGGAGACCAGCTTGGAGGCGACCTCCGCGTCGATCACGGCCGTGTATTTCCCGCCGGGCGCGGGCTCCGAGCCGATCTGCCCGACGGCGCGTTCCAGGGCCTTGCGGCCGCACGCCGGGGCGTCCAGTTCCGCCCGGTGCGAGGCTGCGTCCCACCAGTAGCCGCTGTATTTCTCGCCGCCGCTCTCCACGGTGATCTCTACGCCATAGTCGAACGAGGTTTCGCGGTGCAGGCAGCAGGTGCCGTTCGTGTCCATCACAACCGTCTCGTACACGCTGTCGGAGTACTCGCCCTCTTCGGAGATAATCTGATACTCCGGCGCAGTTGCAGCGGCGGCAGCCCCCGGAAACACTGCCACCCTCGACCCTTTTATGAAGGGGGCTCCGCCCCCTGTGACCCCCTGCGGCCATAAACCCCTTTCCGACTTTGCGGATTGCAAAGTCCCGGGGCCGGCCGGTCGGCTGATGCCGACTTCTACATCAGCGCTATTGGACGTTTCCGGGGGCTGGCCGCCGTGCAACGGAGCTGAATGTACCGAAGCGGCGAGGGCGATGCGCTGCCGCTCGTCGGGGGTGAGGGCCTCGCGGGCGGGATCGACCAGGCCGAGTTCGTCGCCGGTCCGGGCGTCTTGGCAGCAGCGGGCGGGGTCGGGCAGCGTGCGGAACGGATCCGGCGTCACCTCGCGGACGGTCTCCACCGCCTTCGCGATGAACGTCCGGAGCGAATCCGCATCCAGCTTGTTCGTCGAAAAACTGCCGAAGCGCCCGTCCACGAACAGGGCGAGGCTCAGCGAACGGTCGGCACAGTGCGTCACCCGGTCCACCTCCCCGTCCAGGGTGGCCACCAGGTCCTCCTCGCTCTTGGAAAGCGTGGCCCGCGCGTGCTGCGCCCCGGCGGCGGCCGCCGTCTGAAGCGCCTTCCGGACGAATTCCAGTTCCTTGTCCGTGATCATCTTACTCTCCTCCGACCGTTAAAGTTCCAATCAGGACGGACGGAATGCCGCACGATACGGCGACACTCTGCTCCTTGCCGCAGGTCCAGGTGCCCTCGTCGACCTTCAGGTCGCCGGCCACCGCCTTGATGTCGGCAAGCGCCTGCGGCCCGTTGCCGATGATGTTGATGTCCTTGACGGGCATCGTGAGCCGGCCGCCTTCGATGAGGTAGCCGCTCTTGACGTAGAAGGTGAAGTCCCCCTCGCCGATCTTGACCTGTCCGTTTGCGAACTGGTCCACGTAGATCCCTTTCCGGACGGAGGCGATCAGGTCCTCCTTCGTGCCGTCGGCGCCGCTTTCCATATAGGTGGCGCGCATCCGGGGGATGGGGTTGTAGCGGAACGACTCCCGCCGGCCGTTCCCGGTGGGGGCGACGCCGTAGAAACCGGCGCTGATGCGGTCGTGCAGGTAGGAGGTCAGGACGCCGTCGGTGACCATGTAGGTCTTCTGGCCCGGCACGCCCTCGTCGTCCCAGTTGCAGGCGCCGCGGCTGCGGGGCAGGGTGCCGTCGTCCAGGATGTTGATGCCCTTGCGGGCCACCCGCTTGCCCATCTTGTCGCTGAAGACGGACTGCCCCTTGCGGTTGAAATCCGCCTCGAAGGCGTGACCCATCGCTTCGTGGAGCAGGATGCCGGAGGCGCCGGCGCCCATCACGACGCTCATCCGCCCGCCTTTCGGCCGCCGGGCCTCGAAGCGGGCGTCGATGCCTTCCACGGCGCGGGCGACCAGGTCCTCGAGGACTTCGTCGTTGATGAATTCAGCGCCCGTGCGCAGGCTGCGCGAGACGTTGTTGTTCTCGGTACGGTCGCCCTGGCGGAACACCACCTGCACCGAGATACTGCCGAGCGGGCGGTGGTCGGCGGTGAGCTCGCCGAGCGAGTTGTACATCAGCACGTCGCTGACGGAGTACGACAGGATGGCCACGACCTTCAGCGCGCGGCTGTCCCGTGCCCGGATGCCGGCTTCGATGCGTTTCAGGAACGCCACGAACGGCGCCGCCTCCGCCTCCTCCCAGGGCAAAACCTCCGGATAATAATCAGCACCCCCTACTCCGTTCCGCGGCAGCCAGCCCCCTGAAACGTCCTCCTTCGTCGGACCCCACCGCTGCGCTCCGCTTGCGGTCCCCCCTCTTAACGTGCCGAGGGTGGCAGTGTTTCCGGGGGCTGCTGCCGCCGTCACTGCGTCAGCTGCCGTAGATGCGTGGCAGGTTGAGCGAAGCGAAGTCCGCATCAGCGGACCGGCCGGCCCCGGGACTTTTGTGCAACAAAAGTCGGAAAGGGGTGGAACCCCCTTCGTGTTGGCGATGGCGCCGGCGGCTTTCGCGGCGGCGAGCAGCGACGGGTAGTCGGTGGTCTCGGCGTAGGCGTAACCGGTCTTCTCCCCCTTGAGGACGCGGATCCCGCACCCGTAATCCACGTGATACCCCCCGGAGGCCACCTCGCCGTCCCGCAGCAGCAGGTCGTGGTAGGCGGTGTCCTCGAAATACAGGTCGCACCAGTCGCCGCCGCCCCGCAGACCTTCGGAGACGAGCGCGCGCAACTGGTCGGCGGTGACGCCGAAATGCTCAGGATTCTTCATTCGGATGCGCGATATTCCAGATGTTGCGGTACTTCTCGTTGTCCTTGATGTACAACAGCTGCTTCGACCCCTCGGCCACGACCGTGAACGGCGGCTTCGAATTGTCGGCGAGCACCCAGCGGTCGCTCACCGGGATGTAGGTGTCGAAAAGGTACTGCAGGCCCATCACGTAACGCCGGCGGATCACCGGGTCCGGGATGTGGTGCCCGCCGGAGGCCACCCGGTCGCGTACGCGGCGTATCGCCAGGTCCGGCGAATTCAGCCAGAAGTACAGGACGGTAACCTCGTAACCCCGGGCGTGCGCCTCGTGGATGATCTTCACGAGGGAGCGCGTGGCGAGCGTGGTTTCCACGCAGAAGTCCGCGTTCCGGTCCAGCAGGTAGTTGATTTTCATCAACATGTACCTGCTGGCCGTGACGGACGCGGCGGCGGGGTTGAACGGCGAGAGACTCTTCGCGAACTCGTCGGAATTCACGAACTCCCTGCAATTCAGCAGATCCGGCAAGAGCGTGTAGCACGCGGTGGTCTTGCCGGATCCGTTGCAGCCCGATATGATGTACAGGTTGGGCAACGCCTACTTCTCGGGGATGTTCTCCAGGACGGCCTTCAGCAGGTCCCAGGTCCGCTGCACGGACGGGATGTGGCAGCGCTCGTCCGGAGAGTGCGGGTACAGGATGGTCGGGCCGATCGACACCATCTCCCAGTTGGGATACTTGGCGCCGAGCAGGGCGCACTCCAGTCCGCCGTGCGTGGCAAGCACGTTCATCGGCTCGCCGTACATCTTGACGTGCAGGTCGTTGATCAACTTGTTGATCGGGGTGTCGGGCTTCGGGGTCCAGCCGGGATAGCCGCCGAAGAACTTGACCTTGGCGCCGGCGAACTCGAAGATGTACCGGACCCGCAGGGCGAGGTCGAACTTGGACGTGTTCAGCGCGCTGCGGAGCAGGGAGTACACCTTGATGTGGCCGCGCTGGCAGCGGACGATGGCGAGGTTGATGGAGGTCTCGGTCAGGCCGGCCATCGTCTGGCTCATGCGGATGACGTTGGACGGGCAGGCGGCGATGGCCTTGCAGGCGTTCAGCATCACCTTGTCCTCGATGTGGCGGGCTGGCTTGTTGACCTTCTCCACGAGGCACTGCATGCCCGGGTCGCTCTCGCGGTAGCGCTCCTTGGCAACCTTGAAGATCTGGGTGATGTAGCGGAGCGCGGTGACGGCCTTGTCCTTGGGGATGGCCACGACGGCCTCCGCCTCGAACGGGATGGCGTTGCGCAGGCTGCCGCCGGTGAAGTCGGCCACCTTGGCACCATAGCGCTCGAGGAGCGGGATCAGCGCGCGGACCATCACCTTGTTGGCGTTGGCGCGGTACAGGGAGATGTCCATGCCGGAATGGCCGCCGGACAGGCCCTTGATGGTGATCTTGTAGCCCGCGAAGCCGCGCGGGGTGGGGAA
>Ga0310691_10004662_pt1 | contig 15333 bp, 19 predicted proteins | sample 176DNAGHGlowgp2_FD_203887 | JGI IMG/M metagenome (GOLD analysis project Ga0310691, IMG submission 203887) | Sheep rumen microbial communities from Palmerston North, Manawatu-Wanganui, New Zealand - 1766 DNA GHGlow gp2 (v2) (version 2) | ecosystem: Host-associated > Mammals > Digestive system >...
TTTATAGTAACCTACCTTCGGAGCGGTCTGCCCTTCCCCCAACCGCACCAAAACATATGTTCGCTCTTCCAACCTGCATTTTGCCTTCAGGCGGTCAACGGCGGTCAACGGCGGTCAACGGCGGTCAACGGCGGTCAACGGCGGTCAATCCCGGATCCTATTCTCGAATGTTTGTTTGGTGAACATATGAAAAGGACCTGAGCTAACTCAAGTCCTTTATATATAGGTGAACTGATAAATATATTATGAAGCTGTTTCTACTGTAAAGCTAAGTGTACCATGAGCAAAGATAGGGCAATTGCCATATGTAGCATTGAAGGCTGTATCTTTAGCGATCGTAACAACAAACTGATTGTGAGTACCTGCTGTTACTGTAATGGTAACCGGTTCATTCTTATAGTTCTTAGCTGTATTGCCATCAATATGACCATTAGAAGCAGCCATAAGGATATTAAGGGTACTACAACTAAGTGTAGGAAGAATGAGCAAGTTCTTTGAGGGCTTAGGAAAGTCAATATAGAAGCGAACTGTTTTTCTATCTCCTGAAAGCCAACCTGAAGCCCCCCAAACAGTAATTTCATCACCTGCTTGAATATAAGGTGATGTATTGACTTCTCTACCAAGTTCTTCAACCTGACCTGCAAGATTGCTAATATCTGTATCAAGATCCTGAATAGCACCTTCTGCATTTGTCATTCTTGTAGTAAGACCTGAAACACCTGCTTCTGCAGTTTCGGCTTTTGCATAAGCATTAGCTGCAGCAGTTTCATTAAGCTTCATCTGAGCATCAATATCAGCAAAAGCTGTATTGATATCTCCAAGCCAAGAAGGCTTATCTGTACCCAAGAACTGAGGAAGTTCATAGTTTGTAGTGCTGTTTGTATGTGACATTTAAAATCACTCCTTTCTTATACTAATATATTCTTACCATTCAGATCATAATCCCTAGCTGTAATATCATAAGAATCATAAGCTGAAGCTGTAAGTTCAAGATTATCATAAGCTGAAGCTGTAAGAATATCATCTCCATGATAATAAGAAATAATCTCATAGACTACATCCCTTACATCTTCAAATTCACCTGTAATAGGTGAATACATATTGCAATAATCATCAAGTTTCAGATCTGCATAATTTTTAGCCTGAAGAAGAGCTGAAGCAGCATATCCCTGAGCATAAGAATCATAATAAGAATCCTGCTGATCTATATACCTTCTAAGAGAAGTTTCAAGAGCAGAATCCTTCTCTACCATCTTATTAGTAAGAAGTGTATTAAGATCGATAAGCCATGACTGAATAGTTCTATTATTAAGAGTAACAGATCTATCTATCATATCCTGCACCTGTTTTGGTGTAAGAGCATTAAGAGCATCAACGATATCTTTAAGCTCCTTAACAGTAGTATCAAGTTCTTTTACATGATTCAAGAGCCAATCAATATTAAGCTCATGGAAATCTGTATATGGATATTTGTTAGTAAAAGACATGTATCATTCTCCTTTCTATATTAATATACCATTAAACAAAATTCAGAAATAAACAGATCGCTAATTCTATCATAAAGAGAAAATTCAGCTACAGAAAATTCTGATTCTAGTAACTGTTGGGAGCTCGTGATACCTATGTTCCCGTATAAATGACCTCTATGAGAAGCATTTCCGGCTTCATCCGTGTTTTCATTTTCTGTATTGGATCCGTTTTCATTATGAAGATTAGAAGCACCTGAAGTAGAATTAGAAGTAGAACTAAGGGAAGAAATGCTTCTATCTTCTCCTGAAGTAGTAACTTCAGAATCTGTAATATCCTTAGTTTTCTCCTGATAATCATCTGCATTAAAGGCTGATTCTTTACCTTCTACAGTCTGATCTGTTTCTACCTTAGTATCATGGATCATCCTGCTATTATCATCAGAAAAATCATTAGAATCAGTATGAGCTTCAGAAGAATCATTATAATTCTGATCATAAGAACCATTCTTATTTCTATTAGAATTATTAGAATGAGAATCTTCCCATTCCTCATGCCTATCAAAGTTCCATAAGGGTTCATACTGAGTATTAATAGCCTTCACCCATTTATCGAAGGTCCAATAATATTTCCTGCTCCAAACTTCAATAGCAGAAGTAAGAAAATCAGGATCAGAATATAGAAGTTCCTTCTCTTCAGCCTGAAGGATAATATTATTAACCATCAGATCCTTATCAATACCATCAGGAAGAACTAATCTATCAAATACAGATCTATTCTTAGATTCAAGATATCTTTCAATACCTACTAAAGTAATCTTATATGTTGACATTAGAATTATCTCCTTCCTGTATCATTCTTGTAGGATCATTATCAGGAATGTATCTGAATTTTACAGAAAGATCTATACCGGGGAAATGCTCATTAATGATATCTATAGAAGAATCTAGGCATTTCTTCCAAGTAATAGCTCTAGCTGTAGAATCTATCATAGAAGATTCAGATTCATATTGTGTCATTCTTTCAGCCTTCTGATAAGGTGAAGTAGGAATACCTATTTCCTTATCAAAATTGTTAAGAATGGTAGAAAGGTCCTGTAGCTGATCAGGTGTAATATAGTTAGCCTTGATAGAAGATCTTTCAAGGAATGTAAAAGGATCTTCTTTATCGGTCCTATCCATATTGAGTTTAGCATCAACATAGATAGCAGGCTCCCCTCTATAGAATTTATCCATGATCTTTTTCAAGGATTCTATAGCTGCTTTATTCCTTCCTGCTAAGATATAAGAAAACTTGGAATTGATAATAGAAGTGTTGATAGCACAATCCAAAGCAGCTAATTTTTCTGCATACATTCCAATGATCGAAAATATACCTTCATAAGAAGGAGTAAGCTTTAAAAGTTCACAACCGCCTTCAGATCCTATCTGAAGAGTATCATCTCCAAGCTTAGGATTAGCATATTTAAAATTAGCAGGCTGATAATATACAGTATATCCATCAAGTGTACCGGGCTGAAACATATAACCAAATTCTTCTTTTTCAAATATACCTATATAACCATATCTAAGAAGGCAATAGTAAAAGAAATCCATTATAGGACCTTGCCAATGTTCAGGAAGATCAAATTCAAATATAGAACAGGCTCTTTCATATAAAGCACGGAACCAATAAATAAAAGTCTGATTATTATATGCTTTTACCATGGAAGGCGTGTACTGACCTGCTGCAAGATTGATCTGATCATAATTTAAAGGCAAATACATTCTTTTAACTCCTTTCTTTATTATTTATTCCTTATACCCCTGATAGGAAAACCTATCAGGGGCTATATAAGGATAAAAAGAGAAGATGATCAAGGCTCAGAAGGCTCTTCAGTAGGAGGATCCTGCATAATGAAGATAACTGTATTTTCTGTGTTATCCATGATTACATTCTTCTTCAGGTGAAGCCAAACATTTCTGTATCTCTTTCTTGCGTGCTCAGGCGTTGTAGTAGAACCTTCATACTGAAAATCAGTCATAAGACCATCTTCATCCCAAATCATACCTAATACAATAGGAAGGTCTACAGGATCAGAAGGCTTAGTCTGCTCAGAAGGATCAGAAACATCAGGTATAGCAGGAACAACCTTAATTGCAGAAGGATCATTCCAATTCTGCCAATAGAGAACACCTTCATACTGTGTTTTGATATCCAAGTATTCAGGATTAAAGATCTCAGGAAGTACCTGTGTTTTAGCCTGAAGGAGATAAGGCTCATACAGAAGAACCTTCTGCTTAGAATAAGGCGTATGCCTTGAAAGAGTAAGGCTTCCATGAGTAGGAGTCCAATGGAAGTTAGTAGTATCTTCTGTAAGCTTCTTAGAAGTTAATTTAAAGTCTTCGACGAAATAGCTCCAAAATTCTTTTGAATAGGTGGTCAAAAGATCTTGTGAGCGATAAGCCGTGCCATACCTGTCATTGAAGCCTTTTGTAAGGTCGACAACAGATCCGGGCATAGAAGCATTCATAGCATATGTACCTGCGATCTTATTAAGAACCGCCATTCTATTAAAAGCTTCCTTGGTCTTTTCGATATCATTTGCATGTTTTGTAAGCATACCGCTCATGAAAGCAGAAAATTCAGATTCTGATCTGAAAGCGGTCTGAAGCTGTACTGAAGGAATTGTGATATTAAAATCCCATACAGAAGAACCTGCAAAATTCATTTCAAGGGGAACAGAAAGATTCTGCTCATACTGACCGCCTACAGAATTGCCTGAATTATCAGATTCACCATCATAACCCTGATAAAGGTTAGTATAGAGATCTGTGTTCCAAGCTCCTGAAGCCTGTGCTTCCCCATCATAGAAGGAAATCTTCCTAAGCCTATCAGAGTAAAGACCTGTATTAAGAGTATTTACTATTCCAAGCTTAGCGTTATAAGGTCTTACAGCCATAAGTGTCCGACCAATTACAAGAGAAATAGCATTAAGTACATTTTCTGTACCTGCTGTTGCGAGTAATGTCTCTCCTGCTGACACGAATGAAGAAGAATCAACTACCTGAATAGTAGAATCTGCTCCAATTGCTTCTTTAACAATGAGATTCATCAAGGCGTAACAGTCTTTAGGTGTTAGTGATCTTGCCATTTAAATCACTCCTTTCTTAAAATAAATAATATATTACATAAAAGAAGCTACAGCCTTATTAAAGATATCCTGATCAGTATCTTTAGGGGCTGCATCCCCTGATATATCTTTCTGTGCATTGGCTTTTTGTGCTGCAGCCAATTTTTTCTTAAGCTCTTCTATTTCCTTCTTAGCTTCATCTATCCCGGAAGAAGGATCTTTCTTCTTATCATCATTATCATTGGGATCTTCATCTTTATCATCTTCCTTCTTCTTATCATCAGGATCTTCATCAGGATCATTTCCATCAGGATCATTTCCATCAGGATCCTTTTCATCAGGATCCTTTTCACCATCTTCAGCTAAAGCTTCAAGCTCCATAAGCTCCTTTATCTCCTCATTAGAAACACCTTTCAATCTGAGCCTAACAATGTCTACCTTTTTCATGTTCATCTTCTCCTTATATTTAAATATAGCTCCTGTATTGGTAGGTGATCAGCCAAGCCCTATTCTGTGAGGAATTGATCATGGGCATATTACAGGAGCTACTTATTTATTAATACATATGTTCGTAAATGTCAAATTTCAGACTTTTATATCAGATTTCAGATATTAGAAAACCCTCCCGGGGGGGAAGGGAGGGTATTCAAGAGAGGATAATATATGATAATTTAGCCAATTAGCTTCTTATATGTTATTGTAACTTCTCCTGAATCAGAAGTTATAGTATTAGATCCCCTTTCAAGTGATAATACTTCTGCAGGTGTAAGCTGAACTGTTAAGGGAGTTGTAAGAAGTGCGACTATCTCGATAGAGAGAGCATTTGTCTGCAGATATTCTTTAAAAGCTGCAGCAGAAGATATATCTAACGAGTCACCCCATGTGAAATTGAGATTACGGCCTGTCGATATAAAGCATGTATCTCTTTGGGAGGTTATGTTTGCATTTACAGGAGAAGCATTACATATCATATCTCCGAATTTCTGCTCTATCCTGATATCAGAATCACATGCAACATAGAAATTCTTTCCGGCTGCAATACTTTCATATCTCCAGTCACTCTCATAATTAAATACCTGATATTTATGCGTGATAGTAAGCACTCCTGTTGTCAGGTTTACAGTACCTCCATAGATATTATCTCCAAGATTAAATTCTATACCCCTGATATATTCAGTTCCTTCAAATGTTATATTAACCTTATTTCTAGCAGAAATAAGTCTTACATTATCAGGTGAAGGTATTCCTGTCCCTTCCTGTATAGCATTTATAACTGAAGATAATGATACAATCGGAACAGGAGAAGCATCAGATATAGAAGCAGGTGATCCTGATTTAGTAGCTTCAGGAAGCATAGAATATATTTTCGCTGAAGAATATAAACTTCCTTCTGAAGCTGCTTCATCATTAATAAGACCATCTACAGAACTACTAACCATCTTTTCTATCTGATTAGATGAATATCCTGAATTATCAGCCTTTACACCATCCTTAACAGGTGTTGTTATTGTGTTTTTAGCCATTTTTATCCCTCCTCAATAAACAAACTGTTTATTTTTGCAGAGGACCATGTAGAAGTTTCTGAAATTGTATCATCATCAATAACAAGATTAACTACAGACCCTAAAAGCTTTTCTATCATATTAGAAGAATAAGTAGAATTGTCTGCTTTTACTCCATCTTTGATTGGTGTACTAATTGTGTTTTTCATAAGTAAAACCCCTTTCTATTGTTATAAATAAAATGCTTTAATATTAGTATATCATCTTTTAAGCCCGGTGTAGGCGGTTGTGGTATATATCCTTCCAAAGCTTCTTCTATAACTACATGATTAGCATATCTATCATCAGGATGAACATTAGATTCTGCAGGACCTTCATAACATGCTAAGAAGGCATCTGAGGCGTCTTGAATATTATTGATGATCTTAAAATCATCTATGCTTAAATGACCATTTTGACCATATAGAGCTAATATATTTTGACACCTATCATAATAATCAGGTAAATGAGAAGGATCCCAATAAGACCGCCAACATGTATCATTCCATTTACTTAAAGTATCATTCACAAAACAGTATAATTGACCTTTAGCATCATCAGGATCAGATCCTGAAGTTTCTTGTGAAGTTGATAGGTTAGGATGATGATCAGGAACACCTGAAGCATTAATATAAGCTGAACCGGGAGTGAATTGGAATAAGCCATAACCCCTGCTTAATCCATATACATCTCCTTCCCATCTCCAAGGATTATAAGATGATTCTGCTGCTACATTACATAACATACCTACTACAGCCCCATATACAAAGCCTTCACCATATAGATAATCATAAAAGGCTCTTATATTTGAAGTTCCTTCAGGAGAAGAAGCTGTATAACCATCAGAAGGCTTAGCATACCAAATACTACTCATAAAAGAAGCCCCCATTAAGATAAGAATTTATTTCATTTCTTTCTTCTTCTGTTCCTGCTGCACCATAATCAGCTCCTGAACAGATTATAAATCCTGATAAGAGATTTATCTTCCTGATCTTGCATAATGGTCTACCAAGATCTGTATTATTTTCATTTACTATCCTATTATGTTCAGATCTGATATATAAGCCTTCATCATTAAGAAAGCCCTGTATAGCTGAACCATTGGAACCATTAGAAGCCACATTAGGATAAGTAGCTCTAAGGATATCACCTACACCTGAAGGAATAGAAGATAAAGCACCTGCTACAGATCCTACAGGATTAGTAACACCACCTAATACAGCCCCTGCAGCATTTCCAAGAAGAGCAAATTGCTTTTCTTGTATAGCTAATGGATCAGTATAAGCCTGAGATAACTGAATAGGTACACCTGCTTGAAATGATACAGTAGCCAATCTTACCCTAGTTACTGCTTCATTATGACCAAATTCAAGGAAGTTATATTCACCTACATATACTATTAATTCGCATATACCTGAAATAAGATCAAAACAAAAATCACAATATAAAAGTCTATCAGGATCAGTAGGTGTTGTTGTTATAAGTTCGTCAATATTTCCATTTAAGGGAATATCTCCATAAGGTCCTACATGAAGCCAATATTTTGAATAAGGAGCTCCATTTAGATATTTACCCCTAGTAGAAGCTTGAGGATGAGAAGGAAGCCTTATAGCGGAAACCTTTTCCTGCACAAAAGATCCTGCTGTAGATGAAAGTTTATTAGCTACTTGTGTTCCGGTATATTCATATGTACCAAAATTAATAGTATCAGTATCAAATACAGTAATATCATGAGCAAAAGGAACCATTATGCAGGAAACAATATATTGCATAGGATTTAAAAGAGCTCTTTGAACTCCATCAGAATAATCAGAAGTATCAATATCAGACCAAGTAGAAGTCATACCGAAAAGATAACCCATGAACAGATTAAGCTGATTCTGATTCATCTGATAATAAGTAACTGAACCTACAGCACCTGAAGCAGCTCCAATGATTCCAAGAATATAAGAATATCCTGTTCTTAATGATAAAGGATATTGTGTAAGACCTGCACCTGATATAGGATTAGATATAAATGTAGTTATATAAGAATCAGCAGGATAAGCTGTATCTAATATATATTCATCAGATTCAGAAGCTGCTCTTAATACATAAGGCTCCATGTTTCCTATACCGGATCTATAGGAAGCTAAGGTATCAACGGAAAGAGATATCTCCCAAAAGCCCTTAGAGCTAACTATATCAGTAATAAAATAATACCTGCTGAATGTAGGAATATAACAATAATTATAAGTAAGAACTGTTTCTGATAAACTTACTCTTATTACAGGATTCAGGATAGATACATCATCTTTAAGAACAATACTAATAGAAGTTCCTGAACCTGCAGGAACCTTAGTAGAATTATTCCTTTTAGAAAAATTATAGAAGTTAGCTGTGATCATACATCATAACCTTTCTTTTCTGCATAGTTCTTAAAAGCTGCATATGTTTGAGGTCCATAAATACCATCTATAGTTATTCCAAACTGATCCTGAGCCCTCATAAGGGATCCTTTAGTAAGCTTCCCAAAAGAGCCATCAATATCCAATGTATCACCAAACAATTCATTAATAGCCTTCTGAAGCTGCTTAACTTTATCTCCCTTACATCTTATCCTTAAAGTAGGATCAGGAAGGATAAGAGATTCTTTCTTGTGACCTGAAACAAAAAGATCATGCTCTTCTTTTCTTCTTCTAACCAAGCCCTGAAGAGTTATACCGCCTGATTTTACATATAGGAGCATCTTTTCAGCTATCTCTTTCCTGCTTCTCTTACCGCAATTAGTAAGTTGGTCAATAGATCCAATGTTATAGGCAAAGCTTATCAGGGAATCAAATTCTGATTGATTGAAATCATAAATATGATCATACTTATTAACATTAGCTTCAAACCTAGCAAGATCTTTCTTCAGAAGTTCTTCACCTTCTGCTTTAGTGATCTTCATTCCCATTTTTACATCAGGTCCATAATGACCATAACCAATAGTCAAATACTTTTCTGTATAGAAGGCTCTATATGCTTGAGATCTGAAGCCTTCATAAGCCTTAATAAGATCTATACCCTTCTGAGAAGTTTTCATTTTACCAATAGCCATAATTTACTCCTTTAGATCATCAAGTTTTTCACAAAGCTTATCAAGTGCTACTGTTACAGCCTGTATAGCTTCCCTATTCTCCTGATTGGCTTTATCGTATAGATCGAACATTTTTTCTATATTCCTATTATTATTATCTATCATATACTTACAGAACCAACCAAGAGCTATACATGCTACAATAGGAAACCCAAGTGTTGAAATAGTTGTTACAATATCAAAGTTCATTTTAAGGCACCTCCTAAGCACATAATAACATAATTGTCAATAAAAACAAACAACCCCTGATCGGTATGAATCAGGGGGTTGTTTGTAAACCAAGACGTACAGACGGGAAAGTATCAAATCAATATGGAGAAAACCGCCTGTAAGCTGATTATACTATTATCCAAGAAGAGATTCAATCTGTTCTTTGATATTGGCTCTAAGTTCCTTGGAGATAGGAAACCAAGCCTTATTCTTTCTCTTCTTTTCTCCCTTGGAATTGGTATAAGCTTCAGAAGGGAAGAGAATGTTTTCACCTTCAGAACCATCTTCCTTCTTATAAATGGAGTAAAGGCAATCCTGAATAGTAACACCATTAACTACCATATCGAAGGAAATAAGATCTTCCCTAGCTGCTCCATTGGAGCCTTTAATGGTCCTTACAGAAGATACCTTAGCTGTATAAGTGATCTTCTCATTTTCATCAGGGGTAACAGGGGCTGCAGAATTTGTCTTGAACATATTAAATTCCACCTTTCTTAGATTTTGATTTATTATCCTGAATCTTCATACCAAGATTCTGATAATCATAGATAACATTGGCTGCTTCAGCCATATGATCCTTAGCATTGAAGATATCACCTTCAGTAATATCATAGACCTTATTCATACCATGAATAACCATAGCTATGAATATAGTAAGCTCCCTAGGATCCATCCGGGATAAAGCCCAAGAAGCTACAGTAGCTAAAAACTTAAACTTCATACTTAGTAATCTCCTTCCAAATAGTCTTTAGAATTATGAATAGATCTGATAAGCTTATAATCTTCTTCATCAGGATCAGGCTCCCTTCCCTGATCAAGGAAATCATTAATTGCTTCCCTGATCTGAATATTATTATTGATATGATAATTATAATCATCATTCAGGCGGTTATAATCATCAGAATCATAATCAAAAGGTCTAAGTGCTACAGACCTATCTTCCCTGAGAAGATTAACTGAATGAGCTAACTGATACCAAAGATTCTTGGCTTCAAGCTCATTAAGTTCAATGGTAAACTTGGTAGAATCATAGAAAATATTCATAGTTCTAACCTTCCTTTCATCCTTAATATATATAACAATAACATAGTATGGAACAATGGTCAATAATAAGTTTTGTATTTCATACCTTTAAAATCTCCTTGAAGTGCATGATCAGATCATAATAGGAATAGTTCTCAAAAATAAAATGTTCTTCCATACATTCTATCTGTAGCTCCCTACCATGTTCTACCCAATACATATTTCTAGAAGCTTCCCTATCAAGATCATAGAAATATATAGATTGGTCATTTTTTACATGGGAAGCATAAAACATTCCATCCGCTTCCCTGATATATATGAAGATCCTTTTCCTTTGATAGATCAGTTCTATATAAGGCTTCATATGTTTCATAGGTAACTTCTTTATATAAGTAAAGTCATTATTGGCAAAAAGACCATAAAGAGCCTTATCAGCCCATTTAGTACCCTTCATTAGTTTTCCTATACCTGCTTCAATATTCTTAGCTGCAGCAGGAGCTTCTTCTAATGATATATGATGAAGTAATAAGCCCCTTTCTTCCTTATATAAATGAGTTTGATCCAAATTAAAATTCAAATAGACCATATCATCTATAGTTTCCATTTCTCTTGTTATTGGGCAAGAGATATTTTCAGTATTGGAGAATAATACAAGTTTAATGTCAGGAAGACCCCTGTTTGCTCTATCTCTAGTTGCGGTCATATAAAAATCCAAAAGGGCTTCTGCTTCTGTTTTCCTAACTATCTCATGAGTTTGAGGGCAAAATTCATCTAAACAGATAAAATCTACATCTGAAAAATCTGATCCTTTTGAATCCATGACCTTATTCAAGGATAATAGATCCCCTATCCTTTCACCTTCAGGATTCTCTTCTTCATCACATTGAAAGAATACTCCTATACCATCTTCTATTTCAGTAGGGAGTATATTCCATCCAAAATCTCTATTCAATGGAGCAAAAGGAGAAGGATCCTTTTTAAGTAAAGGATTCTTTCTCCCGGTACATATAAGATGAACAGACTTATTAGTTCTTCTCATATAAATAAACTTCTTCTTATTTTCTACACAATATCTAAGAAAGCTGTAGGTTTTTCCCGGTCCCCTCATGGAATATACCATATAGCAAAGGGCTTCAGGATATGCTTCCAGATCATTGGAAAAGTGATAATATCCATCTTTAATCATTCTTCTTCACCTTCTTTCCCACTTACTTTTAAATTCTTCAGCTGAACCGCATTCACAACACGGATAATCATTTGATGAAAGTTCCAAATGTTTACAATATCTACATTCGGCATAATGAGGATCATTCCTTGGATCTACTTTTTCTTCTAAAGCCTTGATAGCAAGATCAAGGCTTATTTGTATGTCGGAAGATACAACGCCGTATATGCGTTCAAGATTGCTTATTGCTTCATTGTTAGTCATAAATTCTTCTCCTTTACTGAAATAATTGAATACAGATATCTTCAGATTCTATATATTCCCATTTTTCTGTTTGATCGAGTAGATAATCGCAAGGCTGCATATCTATAGAATCAGCTATTTCATTTCCATCTTCATCAAAATGAATAGAATCAGAATAAAGATAGAAATGTGTTTTCTTGCCTGAATCTTCTCCTTTAAAGCAAAGATCAGGAACAAAATTAGATATATCATCTTTTAAGGCTATCACTCCCTTCTTAGGTACTCCTGCTACTGTGATCATTAATTTATTGGCTTTATCCTTCTTCCTATTGGCTTCTGTATCTGCATACCTGAAACAATATCTTTTAGCACCTTGAGTAACAAACTCAGAACATACCTTATCTTCTTCTGCTATACCAAGCCAATATTCTTTACCATCTATAACTACAGGACCATAACCATTATCTCTAAGCTTTATCTTGCATAATTCGTTATACATTTCTACTTTTCTTTCATTCCATGAATCAGAAAAAATAGAATCTGTATCTGAATAGATCCAATGAGAAACTTCTGTTCTTCTTCCATTTTCATCTTTAGGATCATTAATGCAGGAGCCAAGCCCTAATATTAAATTCCTCATAGCATAAGCTGTAACCCATACACCAATCTGATAATTTAATATATTAGTTTTACTATTCATATACTTATCATATTTATCTTTCTTCTGCTCAGGCTTTAGCTTTATCCTATTGTAAACAAGCTCCATAGATTCAGGATCATAATCATAAGTTTCTTCTATATCCTCATGTATTGACCTTTCTACAAACATTCCATAACAAGCATTAAGTCTAGCTTTAGCAAGAGCATATAAAACAGGATCCCCATTTTTTAACCTGCATTTCTCTTCAAATAAATGGAATATATAATCTGTAAGCCATCTGGGAAGATAATCCTTAGAGCAGCAATATACTTCAGTACATACCATTTCTTCCGCTTCATATTGCTGCAGGATGATCTGAAGATCTACTTCTGTAAGATATATTTCCGCATAAGCCCCGGATAATACTCTTCCATTATCAAGTTCTCCCGGTCCAATATTAATAGAATCTTCAAGCTTATAATATTGTAGTGAAGGCATGGGCTCTAATGGATCCTTGAGCTTAAAATTCAGAAGCTGAAGCTTGAAATAAAATGCAAAATTATCAGATTCAGCTATTATATCTTTTGGATCTACTTCAGTTTCAAATTCATCATAGAGCTTAAAAGGACCTGCAGGAAACTTCTCGGATAATAAACAAAATGGATAAGAAGAAGCAAAATCCTTACAGATTATATCTTCATCATCTAATATGATATTGATCCAAAATCTGTTAGCATGAGTGAAACCCCCATGATATACCTTGACCATAGTTTCATATTGAAACAGATCCAAGCACATTCTTTTAAATTTATCATTTGCATGATTCTTCTTACCTATTGCTTTTACTTCTGATCTAACAATACCTGTAGCTGTATAAGGAATGGAATAGATATTCTTACCTATAGCTTCATATGTAGCTTCTATACATTCACATAAAGCTAAAGTATCATTCTCAATATACTGAAGTTCTTCATCAGTAAAATCTTCTTCTTGGGTCCTATATTTATCATAATCCCAATAACCTATTGCCTTCTGATGAACTACCTGAAGATCTTCAGCCCATTTCTCCAATCTTCTTTGAGCTAAAGCCAAAGCATCCTTTAATACTAATCCCCTATCTTTCCATTTTATAAATAAAGGATAATGGGGCTTAGTATTAAGCTGATTGGAAGGATATTTATATTCTTTAAAAAAGAATTGTCTTAAAAAGGTCCAATCATAAGATAGATTGAAAAAGTATATATAAGTTTCATCACCGGGAAGATTCTCCTGAATCATAGAAATAACATGTATCATATCGGAAGGTTTTCTTCCCCATAATGTAACTATGTTCCTTCTATAGGCTCTAATTGATATGGTCCAAGCTACTACATGATTTTCTTTAGTTTCCTTCTTCTTAACTCCTTTAGCTTTAGAAGTTTCAGTATCACCTGCAATAATACAATCATTATAGGTTCCTGATCTTCCTATTCCTGTTTTCTTCCTATACATGATATTATTCAGGACCTTATAATTAAATAAGGTCCAATATATCATATTATAAGGGGCTTTATCATCAAGATAAGCCTTCCTTACCTTCTCTAGTTCCTTTATATTCATCTTCTTTTATCCTTAACTATAGAATATATTTTCAGGTGTTATTCCTGCTTTAAGAGCCTTCTTGATCTTATTATTAAGAACCTTACTCTTAGTAAGCTGAATCAATTGGAAGAGCTTATAAGCTTCACCTTTATTAATGAGCTCATTCAATTTTTCATCATTCATATAAGGCTCTTCTATAAGTTTAAGATCCTTAGCACTAAGATTATCTATATCAATATGTTTCTTCAGAAAATCCCTGATATCATCAGGATCAGTAGGAAGTCTTGCAATTGTAGCAGCAACAACAAACATTCTATCAGATCCATAATCATCATGCATATCTTCATACTTAGCAGAATTGAAAAACTTAGCCAATTCTAAAGGAGTGAAGCCTTCTACACCATACTTAGTAATAAATTTACTATTAATAGTATCTGTTCTTTTATCATAAACATTTCTCAATCCGGGCTTCACTATTTCCTTACCCTTCTTGATAGGATCAATAGTAGAAGAAGCTGAAGATAGGAATGTATGTAATACTCCCCTAAGCTGCTGAATCTTCTTGAAAAGCTTCTTAGCATCATCTGAATCAGTAGGAAGCTTATAATTCTCCTTGAATCTAGTAGCTTCTTCACCTGCTAAAGCTTTTAGATCCCTTTGAGCAACTTTGTAAGCAAACTTCTTGACTTCCTTAGCTATAGGTCTGTACATATCGCTAGTAGGATCAGAATATCTTTCAAGGCGTAACATTCTTTGATTCGCTCTTTTGGCTTCCTTCCTGTAAGCCTTTAGCTCCTTCTCTAATATTGATATCCAATCTTTCTTTTTGCTCATGTGAAATAACTCCTTCCAATATTAATATATCTAGGATCATCAGAAGAACATAATCAGGCGGTTTTCTGCTTCCCCTGATCCAATGGTAACAGGTCCTTATAGGAACAGAATATTTAACAGAAAACTGTTTAATTGATAATCCTGAAAGTTCTAAAAGTGATTTAAAGTTCATAATGATCACCTACCTTAAATAGTATAGAACCTAATTATAAATAAAATGTGAACATTGTACAACACCAAACAAACATTCGAGAATAGGATCCGGGATTGACCGCCGTTGACCGCCGTTGACCGCCGTTGACCGCCGTTGACCGCCGTTGACCGCCGTTGACCGCCGTTGACCGCCTGAAGGCAAAATGCAGGTTGGAAGAGCGAACATATGTTTTGGTGCGGTTGGGG
>Ga0310691_10004663_pt1 | contig 15332 bp, 13 predicted proteins | sample 176DNAGHGlowgp2_FD_203887 | JGI IMG/M metagenome (GOLD analysis project Ga0310691, IMG submission 203887) | Sheep rumen microbial communities from Palmerston North, Manawatu-Wanganui, New Zealand - 1766 DNA GHGlow gp2 (v2) (version 2) | ecosystem: Host-associated > Mammals > Digestive system >...
GTGCACGCCCCGGCTGAGGGATGGCATGGGACGGCTGGGGCGGCTGGGGCGACTGGGACGACTGAGGCGACTGGGTATTTATATTCCCAGTAGTCTCAGTAGTCCCAGAACTCCCAGTGCTCCCAGTAGTCCCAGAGCTCCCAGTAGTCTCAGAGCTCCCAGAACTCCCAGAGCTCTCAGCACTCCCACCACTCTCAGCACTCCCAAAAGGCTGGTAGCTGTTATTGCTATAGTACTCCATCTCTTCCTATGTTGTCTTTCGCTCAGAGGCCCGGCCTCCTTTACGCGCGAACATTATATATATTTGGTAGCCCGCCGAGGAGTCGAACCTCGGTGGGCTTATCAGGGGGTTACTGCACGATGATGAGCTTATACTGGTATTCACCCTTCACGGCAGCTGTCGTCAGCTCGAAGTAGTTGGTACCATTAGCGATCTCTGTACCTGCAGCCACAAACTGACCTTCACCGGCGTTTGAGGTGTAGTAAGTCTTACCTGCGGTCAGTGTCGTGCCATTGGCAACGGCAGTATAGACAGCAGCCACAGGAGCAGTCTTCACATACTGGAATACGTATGTGCCGGCAGCTGCAGGCGTGAACTTAGCACCTTTAACTGTAATCTCGTTGCCTGTGGGAGAGTCGGCTGCCTCAATCTTCGTGGAAGCAGTCAACAAGTCAGACTCAGTCACAACGAGTTTCTTGCCGTTAGCATCTGTTACGGTGTAGGTCTTGGCCGTAGCGTCATTGTCACCGTTCTCCAGTGCGTTGTTGACAGACTCCTCAGTGATGGTCTGTGCTGCACCGTCCTCGATGGTGACGGTGTAGAGGTTAGCATTGGTGCCAACGGTCAGTGTCTCGTTGCTGGTACCATTGTTCACAACGATGTAAATGACAGCACCGGTGGTGTATTCGTTGTTGACGGTAACCACCTTACCCTTGCTGTAGGTAGTGACAGAAGGATTGGACACGGTAGTGATGGTCTCCTGAACACCGTCTTCAGCGTCAACAACGACAGCGTCCAAGGTAATAGGAGTCAGACCAGTTACTACAGTTCCGCTACCATCCACACCTGTCGAACCATTGGTCATGTCCGAAATCTTGAAGATGTAGGTGTAGGCGAAGTTAGGATTCCACTGAGCCAGCTCGGCAGGCACGACAGCTGTGGCGTTGTCAACGGTGATGGTCTCACCCGAGCCGTCGGTAGATACCAGTGTGTATTTGATGCGCAGCATCAGGTTGGCACCCGTCTCGTATGGCATAATGGTGTAGTACTTGCCAGCTGCCGGAGTGCCTGTCAGACCACCGGCATAGGTAGCAGCATTAGAGGCACGGCCGAGGTAGACATTGCCGGCTGTTTCATATTTATCAGCAGGGGCAAGGTTTGCCAGCGCCTCGAAGTTAACGTTTGATGCAGCATCTACTCCTGATGCTTGAGCAAAAGCTACGTGGGCCTTGTTGTAGTCGGTATTATCCTTGTTGGCCCAACCCGTTGTCGGGAAGCTGACGGTCATCGTACCACTGCCAGCAGGCAGGACGGCTGAAGAAGTGTAGAGTGTAGGAGTGGCAGATGAAGTCGTTGATGTTCCATCAGCATAGAACGACACATCCTTCACTGAGTAGCCAGGGATGGTCTCGTAGAAAGCCAGACGAATCTTGGTACCCAGCGAACGGAACTTGAACTGAACAGGCTTGCTATAGTCGCTGACACCATTACGGTTATAAGCCGTCACCAGGTCAGAGATATAAGCAGCTGCCAGCTCATCAACACTACCCTTAAGAGTATAGGAGTTTGTTCCTAAGTTACTGAAGGTAATGGGTGATGGTTCGGCATAGGTGGGTGTGGCACCAGCACCTTTTCCTAACGAATAGGCAGCAAAGTCATACTGTGTGGTACCATAGTCCCAGTACTTGATGGTCTGGGAAGCACCGGCGGGCAGAGTTGTTGTCGTAGCCAGTGTCTGGTTCACATATTCCCAGTCGCTGCTGTTCGACTCTGTCGTATGGGCAGTGCTGGCCACATACTTTGCTGTATACTGGTCGAACACATAAGGAGTAGCCTGTTGTCCCTTGATACCAGCAAACACAAAGTTGTTGTTCAGCAGCGTAGCTGCGTCTGCCCCTGTCTTCTCTGCACGTGTCACATTGGCCGAGCTGGAGGTGAACACGATGGGCTTCTCCGTCATCTCATTGGCCTGGCGGAGGTTCTCGTCGCCGACGTACTGCTCTTCTGAGCAGCTGGCAAGGGCGAAGAGGGCGCATGCGAGGAACGTGGCCTTACGCATGGCTGGGGGTGGTAAAAGGTTCTTTTTCATAACTGTACAGTTTTTGTTGATTATTGGTTTATTGTTTGTTGCTTATTATTTATTGGGTATTGTTTATTGTTTATTGTATTCGTTGTGTGAGGTTCTGCGGGCTTCGCATGCTGTCCCAGATATCCTCGATGACTACGGTGTCGTTTGGCTCGTCGTACCAGTAGATGATTTTGAAACGCTTGTTGATATGTCTTGCTCGATAGAGGGGTACATGTCCTTTGAGTAGTTGCTCAGGATGACCTGACAGCGGCCATTGTCCCAAGTCCATTTCAATTTTTCTTATTTTCTGGGCTGTCTTGTTTGCTATGTAAACACCATACTCAACTCTTCCATTGAAATAGAGGCTGTCTTTTTCCTTCTGTGCACGTACGGTCCAAACTACTGTAGCCATAGATATTTCTCTTTAAGCATTGCATTTGACTGCTCTGCAGTGTAATACTCTCCTCTGAGGTACTGCTCGTGCGACTCTTGCAGGCGTGCATACAGTTCGTCCATAGTGTAGGGCTGCAGGCCGGTGGTGTCCTGTCGGTCCCACTCGTCCTCTTCGAGGCTGTTCACCTCCACCTCTTCCGAGATATAGCGTATGAGGCACTGTTTGTCGCTAAGGCTCAGGCTGCTGATGCGGCTGAGCAGGTCGCTGTTACGCAGCTCGTCGCTCATGCCGTAGGTCATGGCCGTCGGCTCTGTGGCTTTGCCGGTGTGGTGGTTGTTCTGTTCCATATTCTTTTCGTCTTTATTCGTATCTGCGAGGCCCGGCCTCTATTGTCTTTTTTTTTCTGTCGTAGCAGCCCGAGGGGGAGTCGAACCCCATTCGGGCTTGTTAGCCTTGCCCACGGCCCCTCTCCGGGGGAGAGGGGGAGTGGGTCAGACTTGGGGATGATGGCTTACTGCACCTTGATAATCTTCGAGTAGTAAACACCGTTGTTCTTGGTGTACTTGTCGAAGTAGATGCCGCCCTTGACAGCCTTGAGGTTGGTTTGCTCAGCCGTGGCCAGCACCTTCACCTCCGGGTTCTGGGTGTAGAGCTTGCGTGTCTCGCCCTGCTCCGGCAGGATGACACAGTACGTGTAGTCAGCGTCGTTGTTGCTGATGGTTGCGTTGTCGCCAGTGCCACTGAACACATAGTAGGCAGTGCCAGCGACGGGCTCTTCGTCGGTCTTCAGGCTATACTCACCGCTTCCATTGCGGGTGTAGAGCTGAGCGTCCTTGAAGGAGGCGTATGCCACATTGTTAGCCTTGATGTAGTTGAAACCGCCGTCCACTGTATAGTAATAGTCGGTGCCGGTCTTGGCATAGCCCGTTGCAACGGTGCCCTGGTTGTCCAGGTAGAGGTTGTTGACGGTCTGTCCGAGGAACACGGTGACAGCGTCGCGCTTTAACGAGGTGAAGTAGAGGACACCCTTCTGCACGTCGCCCGTGGCGCTGAGCAGTCCGCAGCGGTAGAGACCCTCGATGCTCTCGCCCTTCTCCTTGTTGACCACCTGGAAGATCTCCTCATTCTGGGTCGAAGGCGTCTTGGTGTAGACGAAGGCGTAGGTCTTGCCAGCCTCGGGGATGAACTTGGCAGCCTGGTCGGTCTCGACCTTGATGGTGTTGCCATCCACGCCGTAGGTCACCTCGTTGGTCAGGGTGAGGGTGGCTGGAGTGAGCAGCAGACCGTTGCGGCCGATGATGGCATCAGCGGCAGCGCCCTCGGGCAGGTTGTCCTCCCGATAGGAGAGGGCATCGTTGACGTAAGCCTCGGTCCACTCCTTATCCACCGATGTTGACAGGGTGTAGAGGGCGACCTTGTCGGTCAGCGTCTGCAGCTTGCCATTGGCCAGGTCGGGCGTCATGTTGGGGTCGTCGGTGTCGTTGACGGTGACGTAGATCTCACCCGTAATCTTGTCATTCGGTGTGAGCACGGTGTACTCGTTGTTGTTAACAACGTTTGAACCGTTCTGATAGGTAGTGATGCTGGGAGCCGACACGGTGGTGATGGTCTCCTGTGTGGCATCGTCCTCAGCGTTCACCACAACGGCGTCGAAGGTGATGGGATAGAGACCGGCGGGGTCGCTGTTCACCGTGGTGTTATCGGGGTCGGTGGGGTCATAGACACCGGTGTGTCCGTTGGTCTTGTCGCTGATCTTGAACAGGTAGGTGTAGGCATAGCCGGCCTTCCACTGTGTGTAGATGAGGGGCACCTGAGCGGTAGCACCGCGCACGAGGATGGTCTCGCCTGAGCCGTCGGTGCTCTCCAGGGTGTAGTCCACGCGGAGGTTGAGGTTGGTGCCGGCCTCGTTGGGCAGGTACTGGGTGTAGTAGTTGCCCTCAGCCTCGCCAGCCATGGAGGCAGTGTTCGAGGTGCGGCCGAGGAACACGCTGCCTTCGGTCTTCTCGCCCAGCTCAGCGATGGTGTACTCCAGGCCGCCGAAGTTCACGACGGTTGACTGGTCGCCACTGCCTTCGAACTTGATGTGTGCCTGGTTGTTGTCGGCTTTACTCTCATCGTCGACGGTGGGGAAGTAGATGGTGTAGGTACCCTTAGTGAAAATCTCGTTGGCAGTGGTGGTGAAGAGCTTGGGCACATTGGCCTGTGCGTCGTTAGAGGCGGCGGCGCTGTAGAACTTCACGTCCTTCACCGAGTAGCCGGGCACGGTCTCGTAGATGCCGATACGCACCTTCGAGCCGAGGGCGCGGAAACGCATGGTGACAGGCTTCTGATAGTCGGGCTTCTTCACCGTCACGAGGTCGGAGATGTAACAGTTTGCCAGGTCGGCTGCACTGCCAGTGAAGGTGTAGGCCTTGACATTCGCATAAGTGACAGCGTCGCCAGTGGCCGTCTCGGGCGTGATGGCCGACACCAGCACCTGACCGGCAGCGGGCGTGCCTTCATAGATAGGCTGGATGGGGGTGTCACCCTTGAATCCCGTGGCCCAGGCGATGAAGTCATACTGCGGCCGTGAGTAGTCCCAGTACTTGATGGTCTGGCTGACGATGCCGTTGTCCTGGGCATGCTTGATGGGTGTGTTGCCCACATACTCCCAGTTGTCGCTGTTCGACTCGGTGGTGTGTGCGGTGTTGGCCTTGTAGCTGACGAGGTAGTTGTCGAACACCTTCACGTTGTCGCTCCACTCCGTCTTCGAGCCTTTGAATCCGCTGACGACGAACTGGTAGTTCAGCTTCTCGGCAGCCTCGGCGCCTACGAAGTCGGCACGTGTCATACCCCTGCTCAGCGAGCTGAACAGAATGGGAGACTGGGTCTCCTGAGGCTCGACCGAAGGAGCCTCTGCGATGAGGTCATCGCCGCTACAGCCGGCAAGCGTGGTGCACGCCAGGGCTGCAAGGAAAAAATACTTTGTCTTCATAATCGTAAAAATTTTTTAGAGAGTTAATAATGTTGATTGTTCTTATTTTGTGGGTCTTCTGGGACTTCTGGGAGTTCTGGGAATTCTGGGAGGGCTGGGGCTTCTGGGGCTTCTGGGGCTTCTGGGAGGGCTGGGAGGACTGGGAGGACTGGGGTTTCTGGGAGGGATGGTTACATTTCAAACTCGTGGGTGCCGCCGTCCTCGTAGTCCAGGACTACGGCGTTGAAGCCGGAGCCGCCTGAGCGCCGTGGTATCGGGACGGTGTCCACGTCGAGCTCCACGGTGATGACACCGCCCTTGTAGCGGCTTCGCACCTGCCGTGTGACGTCGAAGACGAAGGTGGAGTCCATGCCGTTGTTGAACTGCATGGTCAGGTCCATGTAGTGGTGCGTGGGGTCGAGCACCTCGTCGGCCCTGGTGACGTCGTTGGCCTTCAGGCCGCAGATGCCGAAGGTCATCAGTCGTCCGCCTACGATGTCGACGCGTTCCACACTGCTGCTGACATCCTCGGACCGGGTGCCGTAGGCCACGAGGGGCATGTTGCGTTTCATGCGCACGTCGTAGTGCACGGTGACGGCGTCGTCGCCGCCGCGCCCGCTGTTCAGGGTGGTGGTGCGTGCCAGTCCTGAGAGCGCTGCCGAGCCGTCGACGGCGGCAATGCGCCCCTTGTTGTTGTGCAGGATGACCTGTGTGAGGTAGATGTAGGTGATGGGCCTGAGCGTCATGTGCAGCTGCTTGACCCAGATGTCGCGCTTGGCGTCGTAGTCGAATCCGCGCATGTCGCGGTTGATGTCCACTGCCCGCTCGTAGGCGCTGAAGAGCGGCTCGGGAGCGTAGAAGGCGTGGGTGAAGCGCGGTGCCTGGTAGCGTGAGACGTGCATGCTGGGGTTGGTGTATGCCACGACGCTGTCGAGGGTGCTCTGCTCGTCGAAGTGCAGGCTCTGCACACCGTCGAGGGTGCTCACCTGGTTCCAGGCCAGCAGGTCCCAGTAGCCCCAGTCGAGGAAGGCGGTGTGGTGTGTCCCCTCTAAGGTCTTCGCCGTCACGCTGGTGTGCGGGCCGTAGGGGGTGGAGGCGGTATAGTAGTGCCGCATGTTGAAGACACTGGGCTCGGTGTAGCCCAGCTCGCCGAAGGTGCGACGGTCGGTGTCGTCCCAGCCGTAGTACCAGTCGGCACGCCAGTCGTAGTCGATGCCGAAGTCGAGGACGTAGTCCCAGTACACGTCGAGGTCAATCTCCATGGTGGGCAGGTCGAGGTTCACCTGTTCGGCATCATACAGGTGTAGCTCGGGCTCACGACGGCAGGAGGTGACGAGGAGCGTTAGCAGCAGGAGGACATAGAGCTTCTTCATGGGGCGGTCCTCCTTTCTTGAGAGTGGTGGGGGTGGTGGGACTCCTGGGAGAGCTGGGACTCCTGGGAGAGCTGAGACTGCTGGGACTGCTGGGAGAGCTGAGACTGCTGGGAGGGCTGAGACTGCTGGGAGGGCTGGGACTGCTGGGAGGGCTGGGGGTACTGGAGCTCATAGCTCTTTAGGCTGGCGCCCTTCTTCTGTATGCGGCGGTAGAGCAGGTCGTAGCTCAGGGTGATGCCGATGCGCGTGGGGCCAAGCCAGTTGTAGCGGTACTGACGCTTCTTGAACAGCTCGGGCTTCTGTGTCCACTTATAGTAGTACAGGTCGTCGTGGTAGGCGGGGTTGATGGGGTTCTCGTACTTGTAGGGGTCGTACTTGCAGCCGAACCATCCGGCCTGCAGCTGGAACTCCAGACGCCAGTGCCCTTTCTTGGTCAGCGGCAAGACATAGCCCACGCCGAGGCCGGCACCCAGACCTTCGCCCACCCAGCCACGGTCGGCGTCGAAACAGATGCCGAAGATGCCGAGGTGTCCGTAGGCCTGCAGGTACAGTCCGCGGAAGGCGGCTCCACGGCCGGGCTGGTTGGTCTCCATGTCGCCCGGACGCAGGTAGTAGCGGGTCTCCAACTGGTAGTTACGCACCTGGAAGTACTTATGGCTGTCGTAGTCTTGCCACCAGGGACAGTCAAACGAGGCCCCGAAGGTGAAGTGCCCATGCAGGGGGTAGTACTCTATGGCGACGTTGGGGATGGGGCACCAGCGGTCATAGCCGGGCATATAGACACCGTAGAACAGGAGGTTGCTCTTCACCGACAGCAGCTCACGACGCTGCAGCGTGTCGGGCTCGACCGTGGGCTGGATGACAATGGTGTCAGGCTCCACGGGACTCACGACACTGACGGTATCCACGGGCTCCTCGGGCGCTGCCTGGTGCACGCGCTGCAGGTAGATGACGAAACGGGCTGCACGCAGCTCGGGGAAGTAGTCGCGCAGCAGGCGTGTCCACAGCCGTCCGCCCTTGGCCCGCTTCAGCTGGGTCTTCAGCTGGGCATAGTCCTTGTTGGGGAGATACTGGTCGCAGAGCTGCTTGACGATGTCGTAGTCAGCATCGTCAGCACGCTTCATCATGATGCAGAGCGAGAGATAGTCCTCGATGTCGCTCTCGACGGTGATGTGCTGGTCGTCAAACGGCACCTTGATATGCGACCGGACGAAGTTATACATCCAGCGCACACGCTGCTCACCCAGACGCTGGTTGACGGACAGGGGTCCCTCGGGCGAGGCGGCACCGCGGAACACCATGGACACCAGTCGCAGGCTGTCGTTGTTCACCTGCGGCAGGATGGTCTGTTCCAGCTGCTGCAGCAGGGGGGTGGTGACGGGCAGCTCGTACTTGTTGACGGGGAACACCACCTTTGCTGCCATGTCGAAGAACTCCTCGTCGGTGAGGGGCTGTGGCTGCTGGTCGTCGTCAAGGACGATGAAGTAGCTATGGCTGAAAAGGGAATCGCTGACGGAGTGTGACAACATACCCAGCGCGTGGTTTGACAGGAAGGTGCAAACCAGTGTCAGCAACAGTGCCAGGTGACGTTGTTTCACTAACTGAATCTCCATATATATTCCCCTTATTTATCCAAATCTCATAATCTCTTTAAGGATGGTTCCTTCATTGTCTAAACGCTATATTATAATTCGCGCACAAGCGCCGCGCGCCTACGCGCGGGCACGCACATGCAAGCAGGCAAAGATAATACTTTTTATTTACATTGTCCATAATTATTTAATAAATAGACTATTATTTAATATAGTTTAACTAAAACCTTATGATTTAACAGCAAACACGCCCTGCACTGCTACAAACATAACTTGCTCATCTAACAACGAATTAAGTAATATGCAAAAAACAAGTTGGTACGATTTTTTAATGAAACGAATGAGAATAATTGGAATAATTTTGGCCACGAATGAGAATAATTATTATTCCAATTCGTGAATAAATTATTCCAATTATTCCAATTCGTTTCCATTTCGCCAAGCATGGAGATAATTCAGCCACGCATGGAGTTATGCCCATAAAGTGGCGCTTTTTGCTCATAAAATGGCGGTTTAATCGCTAATTCTCGCGAAAATACTTCCATTAAACGGCCACCTTTTACCTTCAGTCAGCACCCCACTCAGCTACTCATAGACCATGGAGCAGGAACTGGAAGAGCCCCATGAAGTGGATGCCTTTCTCGTCAGTATATTCGGCGATGTCGCTGGCAGTGATAACGACCTTGCTGAAACTGTCGTCAATCTTCAGCAGCGACCTCAATTCTTGCTGGCGCTTCTCCTCGCTATCGATGGCGAAAGCAGATTGGATATAATATTTCTCCCGACCGTTACTGGCAATGAAGTCAATCTCATACTGTATATATTCCAACTTTCCACCACGCATTTCACGAGCTTCTACCACCCCCACATCAACCACGTAGCCCCTCATGCGCAGTTCGTTGTAAATGACATTTTCCATGATATGTGTCAACTCCTGCTGACGAAAATTCAGCTTGGCATTTCTCAGGCCGACATCCACGGCATAATACTTCTTGATACTCTCAAAATATTTGTTGCCCTTGATGTTATAGCGCTTAGTTCCCTCAAACAGGAACGCCTCCTCCAGATAACCAATGTATCTGGCAATGGTTTCTGAATCGATTTTTATGTTCTGGACATTCCTCAGCACATTACTGATTCGGTTGGGATTGGTTAATGAACCCGTCGACGAGCAGAGCGCATCGGCCAGCGTCGACAGCGCTTCACGATTCTTCACCTTGTGGCGCTCCACCACATCATCCAGATAAGCTTTGTTCCAAAGACGTTGCAGGTAGGCCACCTTCTGCTCAGGGGTACGTTGACGAAGCAGGCCGGGCATTCCGCCGTAGGTGTAAAATTCCTTCCATAGCTCATTGACAGGCTCCGTCCGGCCAATGCAGAATTCTCTGAACGAGAACGGATAGACCCTCACTTCGTCCCCACGACCACGGAAGATGGTCTTGATGTCAGAAGAAAGAAAGTGTGAGTTGCTACCCGTAACATAGACATCTACATTGTCTTTCGCGTTAAGACCGTTAATGATTCTCTCAAACCCTTCAACCTCTTGCACCTCATCCAATATCACATAGTAGGGTGTCTTGTCGTCGATGATGCGGCTATAGAGATAGTCCTTCAAGGCTTGTCGCTCAGTGAGGTTGCCAGTCTCATCATCATCCATGTCAAACGAAACAATGATGATGCTACGCTCTGCCACGCCTTGTTGAAGCAGGTAGTCTTTATATATCCGACTGAGCAACCACGACTTGCCGCAGCGACGTGGACCAGTGATAATCTTTATTTCACCATTGTCCCTGCGGTCTATTAACTGGCGAAGATAAGTCTCTCGTTGTATGTATTGTGCCATTTCTATCCGGAATTTTCTGCAAAATTACAATAAATTCCGAATAAAACAAAACTTTTATTCGGAATTTACTGTAAAATTACAGTAAATTCCGAATTATGGTGTCAAATATCATGTTTTTTAAGTTTCGGTAGTTCTGCTTGGTCTTTATTCTCGCGCAGAGTCGCAGAGTTACGCATAAATTCGCTCTTAAAATTCATTGTACATAATTCATGCTCGGCTCTGCCGCTATTGCTACCAACGGGACGCAAGTATTCAACATGAATTTATATAAGCTTATTGTCCACTACATATTAAGGTAACGAAAAAATGGTGCACTAAGTGCACCTGCGGACTTTAATAATCTGATTTTTAAGTTGTTGTCTGGTGCACCAACGACTCAAATCGTGCACCTAATGGTGCACCAGGAGCAGCTGATGGTGCACCAAGAGCAGCTGATGGTGCACCCACAGCCATGAGACTCTTGGCACCGATGAAACCGCGCTTTTTGGAGAAATTCTCTCGAGAATTTGACCATAAGTCGGCACTTTACGTGATTATCTCCATAAGATAAAAAAATCCCACGGCGTGGGACTTTTTTATCTCAATGACTTATTCCAATAAGTCGGCACTTTACGGAATTATCTCAATGACTTATTGGAAAAAGTCGGCACTTTACGGAATTATCTCAATGAGATAGCAAGATAATAAGTCGGGCCAAAGGTATCTACTCCCCTCCCCCCCGCGGGAGGGGTCGGGGGTGGGGCTGCTGGTGCACGATCTGGTGCACGAAAAAAAACGTTGGTGCACCAGGCAACGACTTGCAAGTCAAGTGATTAAAGCCAATAGGTGCACTTGGTGCACCATCTTTTTTGTTTCACTTATTTATATACTTCCGGATGCTGCCATCGGCACAACGCTCGATGAGCAGGCCACGGTGCTGACCGACGACGCGGCGACCCTGCACGTCGTAGCACTGTTTAGCGGCTGGCTGAGCGCCATCGGTGCGGGCAATGGACGTGGTGACGTCGTCCTGCTTCTCACCCTCCAGCATCTCATCGATAAAGTAGTCGAGGTCAGCCTCGCTGACACCCACATACTTCCGCCAGTACGTGCGGAACTGCTGCTGCAGCGTATTACCCTCCAACGAGGCGATGAACGCAATGACGGGGTCGATGGAGTCCTTTTTCTTCGTTATAGCACCGCAGAACGAAGTCAGCTCGTAGTCCTTCACCAGCCCGTCGTAGCCCACGCCTAACAGACCCTCCAAGAGCAGCGACAGGTAGCCCGTGCGGTCAGCACCCCAGCGGCAATGCTGATAGATGGTGCGCCCCAGCTTGAGATTCTTCACGATGAACTGGAACTCGTTGCGCCACCTGTACTGATACATATAGGTGGTCAGATGGCTCAGCAGCTGCCCGCTGTCGTTGGTATACAGATAGGTGGGCACGTCGCCTGCCGGCACCTCGGCAGTGGTCTTGAAGCCCAGCGCTGACACGCCACACTCCTCCTCGTACCACGACCGCAGGTCCATCTCAGCCGCAATGCCTAACTGCCGCATCAGGGCCAGGTCGGCACTGTCAGCCACATGCTGGCCGTTCATCTCGCTGCCACGGATAATCTTATTATACTTGATGCGGCGCCCGTCAGCCGTGGGCCATCCGCCGATGTCGCGCACGTTGAACAACGACGGCAGGCAGAGCATGCGCACCTGTCCCTCAGTGACGATGGTGCCATGGCTCACTGACCTGCCTTTCATGTCGACACTGTAGTAATAGGTCTGTCCGGGCAGCAGGCCATAGAGGGGCACACGCAGCTGTGAGGACTGCACCACGACGGTGTCGGTGCTGCCAGCAGGCAGGGATTCATCGGTAGAGTAGCGTATCAGAAGGTCGCCCGTCCGGGCCACGGCTAAAAACACTGACGACATCTTTACCGTCGGCACCTGCGGCTGGTCGCCACGCGTTGACAGCAGCTGTGTGTAGTCGGACACACGACTCACATCGTCGGCGCTGGTGTAGGTCACTTCGCTCAAATAGCGACTGACGGCCTCATTCTCAAGGTCCACGTGGTAGTTTTGTGCCCGTAAGCCGCAGAAGGCCGTGACAAGGAGCACACTGATGATGGCTTTTCTCATAGTACAATTATTTTTTGGCGGCGTCTGCCGTGCGTTTACTTTGGTGATGGTCTCTGATGAGGTAGTTAGGCCGGTGCTTCGTCTCAGTGAACACGCGGCCGAGATACTCGCCGATGATGCCCAGACAGATGAGCTGTACGGACCCGAGGAAGAGAATGGCACAGATGAGGGTGGGATAGCCTGCCACAGGGTCGCCGTAGACCAGTGCCTTGATGAACGTATAGACGAGATAGGCGAAGGCCCCCAGGCCGGTGATGAAGCCCATGATGGTGGCCAGGCGCAGGGGTGCGGTGGTGAAGCTGGTGATGCCCTCAATGGCGAGGCCCGTGAGCTGCAGCAGGCTCCAGTGACTCTTTCCGTAGCGACGCTCCTCCTGGTCGAAGAGCACGTCTTTCTTCCTGTAGCCTATCCAGCTGAACAGACCCTTGGTGTAGCGCTCGTTCTCGCGCAGCTGGCGCAACGCATCGACACAACGGCGGTCCAGCAGACGGAAGTCGCCCACGTTCTGCAGCACATCGAAGCGGGTGCTGCGGTCCAGCAGACGATAGAACCGCATGGTGAGCCACCGGCGCAGCCAGCTCTCCTTGCCACGCGTGCGACGGCGGGCATACACATCGTCGTAGCCCTGCTCCCACCACGTCAGCATCTCGGCAATGACCTGTGGCGGATGCTGAAGGTCGGCATCCATCACCACGGCACAGTCGCCCTGGGCATGGTCGAAACCAGCCAGCATGGCGCTCTCCTTGCCGAAGTTACGTGACAGCTCGATGTATGACACACGAGGGTCCTCAGCGGCCAGCTCACTGATGATGTGCTGCGTCCGGTCGGTGCTGCCGTCGTTGATGAACAGCAGTTCAAAGTCGTAGGCCGAGAGGCCGGCGGCTACCTCGCTCACCCGCTTGTGGACAGGCCGCAACGACTCCTCCTCATTGTATGCCGGGATGATGATTGTTACCAGTTTTTTCTTTTCCATCATGTCGATAGTTTCGTTTCAATGCAAAGCGCACCAGAAGGAAGTTGAGGGGCACCACGACGACGAAAACGGGCAACGGGGCCCACGACGAGGGGATGCCCACGAGGATGAACACATTGAGCAGCACTATCTGTATGACGTAGTTCAGCAGATGGCTCAATCCAAAGCCTGCAAAACGCTGCACCGAGGGGCTGACCCTGAAGGTGAACAGCGATGAAAGCATGAAATTGGCCACGAAGCTGACGGCATAGCCCACGGTGTAGGCGATGTTGTGGCCCACGGGACCCAGCAGCAGGTAGTAGACGCCGTAATGGATGGCCGTGGCGACGATGCCTACCACGATGAAACGCACCATCTCAGCCGTGAACAGCCGGTGCCTGACCCATGAGAACAGATGCTGCAGCCAATGCATGTCCGGACCCTCGGCTAACTCATCTGAAGCATGCGCTCGATGGGCTTGACAGCATCGCGGGCGATGGCCTCGTCCACCTCGACGGCGGGCCACTCGTACTTCAGACAGTTGTAAATCTTCAGCAGCGTGTTCATCTTCATGTACTGGCACTCGTTGCACGAGCACTCCAGACCGCTCTCGCTAATCTCTGGCGGCACGGGCAGGAACGTCTTGTCAGGACAGGTGCGCTGCAGCTCGTGCAGGATGCCGGCCTCGGTGGCAACGATGAACTGCGTTGCCTGGCTCTTCTTGGCAAAAGCCAGCATGTCGGCCGTCGAGCCTTTCACGTCGGCCACAGCCAGCACGGGTGCCTTGCACTCCAGGTGGGCCATCACCACGGCCTCGGGGTGTTCTTTCTTCATGGCTACGATCTTCTCTACCGAGAAGCGCTCGTGCACATGGCAGCCGCCGTTCCACAGCAGCATCTGGCGCCCGGTCACGCTGTTGATGTAGTTGCCCAGGTTATAGTCGGGACCGAAGATGATGTCGGCATCCTGCGGCAGCTGGTCGATGATGCGCTTGGCGTTGCCACTGGTGACGACCACATCGGTCAGGGCCTTCACGGCCGCCGTGGTGTTGACATAGCTGACGACGAGATGTCCAGGATGCTCGTCCTTATACTTCTTCAGGTCGTCAGCCTTGCAGCTGTCAGCCAGCGAGCAGCCGGCATTGAGGTCGGGACACAGCACCGTCTTCTCAGGCGACAGCAGCTTGCATGTCTCGGCCATGAAGTGTACGCCGGCCATCACCATCATCTGTGCATCGGTCTCGGCGGCCTTGCGGGCCAGCGCCAGCGAGTCGCCAACGAAGTCGGCCACCTCCTGAATGTCGCCAGTGGTATAGTAGTGTGCCAGGATGATGGCGTTCTTCTCCTGGCATAGCCTGCGAATCTCTGCCTTCAGGTCCACACCCTCAGCAGCGGCCTCATCAATGAAGCCCTGTTCTTTCCATTCGTTTTTCAACATCGTATTATAATATTTCTTCTTTTTCTTTTTTTAAAAAAACAAGAATGAGTAAGATGATGTGGCGTGGAAAAGTTGAAAACTTACCAGCCTCTTGCTTGGTCATTCACTTATTCCTTTGTGGTGGCAGGGTTGTGCACATGAAGTGTGAATTGCTACCTGTTGATAATGAACTATGTAGTCAGTTTATCCACCGTTTCTATTTTTGGTGCAAATTTACGAAGTTTATATCTTTTTTCCGCATTTTTCGGTGGAAAAGTTTTGGTAAAGACTGGATAAAGGCGTGTTTTTACCTGCCAGCAGATGGTTGCCGTTGTTATTCACAGTGTTTTCCATGACTTTTCCACACAGTTATCCACAAAAAAGAGAGGCAGTAGCACGATGCCGTGC
>Ga0310691_10004664_pt1 | contig 15329 bp, 16 predicted proteins | sample 176DNAGHGlowgp2_FD_203887 | JGI IMG/M metagenome (GOLD analysis project Ga0310691, IMG submission 203887) | Sheep rumen microbial communities from Palmerston North, Manawatu-Wanganui, New Zealand - 1766 DNA GHGlow gp2 (v2) (version 2) | ecosystem: Host-associated > Mammals > Digestive system >...
GCGGTACAAAGCCGACCGACGCCACTTGACCCGCCATTTGCGCAATACCTATCGGACCCGCAACAGCCGCGCCCGACGGTGCTTGTACCAATTCCCACAGCGCATTTAACATCAGCAAAATTATTTTTTTCGTATGGTTAAGCGACATTGACAACGACGTTACAAAATCTTTGGGCTCGTAGTTCATTAAACGCTGAACGCCGATAACGACTCTGCCGCTTGAAGGTTCCGCGACGGGTTGAACTTCGACTTTGCCGACTTGTGAATTTCTTTCGTATTCAATGGTAACGGGCGCTTTGCTTTCATCAAGCACAATTTTTTCCGTGAACTCTTCCCAAGTTGCGACAGGTTGACCGTTTACGCTGATAACTTTATCGCCCGCCATTAAGCCGGCTTGTTGCGCGGGAAGATTTTCAACGACTGCGCCGAAAATCGGTTCCGGTGCGGGAGTTGCCACGCCTTGAAAGAAATATATTCCGAAAAACAAAACTATCGGCAGTACGAAATTCATTCCCGACCCTGCCAAAATTACAATCATTCTTGAAAGTACGGGCTTTTCGCAGTAACCGCGCTCACCCGCCGAATTATCGCTTGGATCCATTCCCGCAATATCATTAAAGCCGCCGAGCGGAATTGCGCGAATTGAGTAAACGGTTTCGCCGCGTTTTGTTCTAAAAAGTTTTGGTCCGAATCCTATGGCAAATTCATCAACGCGCATACCCGTTAACTTTGCCGTGACGAAGTGACCGAGTTCGTGGACGAGTACCAAAAGTCCGAAGACGAAAATTGCCGCCGCTATTGTCAACACTTTTGTTGCCTCCTTTGCAAATATCAAATAAGTTTCAATGAAATTTTTTTTAACCGGCTTACTTTTCTTTTGGCGCAAAAGAAAAGTAACAAAAGAAAACAGTCCGCGCCAATTCGCGTCACGCTCATTACGCGGACGAGGGCGCGCGTCCTTGCGCGCCTTCTCTTATTGCAATTTTTTTATAAACTTTTTAGACATTATCCTGACTGCAGAATCTTCAGCCGTCAAAATTTCAAGCGTCGGATTTTTTATAACTTCGCGGCGCGTCATTGCATCTTCGATAACGTCATAAATCTGCAGAAATTTTATTTCGCCGCGCAGAAACGCATTGACTGCCACTTCATTTGCCGCGTTAAGTATGCAAGGCATTGTACCGCCGATTTTCCCCGCGTCGTAAGCTGACTTCAAGCCGCGAAAAGTTTTCAAGTCGGGTTCGTCAAAAGTCAACTGCTTAACGTCCCAAAAATTGAGGCGCTTAATCGGTGAAGGCAATCTGCGCGGAAAAGTCAAAGCGTATTGAATCGGTAAGCGCATATCGGGCGCGGCAAGTTGCGCGATAATTGAGCCGTCAACAAATTCAACCATTGAATGAACGATACTTTGCGGGTGTACGACAACTTGAATTTTATCGTAATCGACGCCGTAAAGCCAACGCGCCTCAATGACTTCAAGCCCTTTGTTGACGAGTGACGCCGAATCGACGGTAATTTTTTTTCCCATATTCCAAGTCGGGTGCGCAAGTACTTCGTTGACCGTGACGTTTTGCAGTTCGTCAAACTTTTTGCCGCGAAAAGGTCCGCCCGATGCCGTCAATAAAATTTTTTCAATCGCGTTGGATTTATCGCCTTGCAGACATTGAAAAATTGCGCCGTGTTCGCTGTCAACGGGCAAAATTTTCACGTTAAACTTTTTTGCCAAATTCGTGACGAGTTCACCCGCCGCCACGAGAGTTTCTTTGTTGGCAAGCGCAATGGTTTTTCTGTGTTCAATGGCGTTAATCGTAGGTTCAAGACCCGCAAAGCCGCTCATTGACGTTACGACAATTTCTGCGTCGCCGTAACCTGCCGCGTCAATAAAAGCTTGACGACCGCCCGCAATTTTTGTACGCGAAAAATTTTTTGACTGAAATTTTTTGAAAGCGTCTTCGTCGGCAAGCACCGCCAATTCCGGCTGAAATTCTTCGACTTGCTTTGAAAATAATTCCACGTTTGAATTTGCCGCAAGTACGCAGATTTTAAATTCGTCGGGTAATTTTCGTACAACGTCAAGAGTTTGCGTGCCGATTGAACCCGTTGAACCGAGTATAGAAATTTTTTTCATGGTATCACCTGAAATTTTATCTTTAATCCAAAAAGACTGCCGAAAAACTAATCGACAGCCTTTGTTAATTTCGTTAATGGTCGGAACGACGCGATTTGAACGCACGACCCCTACCACCCCAAGGTAGTGCTCTACCAAGCTGAGCTACGTCCCGTTGACTTGAGAAGTTTACCACAAACTTTTTATAATTGCAAGTATTTTTTTAACAAATATTTTTAACGCTTGACTTAGCTTTGACGGCTATTGTAAAATTTACCGTAAATTTTGAGAATGGAGGCGCGTTTTAAAACGATGCCTGAATATATTTTGGCGTTCGCGGTTGCATTGGGAACAGCGCTGACAGTGACGCCGCTTGTAATAAAATTTGCTTTCAAAACCGGCGCGGTTGACATACCTGACGCGCGAAAAGTTCATAAATTTCCCATACCGCGAATAGGCGGACTCGGAATTTATTTGGCGTTTATCGTTTCGATAATTTTTTCGGTATTTGCGGCGGGTATCGGCGGAGAAACTCTGCGCGAAATTATCGGGCTGACGTTAAGCGGCAGTTTAATCGTTGCACTCGGTTTGGTTGACGATTACAAAAATTTACCCGCCAAAGTAAAGCTTCTCGGGCAAATCGTCGCGGCTTGCGTCTTGGTCTTCGGCTTTGACGTGAGAATTGATTTCATAACTGACCCGCTCGGTGATTACATTTATTTGGAGTGGCTGGCAATACCCGCAACAATTTTTTGGATCGTCGGCTTGACGAACACCATAAATTTAATTGACGGACTCGACGGCTTGGCGGCAGGCGTCTCGGCAATAGCGTCCGTTACAATTTTACTCGTGGCGCTCAAACAAAATTTTTTACTTGTTACGCTTTTAACTGCGGCATTGGCGGGCGCGGCGGCAGGATTTTTATTTTACAACTCACACCCCGCAAAAATTTTTATGGGCGATTCCGGCAGTATGTTTTTCGGATTTATGCTCGCGGGAATTTCCGTAATAGGCGCAGTCAAAAGCACGGCAACAATTACGCTGATTGTGCCGATTTTGGCGCTTGGACTTCCGATTCTCGACACGACTTTTGCGATTGTACGCAGGTATCGCGGCGGCAAACCGATTTTTCAACCCGATAAAGGGCATTTGCACCACCGCCTTTTAAGTTTGGGATTCACTCACAGGCAAGCCGTCCTGCTGATGTACGTTATAAGCGCAATTCTCGGAATGAGCGCAGTTGCCTTGACGGAAGTCGACAGTCAACTTGCAATTTTGATTTTAATTATTGTGGTTATCGCGATTTTCTACGGCGCAAAAAAATTGGGCGTCCTTCGACTTACCAGAGATTAGGTGTTGACGATGAAAAAAATTAAAGTTATGACAATTTTCGGCACACGTCCCGAAGCAATTAAAATGGCTCCCGTTATTTTGGAACTGAAAAAATTTCCCGAAAAAATCGACACAACCGTTGCCGTCACCGCGCAACATCGCGAAATGCTTGACCAAGTTTTAAATCTGTTCAAAATTCAGCCCGATTACGACTTGAACATAATGTCGGAGGGGCAAACTCTTTTCGACATAACCAGCCGCGCACTTTTGGGCTTGAACAAAATTTTGGATGAAGTCAAGCCCGATATTGTTTTGGTTCACGGCGACACGACGACGACTTTTGCGGGTGCTCTTGCCGCGTATTATCATCAAATTTCCGTCGGTCACGTTGAGGCGGGACTTCGCACGGGTAACAAATTTTCACCGTACCCCGAAGAAATGAACAGAAAATTAACGGGCGCATTGACCGATTTACATTTTGCGCCGACCGATACGGCGAAAAAAAATCTTCTGCGCGAAGGCATAGACGAACAAAAAATTTTCGTCACGGGCAACACGGTTATTGACGCGCTTTACCGAACCGTTCAACGCGATTTTAAATTTTCAAATGAACTTTTAAACGGCGTCGATTACGAAAATAAGCGCGTAATTTTGGTGACGACGCACAGGCGCGAAAATTTGGGTGAGCCGTTGCGGCAAGTTTACAAGGCGCTGAAAAAATTGGTTGACGAATTTTCCGACGTTGAAATTATTTTCCCCGTGCATAAAAATCCCAAAGTTCGCGAAGTCGTCAACGAAGAACTCGGCGGACTTGAGCGCGTCTATCTTTGCGACCCGCTCGACTATGAACCGTTTGCAAATTTGATGAGCCGCGTTAAATTAATCTTGACCGATTCCGGCGGTATTCAAGAAGAGGCGCCCGCGCTCGGCAAGCCCGTTTTGGTTCTGCGCGACACCACCGAAAGACCCGAAGCAGTTTACGCGGGCACGGTTAAACTTGTCGGCACGAATCTTGAAACGGTTTACGAAAATTCAAAGTTGCTTTTGACAAATGCCGCCGAATATAAAAAAATGTCCGAAGCCGTTAACCCCTACGGCGACGGCTCGGCGTCTGAAAGAATCGTTCAAGCCATACTTTGGAATTACAAGCTGTCGGACAAGTTCCCTTCAACTTTTAAAGTCTAAAATTTGTTCTCTCGACCTTGTTTAAGGCGGGAGATATTTTCTTTGTGGCGGAAAATTATAAACGCAGCCGCCAACAATGACAAAATTATAAATTCAATCGGTTCGGCGAAAATTATTGCCAAAATCGGCGTTAGAGCCGCCGCAATTATTGACGCAACAGAAACGTAGCGCGTCACCAAAAATATTACCAGCCACGTCAAAAAGACTATCGCCGTAACTTTCGGCATCATCATGGCGATTACTCCCAAGCCCGTTGCAACGCCTTTACCGCCGCGCATTTTTAAAAATATGCTGAAGGTATGACCGAGTATCGCCAAAAGTCCCGCCGCCACCATTATAAGCGCAGAACCGACAAAAACTTTTGCCAATACGACACTTAACGCGCCTTTGAGAAAGTCAAGCAGAAAAATTAAAATTCCCGCCTGTTTGCCGATAACGCGCCAAGCATTTGTTGCGCCGATGTTGCCGCTGCCGAATCTGCGTAAATCTTTTTTCCAAATTAATTTGCCGAAGATTAAGCCGTTGGGTATCGCGCCCAAAAGATAACTCAAAATTAAAATTCCGAATTGCATTGTTTACCGATGTTGCACTGAAAAAGCAAATTGTTTTAAGTGCAACTTCCTTTCAATATAAAAATTTTACTGAAACGTTGAATTAACAGAGGCGCGCAAGGACGCGCGCCCGCCGTGCGGGTTCGCAGGATGCGAATGAGCACGGCTGTTTTCTTTGCTACTTTCTTTTGCGCCAAAAGAAAGTAGTTCATAAATTAAAACTTTCTGCACCCAATCAAACGAACTTAGCCGCCCAGTGTTTCATCTCGTCAACGTCACGACGATTGAGCATTTTGCCTTCAACAATCGACGGACAAATTTTTCTCAACGTCTCAACGGTTTTACCTAAACCGCTGCCGCCCGACGTTGCGAAGAGATAAACTTTTTTTCCCGTGAAGTCGGCGCTTTCAAGAAAAGTGTTTATGATTCGCGGTGCCGTATAAAACCAAATCGGAAAGCCGACGAAAATCGTATCGTAAGCGGCAATGTCAATCGGCGCGGCAAGTTCGGGACGTGCGTTGGGATTATTCATCTCAAGAGTACTGCGCGAATGTCTGTCGTTCCAATTTAAATCGGCGTGGCTGTACATAATTTTCGGCTTAATTTCGGAAATATTCGCCTTCAACATTTCCGCCAAATTGTAAGCGGCTTTAGCCGTGACACCGCTTGCAGAAAAGTACGTAACCAAAATTTTACTCATAGAAAATTCCTCCGCTATCTGTCACGTTTAATAGGTACGCTTAAATCCATATGCCCCGCCAACGTTTCGACTTCCTGCCCGTCAATAAGAAAAGCAACTTGATTAATTTCATTGAACTCGGTCAGCGTATCAACGACCGAATTAATTAAAAATTCTTCGCCCGTTGAGCCGCCGACAAAGTTTTTGGTGATACCCGAATCAAGATTGACGACGGCGGTATTTTTTTCAACGTCAACGCCGATAATCTTTGCGCCCTTCGGAAAAATTTTCGTAAGCTCTTCTTCTTTCGGATTTTCAAGCAGACAATTAAGCGCCGCAAGATATTTATCTTTGTCACTCGTGACGGTAATTTTGCGTTTGACGGGTACAAGGTTCATACCCGCTTCATCGGGATAATAAACTGTAACTTCCATAGATTTTTCCTTCGGTTCAACGGGTTTAGATTTATCGACGGGCTTTTCCGCAGGTTTTTCAGCCGGCTTTGAAGGCGCAGTTTTTTGCGGTTGTTCAATCGGCTTGGGGTCTTCGGGCGGCTGATTATTTTGCGGAGGTTGTTCACAGCCCGCAGTTAAAAGTAACATCGCCGTCATTGCCGAAATTAAAATTTTCTTAACCAATTTTATAAATCCTCCTGAAAAATTATTCGTTGAAGAATCGGTCAATGGCGGTAACTATCGCCTGTGCCATTCGTTCTTGATAATCTTCATCAGCCAAAAGGCGTTCTTCGTTGTAGTTCGTGATAAAAGCAAGCTCAATCAGTGACGCGGGGCAACTTGTATGTTTGATGACGTAGAAGTTGGCAGATTTAACGCCGCGATTGTTCAAGCCGCCGTAACGTAAAAGTTCTTCGTTGAGAAGTGTTGCAAGCCGTTTACTTTCACTGCTGCCGCCGTAATAAAAAGTTTCCATACCGTTTGACTTCGGATTACTGAAAGCGTTGCAGTGAATGCTGATAAAAATTTCTGCGTCGTAGGGCGCTTTGTCAACACGTGCTTGAAGTTCGGTAACGTCGGGAACACCGGGCGCCGCAACGTCAATGTCGGTTCTGCGCGTCATTATGACTTCCGCGCCTGCGTCACGTAAAAGCCTTTCGGTCTTCAAGGCAACAGCCAGCGTGACTTCCTTTTCTGTTAATCGGCTCGGACCGACTGCGCCGTTATCGGAGCCGCCGTGACCCGCGTCAAGTACTACTACGTGACCTGCCGCGCCGTTGCCGTAATTTTTCGTTTGAGATTTTTTAATCGGCTTGGCAACGTCAACCACGATACGCGAAAATTTTCTTTGCATACGCGCAGAAGATTGAGTTTGTACGGAAAAATCGTTGTCGGCAAACTCAAAATCAAAATCAAGCGTAACTTGCGCTTTTGTATCGGAAATTTTATCGACGGCGGCGTTGCTTATCCCTTTTGTAAGGCGAATACTTTTGCCGCTTATTTTGTTGATTCGTCCGGTCGTGGTGTTGTTCAAGTCGATAATGATTGAATTGCCTTCACGCCGCGAATAAATGTCGGATTCCGAAATTTCACCGCGATAAACAATTTCAACGCGCAAAGTTCTTTCATTCACGTCGTAAGAAAAAATATTCATCAACTCGGCAGTAGGTCTTGCCGCCTCCGCCGCGCTGAAGACAGTCAACGTGACGAAAAAAATCAAGCTGACCGCCATTAAAAATTTTTTAATCATAACTACTCCCTTAATAATTGTCGCGCTTGTTCAAGTGCGGCTTGAGTTTTCAATTCATCGTAAGAAATTTTTATTTTTAAATAATCGCCGTCGCTTACGTCATCGGGCAAGTATTTTGCGGGTATGACAATTTCGCCGGAATATTCTTCGCCGTCATCATCAATAAGCAGAACAGCTTCCGCGTTGCCGTCTTGCGTTTCTTCGATTCTGTCAAGGTAGACGCTCATTTCTTTTTCTTCAGCCATGAGTTTACCCAATCCTCCTTTGATTCGGGCGTAACGGAAAAGTTTTTGCCGTCGGTTTCAATGACGACTGTGCCGTTTTTCCAAGTCCACAAAATATTTTCGGCGGGAATGCCTTCGTTAAGATAAATTTTCAAAGGCTCAACGTGCGGGTGTCCGTACGTGTTGCCGCCGCGTTTATCGGTAGGCTCGCCGGCTGAAATCAAAACGTATTCGGGCTTAACGACGCGCACAAAGTTTTCTGAAGATGAAGTGTGGCTGCCGTGATGACCCGCCTTTAAAATTGTGCTTTTAAGCTTTGTATCTTTGTTGTCAGCCCAAATTTCGCTTTCGACTTTAAGTTCCGCGTCGCCCGTGAACATCATCGAAAAATCTTTGTAGACGAGACGCCCTACGATTGATTCATTGTTGGGGTCTGTCTTCTGTTTACCGTCATTAACGGCGTCAGCCAAATTTTGAGTAGGGAAAAGCACTTCAAACTTTACGCCGCCGCCAAAGTCTACGGTGTCGCCCGCTTTTAAAGTTCCGTGCTTAATTCCGCCGTCTTTAACCGCCTTCATATAATTGAGATAAAGTTTTGACGTGGAAGCAATGCCGTTATCCAAAACTTCCTTGACGGTGAATTTTTTATCTTTGAGAAGTTTTTCAATGCCGCCGATATGATCCGCGTGCGGGTGCGTCAAAATAACTTTGTCAAAAGTCGTGACGCCCGCTTTGTCAAGTTCGCTTACAAGTTTTGAGCGCTCGTCAACATCGGAAGTATCAATCAGTATATTTTGCTTTGACGTTTGAACAAGCAAGGCATCACCCTGCCCGACGTTAAGCATTGTAATTTTCAAGCTTGATTTAAAATCTTTGGCGTTATCGGACTTGGTTTCGGTTGATTCGGTCTTTGTTTCGACTTTGGCGGAATCTTTATCGGAATTGTTGCCGCCGCCGCAACCGCTTACAAATAAAATCATCATCATCAACAGCGGCAATAAAAATATTTTTTTCACTCAATCACGCTCCCAAAATATATTTTTCAATGCCGACTGCAACGCCGTCATCAAAAACACTCGGCACGACAAATTTTGCACGGCGTTTCAAATCATCGCTTGCAGTACCCATTGCAATGCCCGTACCGACTCTTTCAAGCATTTCGGTATCGTTATAGCCGTCTCCGAAAGCGTAAGAATTTTTTATGTCAACGCCAATGTGATTGAGCGCCTTAACAATGCCGTCAGCCTTCGTGACATTTTCCGCCGAAACTTCAAGGCTTTTAAATCTGAAAGGATCCGACCAACCGCTGAAACCTTCGGTCGCCAAAATTTTTTTATAAACTTTGTCAACGTTTTCAACGTCAGTTCGACTTGTGACGCATTCAATTTTCAGCGTTTCGACTTCGTAAATATCAAAATCGCGCACAAAGTTTGAGCCGTCAACTTTGATTTTCCTCAAAAAATTTTCTACGGCTTTAAATTCGCGCCGATAATAAACTTGCGGATAACCTTCAAGCATATACTCAATATTTTCAGAAACGGCGTAATCGCAAATTTTTTTCACGGCGGAAGGTTCCAGCGCCTGTTTGAAAATAATTTTGCCGTCAACCATAACAGCCGCGCCGTTTGACATAACAAAGCCGTCAAAGCCGAAATTCAAAAGTTCGGTCTGCAAAAAAGCGTAAGGTCTGCCCGTCGCAATGAAAATGTAATGCCCCGCACGTTTGAGTTTATGAATCGCGGATTTAACTTTATCGGTAAGCGAATTAAGTCCTTCATTGCCCGCCAAAATCGTACCGTCAATGTCAAAGAAAACAGCCTTCGTCATTTTTTGACCTCTTTTTTGTAAACGATGTAAATTCTTGCGGCAAGCATTATCAGCCACAGCACGAACGACACAATATAAACTATGTTGAGCGTTGAAAGGTTTGAGTAATCGTAGCTCGTCAACAGAAACGCCGCCGCCGCCAAAATCAGTACGTCGATAATGTTCATAGATTTTTTTAAAATTTCCAGCAAAATTTCATCACCTCAACAAAATATTTTTGCAAATTATATAACGCTTGTCAATATCGGCAAATAAAAAAATCTCCCTCCTTGACAAGGGGGTAGTTCGTGGTAAGAATGTTGATTATGCCGCCAAAGATTTTCTTAAAAAGAAACTTGATTCGCAAATTCAAAAATTTGTATATCAAAAATCCAAGCAGGGCTATCGCGAAGCAAAACGCGAATATAATAAAAACAGCGTCAAGGTATGGTTAAAAAATGACCGAACGGGACATAAAATTTCCAACGAATTTTTTTGCTGATTAATAAGCGTAAAAAAATATTTTCCGTAATAAAAAACCTCTCGCAAAAGTGAAATTGCGGGAGGAAATTTTTTTGCTTTAATTTGAAATTTACGCGAAAACGTTATGTTTTACGCGCTCGTGTTCTTCCGAACGTTTAGCGTTGTTCCAGCTCGTCAAATCGCCGGTAAGATACTTTGTTGGACTGTTTCTTGCTCCGTAGAGCGGGCGCGTACAGTCTCTACATTTAAATAGACAACGTCATAGCCAAAAATATGTGAACGTCGCTTTTTGAATTTGTCGCGGACTTGTTCAACGGTTTTGCCGACTTCTGCGGCTAAATAACGCGCGGCGGCGGTTGTTGATTCAAATTTTTGTTGTTCGCCGTTTTTAACCAAAATCAGCGGGATCATAATTGACTGTCGATAAGCAGACAAATTTTCGGTGCCTTTTATGCTGATTCGGCTATGGTCACGATTTTTCATTTGCTCGTTTCGCGTCACATAATGCAAATTGGTGTAATGGTTATTGAGACTATTGCGGTCAATGTGGTCAATCTCGTAACCTTCAGGCTTTTTACCCAACCAACATTCAGCCACAACACGCGCTATCGGTATGCGTTGAACTTTTCCCTCACGACAAATAAACGTAAAGCAATAACCGGCGGGCAAATGATGATAATCCACAATGATTTTGTTCTGCTTTTTGGATTTTACATTACGGAAAATTCGCCCGTCCTCGCTTACTTCGTACAAGAATTTTAATGACGGTATCTTTCTAAACTCGCGATTGATTTTCATAAAATCTTCCCCGATACCATATACGTCTTTTTTTTACTTATGACCTCTGCCGAAGTCCGGCGTATATAGCGGCTTTAAAGCCACAGTGCCACTTTTGGGGCTATCTTACCGACAACCCGTTATACGGCGGATTCTTTCAAATTTTTCGCCTTGCAACGTGTAATCGACGTCTACTTTGCCGTCGTCGCAGAGTTTGACTTCAATGCGTTTAACGGGGTCCGTCACGCGCTCTTTAACGTAGTTAATGTATTTGTGCGCGTCTTGCTCCGTAAAATCATCGAGTCCCACAACTTTTACTTCAATACCTTCAACCTTCAATAAAATCACCTCCATTTTAGTGAATAGGGGTTAGTAACTAATAACCTAATAACCTATTTATCGGGCGTTAAAACGGTGCGAATCGGGAACGGAATATCTATGCCCTCTTCGCGGTAACGTTTTGAAATCGCCTTGATAAATTTATGCTTAATCATAAATTGATTCATAAAATTATGAGCGTGCAAGACGGCGTTGAAATTTATAGATGAATCGCCAAATTCTTGGTAACGAACAGCGGGAGCCAACGGGTTACGGTCAATGCCTTCATCGTCAAAGCTCGGCTCGTAGCCGTCAACTTCAATCATAATTTCGCGCGCAATTTCAACCGTAATTTCTTCGACGTGCTCAAGGTCGCTGTCATAAGAAACACCTATAGGCACAACAATTACAATATCTTCACGCGGACGAGAATAATTCATCGTCGTAGAACCTGCAATATCTTTATTCGGTATTACTACCACAGTTCCTTCATTGGCAGGTAAAATTGAAGTGAAGCGCCAGTTAATGTCGATGACGCGCCCTTCGTGGGTACCGATTCTTATAACGTCATTGACTTTAATTTGTTTCGACAAAAGAATTTGCAAGCCGGCGAAAATATTTGCAAGCGTTTCCTGCATACCGAGAGCAACCGCCATACCGCCGACGCCCATTGCCGTTATAATCGGCGCTATAGAAATTCCGTAGTATTGCAGAACTATCAAAACGCCCGACGCGTAAATGAATACTTTTAAAATTGTACTCATCAGCGTTGACTGTGAGACGTTGCCCGTTGAAGAAAATTTTATGTTGACGAAACCCGAAACAGTCCGCTCAACAATTCGCGTCATTGTAAAAATAATGCTCGTGAATAAAATGTACGACAGAAATTGTATAATCTCTGCGTTAAGTGCGCTTGTGTTTACTATCCAAAACAAGCCGATAACGAGACAAAGTGTAATGGGCGTTCCCTGCATTGCGCGGAAAAAAATTTCTTTAATGCCCGGTTCAAGAGTTTTGGCGCGCAGTTGAATTTTTTCGTTGAGCTTGCGGTTTATTGCAATACCGATTGTTATCGACAAAACCAAAATTATTATCGGCAAGATAAGTTGCGAAGAAAGCTGACCGATATTATCTAAATTGATACTTCCCAAAAATTTTGTCCTCCTTAAGATTATTGTTTAAATTCGTCTTTCAAGATACCGAGTAAGACGAGATTTTCATAAACGCCGTCGGTACAAATTACGTCGCGCAAAATTCCTTCACGCTTGAAACCCAATTTTTCGTAAATATGAAGTGCGATTGAATTATACTCTTTGCAGTCAAGGAAAGCGCGATGACAATTTTTTACATTGAAAATCCACTTAAGCAAAAGTTTAAATGTTTCTTTGCCGTAACCGCAATTTTTTTTGCTGATGATACCCTGAGTAATTTCAACTTTGTTGTGGGGGTTGTCAAGTTCGCTAAGCATAAAGTAGCCGACGGGTAAATTTGTTTCGCGTTCTTCTATAATGACGTCCATTTTTTCCGTGCAGTCCGAAGTTAAAATCTTCGTATGAAATTTTTCGTCGAAAGGCACGATAAATTTAAGATTTTCCGGCACGGCTTGCAAGTTTAAAATAAAATTCAAGTCCGACAAATCTGCGCGGCGAACTCGAAGGGTTGAACCTTCAATCAAAATTTTTTCATTCATAATTTTTAATCCTTAATTAACTAAAAAATCTCCGCTTGGATTTAAGCAGAGATTAATTTATTTCGTCGATAATAGAAATTTAGACGGCTTCAGCCAAATCCTTGCCGAGTTTTTCGCAATTCGCGAGCGCTTCATCGTCGGGGGAATTTTCGGCAATGACACTGCCGATAAACTTTGCGCCGGAATCTTTGGTGCGGTCTGTCCAATCTTCCATCCATTTGCCGCCGCCCCAACCGTAAGATCCGAAAAGTACGACGGGAATGCCTTCGAGTTTTTCTTCCGCTTCACTGAAGAAAGGCTCGAAAGAATCTTCTTCCAAAACTTCATCACCCATTGCGGGGCAACCGAAAGCAAAAGCGTCGTATTTGTCCATTTTGTCGGCGGAAAAGTCATCTACCTGAAAAAGGTCAACGTCGTTGGTTACACTTTTAATGCCTTTGACTACGGAATCAGCCATTGCTTCGGTGTTGCCGGTACTGCTCCAAAACACGACAGCGATTTTTCCCATTAAAATCCCTCCAATGCATTTTTCGCGCAAATATTACCATAGCGCTTTCCCGGCGTCAAATATTTTTTGTCACAAGAAAATTTTTCTTCGCCTTCAAGAAAGATTTTAAAAAGCAGTTGAACAAAGTTGCAATAATTTGGTAAAATATTTTGGTAATTTAAATGCGAGGAGGTGTCGGTGGCGTTTTAGATTTATAAGCGACTAAATAACGCCGCAATGCCATGAGTGAACAAACCTTTCAAATCCCGGCAGAATTCAGCACGGAAATTTACGGGGCACTTAGTGACGTTGAAAACATAATTTATTTTAAATGGGATATTTCAACCGATTCAATGGAGTTTATGTCACCCGTTGAAAATTCCGATTACGATCTGCCGCAAACAGTCTCCCTCGCCTCAAGCGTCTTTTTCAGAGGCGATGTTATTCACCCCGACGACCGTGAAATTTTTGAAAAATTCTTCGACCAAATGTTTTGGTTACAAGACGCCAGAAACGACAGCAAACTTTTCATCACCAAAGCACGTCTTCGCGGTAAAGACGGCAACGGTTATCTTTGGGTTGAAATTCGCTTGTTGCTGTATTTTAATGACGTCGGTCCCGTCGTTGCATTCGGTTGTATCTGCAATATTAACGTAAAGCAACTTTGGCAAATGGAACTGCAACATTCCGCCGAACACGACGTATTGACGGGCTTTTATAATAAAGTTGCCACTCAACAACACATTGAAAAATATCTTGCAACGCTTGCCGCAACAGATATTCCGCCCGCTTTGCTTATAATTGACGCGGACGGCTTTAAGGCAATTAATGACGCCTTCGGGCATCTTTTCGGCGACGGCGTACTTGCCGATATGGGTCACGAAATTCGCGGCATCTTCCGACAAAAAGATATTGTAGGCAGAATCGGCGGAGATGAATTTGTTGTACTGTTCCGCGAAATGCCGTCACTTGATATTTTGGATAAACGTTGCACCGAACTTTTGAAAAATCTTGACAGAACTTATGAAAGCAACAATGACAAGTTGCCCTTTTCGATAAGTATCGGAGTTGCGCTTTATCCCGAACACGGCACGACTTACACCGAACTTTTCAAACACGCCGACCGCGCACTTTATGAATCAAAATCACGCGGCAAAAATCGCTATTCGATTTACCGTTCAAGCTTAATCGGAAAGTCTTTTGCCGTTGAATCCGAAAGAGACCCGCAACATGCCGAAGATATGCGCCAAAAAGCTTTTCAAGACAATATGCTTGAGTTCATTTTAAATTTGCTTTATGAAACGCAAAATCCGGAAATGACCGTTCAAGTTTGCCTTGAGATGTTCGGCAAGCAGTTCAACCTTGACAGAGTTTGTGTCAATCGTTTCAATAAAACTTCCAACCGCTATTTGTCCGCTTATGAATGGGTCAGCCCCAACGGTATTTCGATTAATGCCGAAGAAATTGTTTCAAAGTATCCTTTCTACATTGACAGAAGTTGCAGCCTTATTGAATCCGGTTACCGCCCCTCACCTTACGGCGTAACTTCAATTTGTGAAGATACCGCGCAGAAGTATCCCGAAGACAAAGAAGTTTTTGAAAAGTTGAAGCTCGGCTCTTTTGCGCATTGTCAATTTTCGCACGGCGGAGAACTTTTGGGTTCAATCGGTTTTGAAAGTTCGCGTCCGCGTGAATTTGAAAAAGAAATTTTGACTAAAATCAGCATTTTTTCGGTACTGTTGGGCAATGTTCTGCTTGACAGAAAAACCGATACCGTTGCCGAAAGAATGAGCCGCCACCTTCAAAATATTCTTGACCATATGCAGGAATTTATTTACGTCGTCAACAAAGACACTTACGAGCCGATTTTCTTCAACAATACGATTCGTCAAACGCTTATCACGGCGTCAACCGAACAGACTTGCTACAAACGTTTTCATAATCTCGACGCGCCCTGCAAAGATTGCCCGGTTATGAAACTTTCTA
>Ga0310691_10004665_pt1 | contig 15326 bp, 32 predicted proteins | sample 176DNAGHGlowgp2_FD_203887 | JGI IMG/M metagenome (GOLD analysis project Ga0310691, IMG submission 203887) | Sheep rumen microbial communities from Palmerston North, Manawatu-Wanganui, New Zealand - 1766 DNA GHGlow gp2 (v2) (version 2) | ecosystem: Host-associated > Mammals > Digestive system >...
GTGGAGTATAAAATAAATAAAAAACATTGCACAAAATTTCCCCATAATGTTTCCATGGAAACACAAACAATCGTTCGAAATCGCAAAACACAGACGCGCCAAGCATTTGAGCAAACAGGCTCAATGTTTCCAAAGAAAAATGGGAAACCAATTGTTACAGTTGTGTTACATTTAGTTAAATGTGTTGATTAGTAATACAACATGTATTATAATGGTTATAATAGAAAAATTAAGAAAAATGGAGGTAATAAAAATGAAAATTAAACAAAAGAAAAGAGTTATGACATTAGAAGATAAAATATTTTGTATGATAGGTAAATTTGTTGGAATATGTTTTGTTGCTAGTTGGTGGGTAGGTTTATTCATATGGGTAATGGAATGTGGAACAACATGTTATTAATTGGAGGTGAGAAAAATGAAAAAATTAGAATTATTGTCAGTGGATTCTTTAAGAGCATTGGATGAAAATGAATTAATTGATTATATTAATCATTTGGAATATTATATTTATTATCAACATGGAATAATTACAGAGGCATGGAAAAGTCTATTTAATAAAGAGTTAGATGATGTAATTATTAGAGAGGGAGAAAAATAATGAATAGTTTTATAATAGGATTTTTAATTGGGTCAATAGTAACAGAAATTTTGATGGTTATCTATTATGCATCACATGATGAGGAGGATTAAATGAAGATTAAACATTACATACACGAAGATAGATTCGTAATAGAGGTTACACCAAAGGACAGAGAAGAGGCAGAGAAGGTAAGAAGATTTGTAGAGTGGGCAGAGTTAGGAGCAGAACAGCCAAAAAAGGAAGAGGAGGAAAAGGAAAGATGAGTAAAGCAGATGAAATGTTTGAAAAATTAGGTTATAAAAAGACATATAGTGTTAATAATAATGAAATATTAATGATAGGTTATGGATTAAATAATGAAAAAATTGATGAATGCGAAATTATTTTTTTTAAAAAAGCTAAGAAAATAATAATAGAAATAGAAATAGAAATGCAAGAACTACAAGCAATAAATGAAAAAGTAAAGGAACTAGGGTGGAATGAGTGAAGAAGAAAAGAAAGCAATAGAAGAAATAAAAAAAGATGAAGAATATTATGACATTTTACATTATATACAAGAAAATGAATATGATATGTGGAATGTTGAAAAGTTGATGAGAGATTCAACAAATGGTAATTATACGCGATATGAAATAGCAGAAAGTATTGTTTATTTCATAAATCAAATAGAAAAACAACAAAAAGAAATAGAGCATTTAAATTTATGTTTAGAAAGTGAAGATAAAGCAAAAGCGGGATTAGAGAACGATATTAAGTCTTTACTACATATAGAACCAAATGACAATTTTATTCATAAAGATAAAATAAGAAAGCTAATAAAAGATATAAATGAAGAAACACAATATCTAGGAAAAGACAGAGGCGAAACAAAGCAATATTATGCAATACAAAAATTAAAAGAATTATTAAAGGAGTAAATTATGGATATAGAAGAAAAAATAAAAGATATAAAAGATAGAGCAAGTAAAAGCAATAAATATGTACTTTATGCAGATAAAACAGATATAGACTTTTTACTTAGCATAATTGAAATGCAACAAAAACAATTAGACGATATAAGAGGAATAACAGAAGACGACTTACCTTTTTAATTATTTTATTTTTTATAATTTTTATGCTAAAAGAGAAGTTTTAAAAGAATTATTAGGAGGAAATAATGAACATTAGAGAAATAGAAAAAAGTATTGATGAAAAGGTAAATCAAATTATTAAATTAATTAATGAAATAAGTATATTGGAAGATGAGAAAGAAAATTATTATAAAAATCAAAAATCTTGGTGTAAGAAAATAAAGAATATAATAAAAGGAAATGATAATCACATTCCTTTTATAGATTAGAGGTGATAAAGATGAAAGAGATGCAAGAAATAATTGAAAAAGCAATAAGAAAATATTATAATAAAGATAAGATATATATACATGTTCAATCAATAACAAATGACAAATTCTTGATTCAATTTGAAATTGCAAATGACTTAATAGAATTTGATTTTGATTATGATATTGGATTGAATTTAGAAGAGAATATATTTATATTAAAATATGAATTAGATGGTAATATAACAAATTACTATAAAAATTAAAAAAGTGAGGTGAACTAAAGATGGCAAATGTTAAAGAATACTCAAAAAAGTTAGATGGTAATACTTATTTAACACCAAATTTCAAGGTGAGAGAATTTGCATGTAAAGATGGTACTGACAAATTATTAATTGATTTAGAATTATTAGCAATATTACAATTAGTACGAGATATAATGGGAGAGCCTTTTTACATCAATAGTGGATACAGAACAGAGAAACACAATCGTAAGGTGCGGAGGTACTAATAATTCATTTCATTTGTATCGGCAGAGCATTCGATGTTGGTTGTAATGATTTGAGAAGATTTGCATGGTTATGTAATAGAATTGGTGTTCGTGGTATTTTACATTATAGTACATTTACGCATATTGATTCCAGAAGTACGATATATCATGCAAATTATAGCAATGAAAAATTCGAGTGGGGTTTTGAACAAGTACCATATCAAGGGAAATTATTGTATCAAGGAATGACACATTATTTAGTAGGTGCATTGCAATTTCGTTTGAATGTATTGGGTTATGATTGTGGAAAAGTTGATTGGATTTTTGGTTCAAAAACATATAATGCAGTAAAAAGATTTCAGCAAGATAAAGGATGCACAATGATAGATGGAATAGTTGGCTCAGAAACATGGTCAAAATTATTTTAGAGAGGTGTAAAGAAATGGCATATGTTCCAAGATTAAATAGTGATGATATACAAGGAAATTTTCACTGGTATTCAGAGAATCCATTTTACTTATCAAATTATGGAATGCCTAATTGTACTTGTTATGCATGGGGTAGATTTTGGGAAATAGGTGACCCATTAAGTCAACATATTAACAGACCTAATTTGCCTCTAGGTGATGGAGGGCAATGGTGGGATAGTGCTAGACAATCTGGAATATATGAAACTGGACAAACACCACAATTAGGTTCTGTTATTTGTTTTGATAGACCCGGTGCATCTGGACATGTTGCAATAGTAGAGCAGATTGGAGAAATGAATGGTAGGAAATATATAAGAACATCTAATAGTGCATGGCAATCAACATTTTTTTATTTGCAAGTGCTTTATGAAGATGAAAATTATTCATGGGGTGCATATAATTTTCAAGGTTTCATATATAATCCATTTGCTGACCAGCCAGAACCACCAACACCAACTGAAGAAATAGAAAGAAAAAAATTTAAATGGGTTTTATATACAAATAAATTAAGAAATATGAGAAATTTGACATAATTTTTAAAATATGATATATATTTGATAATGATAGCATATTCAAATAATCCTACCAAAGAAAAAATATTTGGTATTATAAACTTTTTGCTCATGGACAGATGTTAACACATCTGTCTTTTTTAATTTGACAAAACGAAAATTTATTTGTATTATGTTGTAAATTAAATAAGGGGGGTAACAATTATGGTTGATGTTGTTAATCTTTTAACAAACAATGGAATCGGAATTGTTTGTGTTGCTTATTTGATTTATTTTCAAAGTACAACTATGAGAGATATGCTTGATACTCTTAATAATATTAGTGATAGACTAATATCAATTGAACTAAAGCTAAATTCAAAAAATAAGAAAGGAGAAAAATCAAATGAAATTAAGCAAGGATGAACTTAAAAAAGAAATTGCTGAACTAGTTGAAAATGAAGATGCTCAAATCAAATTATTAGAAGATGTTGAGGATTCTTTTGAAGTAGTTGAAAGCGAACAAAATGACGAAATCGAATCACTTAAAAAAGACCTTTTGGCAAAAGATGATGAGATAGCAGAATTAAAAAGAAAATACAAAGAAAGATTTTTAAAAGGTGATGAGGTTGCAGAAGAGGTTGTAGAAGAACCAGCAACAGAAGATATTACAGAAGAAGTTATCGAAGAACCAAGAAAATACGAGGATTTATTCGATGAGGAAGGAGAATTAAAATAATGAATATTGAAAATTTATTAAACACAATAAGAGATAACGCATCAAGTGTTTATCAAAATACAATACCAGAGGCAACAAGAACTAATATTGCCGACATTCAAGCAGTAATGACAGACCCAGCACATGGAGTAGTACAAAATGAATTTATAAATGCATTACTAAACATGATTATAATTCAAGTAATACAAGATAAATCATTTAAAGACCCATTAAGCGAATTAAAAAAGGGAAATAAACCATTAGGAGATACAGTAGAGGAAATTTATGCTAACTATGTACAAGCTAAAGGTTATGACCCAGCTGGAACAGATTTATTAACAAGAGAATTGCCAGATGTTAAAGCAATATATCACAAAATGAATAGAAAAGATAAATATGCAGTAAATATTAATCAAGACATGTTAGGCAAGGCATTTGCATCTTATGAAAAATTAGAATCATTCATCTCATCATTAATTAATACACTTGTTAAGAGTGCCGAAAGAGATGAATTTACATTAATTAAGCAATTATTTGCTCAAGCCTATGAATCTGGAGCAATGACAGAAATAGCTGTACCAGACCCAACTTTAAGCGAAGCAAATGCAAAAGCATTTACAAAAGCAGTTAAAATTGTATCTGGAGATATGCAATTCCCAAGCGACAGATATAATGGATGGTTAAGAGTACAAAGTAGCGACATTAAACCAATCGTTACAAATTCAACAAAAGATGAGCAAATTTTAATAGTAAGCAATGCAGTAGATGTATCACTAGATGTTGATTATTTAGCTGGAATCTTTAATCTAGACAAAGGAGAATTCAACAATACAAGAAAAATAGTTATTGATGAATTCCCAGTTAAAGGAATGGTTGCATGTCTAGTTGATAGAGAATTTTTCCAAGTTTGGGATGATTTATACAGATTTACTGAATTCTTTAATAGCGATAATATTGAAACAAAATATTATCTACATGTATGGCAAACACTTTCATTTTCAAGCCTTGTTAATAGTGTATGCTTTATGGCATCAAGCGATAGCGATAGCGATGGAGATGTAGAAGAATTTAGTGTAACTTATACATTAGCTGATGGAATAACATCATCAAATAAGAGAACAAAAGTTAATGAGGGTTCTAGATATTCTACAACAATAACTGGTGCTACATCTGTATCTGTAACAATGGGTGGCAGTGCAGTAGCTAATGCATATGATTCAACAACAAAGAAAGTAACAATTGATGAAGTAACTGGAGCAATTATTATAACTGCTGAATAAAAAATAGATGCAATTATAAGGGTGGCATATTGTAATTGCCACCCTTTAATTATAGAAAGGAAAAAAGCAATATGAGAAAAAAATTAGTAAATTCACAATTGTGTAATTTAAACACATCACAAATGTATTTGAGGCAAATGCTAACACTTGCTGAAAATGTTTTCAAATTTGAGAATTTGCCAGAATATATTGATGTGGCTTATATGAATAAGGTTCTTGTTAGAGAGGGTGCAATTGCTTTTTTTAAAGATGAAATTTTAGGAATTTTAGCCTTGCCTTTTGTTCGAGTTGGTATTCCAGATGTTTATGGTAGACCACAAAAAATAAGAGTAATAGGACAGAGTGGTTATCAAAGAGAATTTGATAATCCAGACGATTTTGTTATTATGTATGATAACAATGGAAGATATCCTCTAATCAGTGATATAATACAAATGAGTGAGAGGATAGCTCTAGATACTAGAACAATCGATATCAACATCGCTCAACAGAAGAGTCCACGCGTTTTTAAGACAAAGCAAGAAAATGAAAGAAGCATAAGAGATTTAGTTAACAATATCGATGGCTTTGAAAATGTTGTTATTACATATGATAACATTGACCTTAATGATACATCTGTAATCCTTGCTCCAGCTCCATATGTAGCAGATAAAATAGACATGCACAAAGAGAAAGACTGGAATGAATTTTTAAGATTAATTGGAGTTGCTAATCTATCTTACCAAAAGAAAGAAAGAAGCATTAGTGATGAAATATCTGCAATGCAAGGTGGAACAATTGCAAGTAGATTTTCTAGATTCGAGCCTAGAGAACATGCAATTAAAGAAATTAATAAAAAATTCGGTACTGATATAAAATTATCATATTATGATGGAGTACCATCTACCGAAAAGGAAAAGGGGGTTGAGGAATTATATGATGAATTATTATCAATGGAGTCTAATGCCAATATTACCGACGAATAATATTGAACCGCCAACAATATTTGCAATTCTGCAATCAATTGTTAATTTTGGTAAAGAGGATAAAACAAAAGTGCCAAATCTTGCAAAAGAGGGACATTCACAGATATTTAATTTCGATTATCCTTTAACCAGCAAAATAAACAAAGAGAAATTTGAATGCATGATTTTAAATCATTTTCTTATGAGACGAATCAACTTCGAGACAGTCTTAATATTCCAGATTCAGCTGGAAAATAAATTGAATGAGATAATGCCATTCTACAATAAATTATTCAATTCAATAGATGGTTGGGATATTTTCCAAGATGAAATCCATGACCTAGAATCAAATAATACAAGTGAGACAGATTATAGTAATAAAATGTCAAATGAGGATGATTTAAGAAATTCTAATATGCCTCAATCTAGAATCGATAATGTTAAAGATGGCTCTTATTTAACAAACTATTCATATAACACATCTAATAATAACACAACAACAAAGACAAATGGAAAAGACAAAAATGTACTACATGAAACAAGAAATCGCACACCAATGGAAAAAATAGAGGTATATAAGGCTTTTCAAGATGAAATTAAAAATGTATATACTTTATTATATAAAGATTTAGAACCTTTGTTCTACCAGATAATTCCATAAAGGAGGTAAACTATGAATAATTTAAGACCAATTCATATTGGATGTCTAACAGAATTCCCATTCCTAGATACATCATTTGATGCAGTTAATGAATGGCAAGTATTACAAAAGTTAGGCGAAAAAACAAATGAAATAATAAAATTTGTGAATGATATGTTAGACGAAAAACTTAATGAATACATTGATAGTAGATTCAATGATATGATGATAGATGCAATGTATGACGCACAAACAGAAACATTAATGTTATATCTAACAGATAATTCAAATGAATAAATAAAAGGAGGAAATAAAAATGGCAGATGTTTCAAATTTAAAGATAGGAAATATTAGTTATACTATAAAGGATACAATAGCAAGAACACAATCATCAAATGCAGATACAAAATCCGACCAAGCAATACAAGATTCATCTCAAGCATTAAACACAGCAAATTCAGCTCTTTCAAGCTCTTCGAGTGCTAATACCAAAATAGATGGAGCAGAGATTACTGGAACATATACAAGTGCTACCGAAACATTAGATATTTCTTTAACACTTGGTTCATAGAAAGAGAGGTTAAACAATGGCAGAATTTTCAAAATTATCAATTGATGGAACAACTTATGATGTTAAAGATTCAGTAGCTAGGAACATCTTAAAATTCAAAGGAATATCTGGAACACCATCATCAAGCGGTGCATTTAATATAATGAATGCCACAGAATCTGCCAATGCAAAAATCGTTTCAGTATATTCAACTACTGCCGATGTTATTGTTTTACCATTCTGGTATTCTAACATGTGGTATGTAAGAGCGTTAAATCGTAACAATATGAATGCATATACATCTACTATTCAAGTATATGTATATTATACTAACTAAAAAAAAAGGAGGAAATAAAAATGGCAGATATAAAACACATCACAATTGAGGGTGGTACATATGATATATGTGATGAAACAGCTAGAACCGAACTTGCAACAATATCATCATTAGTTGGCGATGGTACTATTATAATATCGGATAGCTTTGGTACTGGTTATTCGCCAAGTGGAACTAATATTCCATTTCCGGAAATATTTAGAAATCGTAGCGGAATAGCTGACTTTTACACAAACTCATTTGGTGGTGCTGGATTTAAAGCAGAATCGGATGATGGAAAAAATTTCTATATATTATTACAACAACTTGATTCTGTAATTACAGACAAAACAAAAATCAAAAAAATATATGTTGTTGGTGGTACAAATGATAATAAAACTACAATTGTATATGATGATATTATTACAAATATGAATCAATTTATTAATTATGCTAGAACAACATATCCAAATGCAATAATTGGAATTGGTGCAGTTTGTACTTATTCACCATTCCAAAGTGCGGAAAATAGATTGAGGTTCATAAATAAAACATTGAAAGCATATCAACAATGCAATTCACAAACAAGATGCTATTACTTAAGTGGAATCGAAAATGTATTAAAAGATAATAGCTTGATATCTACTGATGGAGTACATCCAAATCAAGATGGTCAAAGAGCTTTGGCTAATTACTTATATTCAGCATATAATGGTCATGTATATAATACACATAATTATGATAATTATGGAAATGATGGATTAATCCATCTAACATATTATGGATTGCTTTCTAGTTATAGTGTAACTAATGGTTCATATGTTGGAATAGGTAAGCAAGTTAATGGAGATTACACAACATATCTATTAGAACTACCAATTGTATTTAATACAGCTGTATCTACTGGAACTGCTAACAGATTAAAATTGTCAATGTTAAATTCAATCAAACAAGATTCTCCAGTAGCATATAATCAATGTAGCTTTACACAATTTTCACCAGCAATTGAGATTCAAGTACCAATTATACATGGTGGAGTGTCAGAAATTGTAGATGCAAGATTAGAAGCAATTAGAGATTCTGGTGACCAATTATATTATCTAGCTTTGAGATTCAATCAAGCATATACAGATATTACTCAAATCAATTTATTAAGAACTCAATTCGTAATTCCAACATTGATTGGTTAATATATAAATAAAAATACCATGAAAAAATCATGGTATTTTTTTATTTTTTGCAATTTTTTCGCAAAAAATTATATAATTTTATGGAATGGCTAAATTATTGAATTATCTAGATTATAATTTCCGACATTTTCGTGCAAATGCCAAATTGTAACTCCTCTTCTAAATGCATTATTAATTGTTTCCATTGCAACAGATGGTAGAGAACCTTGACCAATTGACTCATTTGCTCCAATTTCAACATAATTGAATGTCCTTCTGCCAGTTAGATTTGCATTTTTTAGTCTATCTATTTTATAACCAAATCTTGTAAAGTAGTCATCGATTCTCTGAATATACTCTGTCTTGCATCTCATTCTTCTAAATGTGAATGTATTTATACCAGCAGAAAAATTAACATCTGCAGTATTTTGTCCTCCTTTAATATTTGGCATCAATGATGCAGAGTGAAATGCTCCAATAGTATTTGCGATTCCACTTGCAATAGAAACACCAAGACCAATGCTACCAGCATCACTTATTATTCCAGTTTCACTTGCATTAACTTGTTGATTAGCAGATTGAGTTATGCCACCGCCAAGACCAACAACAGATGTTGCCATATTTAAAGCATTTTGAGTAAGCCAATTAGTATAGGCATCCGATGACCATGAAAATGTAGGATATTTTGGCAAAGGTATTGACTCATCCCAATCATTTTGCATTCCTTTATAATACATAGGTAACATTTTACCACTTGCACCAATTGTGACAGAGCCTATAAATTTAAAAATTATATCATTTGCATCATTTGAATCTTCATATTTATATATATTTTGATTGCCAATATTATTTGAAGCAAATACATAATTATAAGGATAGCAATAACATTTATTATTTTTTATAGGAATAACAACATTATTATCTCTAAATTCATGTAATTTTGGAATTCTTTTTACAAACTCCTCACATTCTAATGAACCCTCACATGTATAATAATCAAAAGTATCATAATATGCATTACCTGTAACAGTAACATGTTTCATTTCAGTTTCGTTAATACAAGCTTGAGGAACTACAAAAACATTCTTAATATATGATGCATTTCCGGGCTTGAATACTAAACTTTTTCCACTTGTAATACATAACAACATACTAGTTAAATTAGCATACATTGAGCGAGGCAATGGATTTTCATCATAAAAATCCCACTTGATAAAATAATATGGAAATGCTTGAGGTACACCATTAACTAGTGAAAGACCACTAAATCTTTCTCCACTATCTGGATTATATTCACTTTCTACTACCACCCATAAAAATCTATTAAATGATGTGTCATCAAAGTAGTCCTCTTCAACTACTTCACCAACATCAAGATTTTCTGGAATAGTATGAAGCCCAATTGTATCATCATTAACATGCTCACGCTGAACAAAACATGGTTTTTGTGTCCAGTAATCATGCCATGTACTCCATTGGTCAATTGTATATCTAATTTCTGCATTCTTATCACTATTAAAAATAACCTCATCTATCCATGCGAAAAACCATTTGTTGCTATAATCTTTATTCTGAAATGCAATATAGTTAGCCTCTAAACATGTTGCATATGGTATATCAACATATATTGAATCATTGCTCCTTATAAATTGATAATCATTTCTAGATGCAACTAGATGTGAGCTATTAGAACATAGATTGACCATGTTCGATTCGCTATAATCAATTACATTAATATAATTTTTGTCTATTTTTATATTTTTTGCTAAAATTATTTTGCTCTGTAAAATTTGCATTATTACCTCCTTATCTCAAAATCAATTGATTGCTTAAAATCAGTACCAGTTAAGTCATCACTATAAAATATAATATTTTCTCTAAAAGTCTGGAACAATCTTTTGATTTTTTCATTAATATTAACATTATATATATCCCTTTGCCAAAATGGTGAGATATTTATTTTGTCTGAAATAACAAATGTATTTGGTTTTATATCTGTATATTTTGGATATATGAACCAACATAATTTTTCTGCATCATCTTTGTCATATAATAATTCACATAAGAATTTAAACTCCTTAAATAGAAAGACAAATCTAAATGCAACATTATAACATTTTTTTGATTTAGGCAAATGTGGTTGAGGTTCACTTTGCCAATCTCCTTTTTCAATCATTGATGAAGCTGAACCAATTGACATTTGTTTTCCACCACTTGACTTGCAATATTCTATTGCAACTTTAACATCGTTGGTTTCATTGTGAAATGTAACAACATCAATATCTCCTTGCTTTTGTTTTCTTACAATTGGTAGTAGATTCCAATCAACTAGATATGGATTAACTCTGGAAATTGTATTGCCTACCATAAATAATTTTGTTCTGCCAGATTTCCTATCAATCGTGTTGTACATTATCATTAGTCTACTACTCTCTTGGCTGATGTACACACCGCCTCTCCATAAATTCTTCAAATATAATCATATCTACATCTAAAAAAGATGCACCGCTCATGTGTTGCTCTGTAGATAATGCCATAACATATCCTATTTTCTCACCACGAACTGCTTTTCCCTCTTCATCTACATTTGCAAAATATAATGTTTTCTTATATACAACTATATAATTATACTTTCCTTTTGTCAATTTTTTAACATCAACATCGTTAAAATACTGCTCAATCCATAATGTACTAATATCTTCTCTCCATCTTCTCATTAATATAAATCGATTTCCAGTTTTCAAATAATTTTCAATTGCCAAATGCTTCACTTGATAACTTTTTCCATTACTCTTTTCTCCCCAAATAAGATAAAAATTTGCACCTGTTTTCAGTATATTAGAAATATCATAATGAATTTGCTTCACATTAGCCATCATCATCACCATCCATAATATATAATTTTGCTATCTCTGATTCAATTGTCTTTCTTACTTTTTTAATATTGTCTTTTTTTGTTCTTCCAGAATATAAATTACCACGATTCACTTTTGCAGTTTTACAAATTTTTGTGAGCTTAATCTGGTTAAACTTCCTTATATATTCTAAATCATCCATTTATTTCCTCCATATATCTTGCTCTAGTGCTGGAATTATCAGTTAATAATTCACAATAATCTAGAGCTTTACCTAACACATAAGATGTTGGAAATAATCCACATCCAGATATATCTGTAACTAACATCTTATTCCCTTGATAATCAGTCATCTCAATTGGATGCTGACCTTCTATATAAAATAATAATTGTTTGTTAGTATTTTCAAAATGAAAAACTAAATCATCCTTAAAATCAGTAATATCCTCTAATTCTTTTGCTCCCTCTTTTGGAACTCCAGCAACAGTAATCTCCAATACTTTCGATTTTTCTATTCCTTTTTCTATTACATTATCCTTTTCAAAATCAATTTTTTTATTTGATTTTTCTTTTATGTAACAATATTTTTTTGCTCCGTTGATTGATAAAAGAAATATAATGTGCATCCTCCTCAAAGATTCCAAGCATATGAGGAATCCCCTTTGAATCTTCTGGAGCAAATTTCTCTATTGGAATACCTAACTTTTTACTAACATATTTTATCTTTTTCTTAACAAAATTATTATAATCATCTATAACTTTTTTGTCATAACCTTTGCGTAGTTTGATGCTATCTGTATCCATGTACAAAGCATATTCATCAAGTTTTATTACATTTTTTAATAAATTGCTTCTGGCATGTGCGGTACAAAATACACCGATAACCGAAAAGACAGAAATGATTTTTTCTTTTCTTGTTCTAATTTAGATATTATGTCATTATTACTCAAAGGCTTCTCTTCCCATCCAGATATATTATCGTATATAACATCATCACGAATCATATTTGTAACTGACATTCCTTTTTAACCGATAGAGTGCATTAAACTTATTTTTTTCTTTAACATACTCTATCTCTTTTCCCTCTACATTCTTGAATTTTGTTTTATTTACATATTTATCTAATACAAAATTGATAAAAGTTTTTGGTAAATAATCATAGACAGAATTATATGATTCTAATATCTCATATGATTCATAATCATAACAATCTAGAAACAAACGAAAATCAATATCTGTAATTGTAATCTCTATCATGTCAGCCTTAACAATTCTACCATTATCTACTTCAACATTCTTAACTAAAGAACATTTTGAAAGTGATATAAATGTATTATAATATTTGCATTCAATATTATTAAATCTAACTTTTAATAGATAAGCAAAATCGTTTAGCATTTCATCAACTGATTTTATATAACATTTTCTAAATTCAGTAGATGGAAATCGGTGAGTTGTTAATACATAAGGATATGATGAACAAAAATCGTAAGAATCAACATCATTAATTACCTCATCTGTGAATACCCAATTTCCGATGTGTATAGCCTCCGCTGGAAAGCATCAAGCATCATATTATATATATGTGGGTCAGTATTAATTGCCTTATTAACTTTTTTCCTATAAGCCCAATCTTTGCTTGTAATCTCTTGTAATTCTCTTCTAACATGACCAGTAGATGTTAGAGGTATTTTATATACATTAATATAATCCTCTAACTCTTTTAAAATATAATAATAGACAACTAGGCAATCATTTTCACAATAACCGCATTTCTGTTTCATCTAATTTCGTATTGTTATGCCTTAATTTAGTATAATCTAAGTCACCAACTTTTTTCTCTACTGGTAGAGCAAATAAATCTGGTAAATATTTTAATGCACAATTTGACATGAAATACGAGCATCTAAATTCTATATTATAATCTTGCATAACACATTTCATGACTTTATGTGATTTTCTAGCCATAACCTCTTTAAAATCAAAAATTGATTTTATAAAATTAAACTCAAATGCTAAATTGTGAACAAAGAAAATTTTTCTCGCATCAATACTCTTATCAATCGTTGCAACAAATTCTTTTAATTCATCCCATGTTCTTCCATAATATACAACATCATTAACAGATAACATCCAGATGTACATGTTGCATCTAAACTCACAATTTTCTTGCTCTTTTTTCGATAAATCCTTATAATCAATAGCTGAATGAATTTTAGCATCCAAAATAAAATATGATGTAGTTTCAATATCAAATGTATATATATTATTATCATATTTAATTTTTCTTCCTACAATTTTTGGTTCTGGTGGTATAAACTTTTTATAATATAGCATAATAAAATCCCTTTCTATTATTCTTTTGATATTTTTTTATAAATTTCTTCGAGTGCTTTTCTTGTATCATCATCTGCATCCAATGTTGAAACATCAATTATATTTGATAATGATTTATAGTAATCCTCTTTTGATGCTCCACTTTTGATATTACTACTTACTAATGTAAGCATTCTAGATGAGCCAAGATTTTCAACTATTTTTGCAGTTTCTTCATCCTCTAAAATTGAATATAATAATTGTGCATCCTCTAATGATAATTTTTGTAGTTTATTATTATCTACATCTCCATATTTTGTTCTAAATGTAGCAATAACTGATGTTTTAATCTTCTTTATTCCTTTATAAGTTGAGGATTTTGCTTGTAAAAAATTTTGTGTAGCTTTTTCAACTGCTCTTAATTGTGATAGTGACATTGATTCATCGGCTCTAATTTTACCATCAACAGAAAGACCTTGAATCATTTTTCGATTCAAGGTCTTTTTTAGATTTGTAGATGCCCAAGAATCTTTACCATAATATCTTTCAAGCATTGAAAGTTTGAAATTAGCTCTTCTAATATCATCTTTAATATTACTAATCAACTCTTGCTTTTCTTTTTTTATAGCATTTCTAGATTTTCTTGCCATCTTTATTTATTCCTTTCTTTTGTAATTTAAAAAGGTAAATCATCAGTAGTTGTTTCATCTTCTGGATAGTATTCTACAAATGTATAATTGTGTTTCTTACCTTTTTGGTTATGTAGTCTAATTGGTAATCCAAATTCTTGTAATTCTTTTTTCTCCTCATTTGAGAATTCTTTGAAATTCTTTGTTAATACTTCACCACCAAAATAGAATGATGTAACATCTTCTTTAATGATGTAAACTAAATATTCACCATCATCTCCTTTAATGAAATCGTAGTCAATCACATTCACTATTCTATCGAATAATGATGATGATTCTCCTTTTGTTCTTCCCTCCATGAACTTGATTCCTTCTTTTTTAAAACTTTTTGTTTTGTCTTTTAAACTCATCTCTCGAGTCCTCCTATATTTTTATTTCATATTTCTATGATACTGCCATAATAATACAATATGTGTTATATGTCAATAGAATTCTAAAATTTTAACACAACTGTAACAATTGGTTTCCCATTTTTCTTTGGAAACATTGAGCCTGTTTGC
>Ga0310691_10004666_pt1 | contig 15324 bp, 10 predicted proteins | sample 176DNAGHGlowgp2_FD_203887 | JGI IMG/M metagenome (GOLD analysis project Ga0310691, IMG submission 203887) | Sheep rumen microbial communities from Palmerston North, Manawatu-Wanganui, New Zealand - 1766 DNA GHGlow gp2 (v2) (version 2) | ecosystem: Host-associated > Mammals > Digestive system >...
AAATATGAATATGCAAAATTTACATTAGTAATATATGGATTGTCATCAGAAGATAACATCATCTTAAATTTACAATAATTTGGTGATATCTTATTTTCAAATTCATACTTAATGTATTTTGATTCATTTAATGCTGGATATCCAACATCCATAATATTAATTATTGAATTACCATCATTTCCATTAACATATTCATATTTTGCTGACTTACTATTATATTTATTATACTTGTCATATGACTTAAAATAATCAATATCAAAATCAAACATATCCAATTTTAAGTCATTTTTATAATAGTAACCATAAATGTTCATTTTATAACCAGCAAAGAATGAACGTTCATATTCTGTTAATAAATCATTAATGTTAAAGATAAAACTTATAGGAATAATTTGTTTCATTATAAGATTATTACGTTCAAATCCTTGGCATATAAGTTTATCAAAATTATTAAGCATTATTTGATTAGTATATAAATAACCAAAAATATTGTCTTTATATTGAACAAATCCACCCTTTTTAACGTCTATACCAAAATATGTAGCTTGTAACGAATCAGGTAAACAGAATATGACTCTATTGTCAACACCTTCAAAATATGATGTCAAATATCTTTTTAAATAATTTATTTTATTATCTTTATTTAAATATACTTTTATGACCTTTTCAATATTTCCAATTTTTATATGAATGCCAAAATAATCTGGTAAGTTATTAATGTCATCTAAATAAAAAGGAGCATAAAATGCAAATTGATAACCTGTTCTAGAATAATAAATACGTTTACATCCAAATTCATAATCTTTATTACGATTATCATTTGTCTCATTATATAAAGAATCTAAATTAAGTATCTTATAATTGTTCTTATCATATGTAAAGTTTTCTTTATAGAAATAGTTAGAATATTTTATGAAATATTTTTTTATGTCATGTTCATACTTACCATTTAATAAGTTCAATTCTATACTATTTTTATATATATTATTTTGCAAAGGCATTAAGTCTGCAACTCTAACATATGTATGATAATTCTCATTATCATCTTTCTTAATTTCATTTAATTTACATGCAATAGTAAAATTACCACTTAATGATGGTAATGTTCTCAATAATGATTTAAACATATTTAAACATATTTTGAATTTTATTTTTAGGTATATCTATATAATATATATATATAAAAATAATTATGTATAATAGGGAAGGTAGAAAAAAAATGAAAAATATTTGAAATTTCTTTTACCTTTTACTAAATTAAATTATATTATTAATTAAATAACAATAAAAAATCTTTAGAATATAAAATCCGTCTTTATTACGGATGTAATAAATAAAAACGTATGATGTTGCAAAGTTCACATATTAGTCCAATGTTCGGTTCTTCAATTTTTGGTGAACCTTGTGGATTTCGCTCTGAACTCAGAAGAATATATTCCGGAGATATGAAAATGTAACGATAGAAAATATTACAAATAGTATATGATATATCTCCGGAACTTGTGAAAGTTTTGGAGATTTTTTTATGAAGAATACAATAAAAATGGTTGGTTTTACGGTAGAAAAAAATATTGAAAAAAATTACAAAAAATTTGAATAATTTAAAAATAGTTCTATATTAAATATATAAATCTAAATAATATTTAATATTTAGTATTATAAAGATTTTAGTTCTTTGAAAATCTGCTGCGTTCGACTAGTGGCTTAGGTCACCACACTTTCAATGTGGTAGTTGATGAAAATCGACACAGGGGTTCGAATCCCCTACGCAGTACAATTATTAAATATTTGGCAGAGTTGGTCTATTGCATTGCTCCCTATGAATTAGGTAAAGTGATATTCACATTGGTGATAATCATTGGTTCGAATCCAATAATATTTAATAAACGTTCTTTGACATGTTGGTACAACTAAATAAAATATAATTGTAGTCGTCTAGAACATCTATATTGTGAAATATGGAAACAAGAAGGACGCTGAGGGTAATGCCTTTATTGGTAGAACTGATGAAACGCAACTAAGTGGTGAGAAGCCCGCCTACAATTTTCATAAATCACCTGTACTGGTCAACGATTCTAAGGTACAGAGGGGTACAGGTCGTAAGTCATAAACTCTCAGAACGCTGTTGAAACATAACAGATGCGTAAAGTGCCAGCTACTGAGCAGTCGTAACGGGTTTATGAGATTTATTTTTATAAAGATAAAAGATGCTATGGTTGGCCCACGCAAACGAAAGGAGTGGGTCCGGGGGTTCGAATCCCTTCTCGGGCCGTGTGTCTGGGTGGCAGAGTGGTTGAATGCAGACCTAAGGTATCTATTTGGAGAGGTGTGATAATTGGTAGTCGGACGGTCTTGAAAATCGTTGGTCGTGATGAGCGGCTTCAGGGTTCGAGTCCCTGTCTCTCCGCAAAATTCATTGGTGAAGAATAGAGTTACTTCAATGATAATATTAAATACAGATAAATACAAACAAATTCCTGAAGGGTTTTTTCTAGGTTCGAATCCTGGTTATGGTCATTATGTACCGTGATGGCGAAATTGGTAAACGCAACCCTTAATTTTATACTTTGTTCGAAGGTTCCATGAATTTATATTGGGTCAGTGGTGTGAATGGTTAGCCCCCGATCTGCAAAATCGTGGTTTTTATACGGGTTCGAGTCCCGTCTGGCCCTCGAAGTAGTTTCAACAAGGACTTTTCTACAAGAATGTTCATTATAAAGTCGTTGTGACAAATAGGGAGAGACCTGTATAGAAGGTTCAATAGTGTAACGGGTGTGCAAGCGTGACTGAAAATCACGAGGAGGAGGGTTCGAGTCCCCTTGAACCACATAAATATGTTTTTATAATTAAAAAATATTGTCCAAATTAAATTATATTATGAAAAATATTAATGATTTTATATTTGAACAAGAACATATAAAAGGTCCTCATGGTATTTTTGAAATGTCTCAAATATCAGATAAAGGTGAATTACCAGAAAATTCTTCAATATGGGTTTATGGTGAAAATGATGAACAAGGAACAAAACCTCCGCATTTTCATGTTAAAATAGATAATAGATTTGAATTTGAAATTAAATTTGATAATTTCCATAGCTTAGATATTTGGAGAAGTAAAACGGTAAAACATGATTGGAAACAATTGAAAGCTATAAAAAAAGCTATCAAAGAATGGTTTATGGAAATCAATTCTGAAGAAGATGATAAATTAAATATTGAAGTCATATTAACAGAATGGAATAGACAAAATCCAAATCATAAAATTAACAAGAAATATTATATTGATTTATATAATAAATTAAAATAAATTAGTAACTTATAAAGATATATAAGTAGTTATTAATTTATATAAGAAGCTAAAAACTTCTAAATGTTTTAACTCATCAACTTAAGTAATTCTGGTAACAGATGCGGTTGGTAAGAAACTCTGTAGAAATATAATATAAAATTTGCGCAACTTTCTATATTTCTATATATCTTAAGAGTTATCTTGTTAATCAAGGCGCCAATAAGTACCTCGCCTACGCGGAATGAAGAGGAAATATTGATAACAAGGATTTAGAAAGATTTTTAATGGCGTAGTAGTTCAGTAGCTTAGAATGCGGCATTTGGGATGCTGTGGTCGCACGTTGGAGTCGTGTCTACGCCACTTTATATATCTGGGTATGGTGTTTAACGGTAGCATACGTGCTTTGGGAGCATGTGGAATCGGTTCAAATCCGGTTACCCAGACGTAGAAAATGCCTGTTCGAATTTGAATTTTTTGACAAATTTAACTATTTTTAATTATAATATATATCATAATTAATTATATGTCATTAGAAGAAATTCAACAAATTTATGACTATTCTAAATCAAAAGGAGAAATTTGTAAAAAATTAAATGTTCGAACTAATCAAAATGGTTTTAACATTGATAAAGATATTTTAGAATATTTTTCACAAATAGGAATTAATTCAAGAGAACAAATTTCTAAAAAGAATTTATCTAATCATTGGTTAGAAATTCAAAAAAGAGATTATGAATTAAATCCTAAATATTGTGAATACTGTGGAAAAAAATTACCATTTGAAAAAAGATTTGCAAAATGTTGTAATCAATCATGCGGTTCAGCATTAGGAAATAAGAAAAAAGGTAAACGAACAGAAGAAACAAAAATTAAAATTTCAAAATCTGTTAAAGAAACATATAAAAATCATCCCGAGTTAGTTAAAAACCAATATTCAGGTCCAAATAAAGAATATTATATTTCAAAAATAAAATCATTAAATATTAAACAAAAGAAAGAATATTCAAATCTAAATAATTATAAGTATATTTCAGAATTAATTTCATTAGGATATATTTTAAATGACGATAATTATAATTATGAAGATAAGTTGGTTAATTTCAATAAATTTAATAAACATAATTGTATAATATGTAACAAAGAATTTTATTGCAGAATTACAAAATTTGGAAAACTTGGCGGAGGTGATACATGTTGTGAAAAATGCCATAAACAACTAAAATCATTACGGTCTAAAGAAATAATACAAAAACAAATTCAAAATGGAACATTTCAAGGTTGGAAATCAAGAAATATTACTTCATATGCAGAAAAATTTTGGAAACAAGTTTTAGATAATAACAATATTCAATATATACGTGAATATGTATTAGAATATGGTAACAAAGGAAATGGGGAAAGATATTTTTTAGATTTTTATATTGAAATAAATGATAGAAAAATTGATTTAGAAATAGACGGTAAACAACATTTATGGGAAGATCGAAAAGAACATGATAAAATTAGAGATAAATATATAAAATCTAAAGGAATAGAAGTTTATAGAATACCATGGAATGAAATTAATTCAGAAAATGGTAAACAATTAATGAAAGAAAAAATAGATAAATTTTTAGATTTTTATAATAGTTAAAAAATTAAATTATAACATTTACCTCGCGTACTCGCGTAATGCAGCTGCTTAGTCCGTCTAATTTTTGATAAGACTCCATTTCAAGTGTTACAGTGTGGCCAACCGGGGACATGGAGAGGAGGAAGAAGGTAAATGTTATGATTTTACGCGGGTATCATACTAATAGGTTAGGTGGCAGCCCTTTCAAGGCTGAGATACGGATTCGAATTCCGTTACCCGTACATAAATGCTCGGTTAGAGGAATTGGTTTAACTCGTCTGCCTTTCACGCAGGAGATTATGGGTTCGAACCCCATACCGAGTACTTAAAATTATTCATCTTTATAGATGAAAACTTAAAACTATTCATCCTGGTGGCTGGCTGACAGCAGATAGGAGACATTAGAAGTACAGGTTATTCCGGAAGTTTATGCCATGTACTACTTGTCGGAAATTTGGAATCAAGTGCGCATACAAGAACAAATTTCCCATAGGCTTTAGCTTAAATACATTGGGCGAGATGGTAATTGAATAGTTTATTTATGGGGAGATCTGCTAATAGGTTAGGCTCCCGCTCTGATACGGCGGCAATCCCAGTTCGACCCTGGGCCTCCCTACAAATCCATTTATATTGGGGAATGCTGTGTAATTGGTTAACACGTCAGCCTTTGAAGCTGAAGTTCCGAGTTCGAGTCTCGGTTCCCCAACTTAAAATGATATGGGTTCGAGTCCTATATGCCAGTATCGAAATCTATATGATTGATGGTTAATAGTTCTAGAATATTAATCTGAAAGTGTAAAGCTGGCATTGGTGTAATTGGTTAACATATTTTATTATATTGAGCTGTATTTCAGTTGGTCAGAATGCCATCCTGATAAGATGGAGGTCGTAGGTTCAAGTCCTATCAGCTCAACTTTGGGAATTAGCAAAATGATTCGTATGAAAGTTGTTATATTGGAAATTATTTAATGCTATCATCTATACGATTTTAGTAAGAGTACGTACTATAATGGAAAATATATACAATAAGTAATAACAAAAAGATAAAGTAATAAGATTAGCTACCTTATAAAATTGAATTTGAAGAAGCGAACATACTGCGCTACCCGTGGTGGGTAGAGGTCCTGTGAAAGTCAGTGGTTCCCGACCGTATAACACCGGTCCCATCCTATGCTACTCGAGGTAGGCATGGAACTAGGCCGGTGACCATGGGGATGTCGTCTAATGGTTAAGACGAAGCTCTCATAAGGCTTAGATACAAGTTCGATTCTTGTCATCCCTACTTATGGAGGTTCACTTGCGCAGGACTAATTAAACAGTACTTACAATTATATCTTGCAAAGAAAAACAATCGGATATCTGATAGTGATAAGATATCTCCACCCAAATTCCTTGTTGAATTGAAGAGTTACTTCTTAATCCGCCAGAAACTTTGGATTTTTAGCTTAATTGGTTAGAGCGCGGGCCTGCAAAGCCCGAGGTGATGGTTCAAGCCCATAAATATACTTTTCTAGAATGTTACAGGAATTAAATTGCGGCTGTCGTATAACGGCTATTATACTCGCCTTCCAAGCCAGGGACGTGGGTTCGACTCCCATCAGCCGCTCGCATTAGTAATGGAGTTTGGTAACGCAGGGTTTTCCCAAGGTTCTCCACGTTAAATCCTTCATAGGAGTTTGAATGATTCATTTCATCAAATATTAAAAACTGCTTTTAATGTGGGCACCGTTTTATATTCAAGGATATGATACGGTGTCTATATGGGGATATCATACTAATTGGTTTAGGTGGTTGCTCTCTCAAGGCAAAGATACGGGTTCGAATCCCGTTATCCCTACCAGCGCGGTGGTGAAATATTTTAATACTTTGGTCGCTGTTGCTTCTAAAAGAATGCTGTAGATTAGAGTTACTTCGGTTTACACAATTGTATGAAAAACAATCTTATGTTGGTTCGAGTCCAACCCGCGCTACAAAATCCTTAGACATTATATTTGAATTACGTACTATATAATATAATGGGACATCTCTACTAAGGCGAGGGCTAAGAGGCGATACACGTAGCTAAGTTTTCGGATCTAAGGAAAACCGAATTTGCGGTATAGGTGTTAATGGCTGCATAGGACATTGCCATTGTTCAGGAGTGAGTTCGAATCTCATATGCCGCTCGATGATTGTTTAATGATTATTTGAATGGTGCAATCAGGTAATCATTTGCACCCATGCGGATGTAGTATAATGGAAAGTACACTGTTAAAAAGATTTTTATGACCTTTTAACACTGTTACATCGAAAGATTGTTGTAGTTGAGAGTTACTTCAAATTACTTGCAGTCCAGGCCGGTGGTGTTGGTTCGAGTCCAACCGTCCGCTCATAGAGGATTCCCTGCAGCCTCTTAAAATCCGTGTAGGCCATTTTAGAGGTTTAAGTTGAAATCCTGTCCTCGTTGCTTGTGCAGCCATAAGCCTTGATTATGGTGAAAAACTTAGTAGGACATAACAGGGAAAATGGTTGACCTGTTTTTACATGGTGTCGTTAACTTAATTGGTTCAAAGGCGGTGACTGTGAATCACTGAGATGTCGGTTCGAATCTGACACGACACCCGAGAAACAAACCATATAAATTCTAAGGAATGCCAAATGACTCTGGAGAATGGGTTATCCTGAGGTAACAAGAAGTACAGACAACATGACAACGAGGAAAATTGCAGAAACACAGGTGAGGGATTTATGAATAATTCAGGTTTTACAGCTGTTTTTGAGAATTATTTTATGGTGGCTTTAGCTCAAATGGTAGAGCGGTTGATTGTGGCTCAACAGGTAGTGGGATCGTTACCCACAAGTCACCCAAATATCTTAAAGGAAACATCTAAGAGGTAGTCGCTTTCAGGACTGAATTAGAAGAAGTTATCGTAGGCAACCAATTAATTTATATTTATCTTCGAAGAGTTGATTAGAGTTGTACGAGATAGTGGAATGTAAAGATATTTTATTGGAGAGAGCAACCTGCAAGGAGTAGGGGTAGACTGCTAATCTTCACGTTCGGTTAATCCGGATTGGGGTCGGAACCCAGCCTCTCCGCATATAGTTATAAGTTGGTGCACAAGCTTATGAATCGAAGCAGCCTGATGCCTCTGTCGCTCAGTGGAAATCGTCCGTTCCATTCCTTGTTGACCTAAGGAATATGTAGAAGCGTTAGTTAGAGTTATCCTATAGTGGATGAGAAGCCATGTTGAAACTCGAAAGGTCATTTCACCGATTAGCTCAATGATAGAGCCTTGGATTTTACCAAGAGACGGTGGTTTGATTCCATCTTCGGTGGCTAAGACTGCATTAATGGAACAAGAACACAAATGCCCTGATGTTGGAATTGGTAGACATCCTTGCCTTAGAAGCAAGTGCGAAGTAATAGTAGCATGGGAGTTCGAGTCTCCCTCAGGGTACAAATTAGATGCCTGCATTTGATTATTAGATGTGTGAAAGCTGAAATAACCAAAAAACCTGCTCGGCTAACTAAATAACAGAATGTGTCTAATTTATAAATATATTGGGGTATGTGTGTAACTGGTCAACACATCTGTCTCTGAAGCAGAAGTTCTGGGTTCGAATCCCGGTACCCCAACGTACTTTTGGTTGTCGGTGACTTTCAGAATAGGCACAGCGATGCGCATCGCCGTTTACATAATGGAACCGTCATTTTATTGGGTTGTAGCTTAGTGGTTTAAAGCACTTGTTTTACACACAAGGGAGCGTGAGTTCGACTCTCACCAGCCCAACAATATATAAATGCCCCGTTAAAGCGTAATTGAATGACCGCCCCAGAATACGGATCTGGTCTACGAAAGTAGTTGTGGGTTTGAATCCTACACGGGGTACATAGACTTTGAAACGGTTTCAAATGAGGAATAGTGACGTACGGCCTCAGTGTTGTAATGTACAGTGCAATGTAATTATGTAATGTAATGATGCAATGTAACAAATCCTTCGGCGTCTCCAATGCCCCGATAGGTAAAGGGATATACCAGTAGTCTTCTAAACTTCTATTCCTGGTTCGAGTCCAGGTCGGGGTACAAATTGGCCCAGTAGCTCAATGGACTTAGAGCACTTGTCTACGAAGCATGGGGTTGTAGGTTCGAGTCCTACCTGGGTCACACATAGTAAGTATTTAATATATATTTAATATGGGCTTGTTCGTTCATCGGTAGGACAAGAGATTGTGGTCCTCTTTAGGTTGGTTCGACTCCAACACAAGCCCCAGAAATTTGGAGGTATGCCTGAGTGGTCGAAAGGAGCGCACTGCTAACGCGTCGGTCGGTGATGAACTGGTCCGTAGGTTCGAATCCTACTGCCTCCGCCTACAGTCATTGGTTGGTGCACAAGCCTATGAATCGAAGGAGCCATGTTCCTCGGTGGTATGGGGAAATCGTTCGTTCTATTCCTTAAGATGATCTGAGGAATCTTTAGTAGCGTTAGTTAGAGTTAGTTTGCATTGCAACATTATCCTATAGAGGACGAGACGCCTCGTTGAAACTCGAAAGATCATATAATCTACCTCTTTAGACGAATTGGTATAGTCAGTAGCCTTAGAAGCTATCCTTAGTTGGGTGTGAGTTCGAGTCTCACAAGAGGTACGCGTGCCATGGTGATGTGGGTCATGGCTAGTGTTTCGCTATTTTCATGACGAGAAGTATAGTAAAATCTATACAAAATAGTAAAATCCTCCATGCTGAGAGGAAGACTTTCTAGTAGAAGATATTAGTTATTTGTGGCCACAAATATTAATATTGGAAAGAAGATGGATTTTGATTAAAAGTTTAAGGTGGCATCTCAGTAGTCTGACAAATCTAAAATGAGGTTCAAGTAAGATGAGTTACCAGTCTCAAAATACTGGGTTATTGGGATATAGTATAAAGGTTAATTATGTGAGATTCTGGCTTTCAAGATATCAGTTCGAATCTGGTTATCCCAACGAATACAATACGTAGTTTAAGACATGGGTTTGAATCGTATTTGTGAATATAACAAAGACACCCTAAGCATTTCTAGATAACCAAACGGGGTCAAAGAACTATGTTAAAAACATTTTCTGTGACTATAGGATGAGAAGTTATTGTTACTCATTAAAAAAGGACCTCCTATATAGAAAATGTGTAATGCAGCTGTGATGGAATAGGTAGACATGTTAGATTAAGAATCTAATGCGAAATAACAGTAGCGTGTGGGTTCGAGTCCCACCAGCTGTACATAAGTTAGGTGTACACATAAAGAAGATAGGTTCGACTCCTTAGTGTAACGGTAGCACGCTTTATGAATCTTGCAAGATGCCTAACTTTTATGCCCTAATGGTGGCATTTACTGACACAACAGACTTGATGAAAAATCGAGTGCTATGGCGAGAAATCCCATAGTAGAATCTCCCTAAAACGGTGGAAATCCTTTGCTTGAAGCACAGTACCCGAGCATATCAACACAGGGCGGGTTAGTTAGCTGTTAAAAGATGTTGGTACACTAAACAATAATGTGTAAGGATAATACCGTGCTAAATTGAGGGACATTAGTACAGATAGTTCAAATGGAAACAGAACACCTCATAAATGCGTAGAGAATAATACCGTACTAAATTGAGAATAATAGGGACAAGGAATGGAAAAAACTTGTAATTAACTCTTTCTAACCAAAAGTTTATTCTCATAAACGTACAGGTAATATATGGGAGATACCTAAGTTGAAATTGGGTAGCATCTGAAAGATTGTGTTTCGCTAGTAAGCAATCGCCCAACTTGCAAGGATTTCAATATGGTAATGATGTATTCCAGACTATAACAAATTACTATAGCAAATAAGTCGATAATTAAAGAGTGGGAGGTAAAGACGCTCCTTATTTGGTTATGGTAATATGAAGTAGTAATGAAAATCTGTTAAACAGTAATGCTTGTGCGGGTTCGAATCCCGCAGAGGGCACGACTCCCTCAGTTCTATTTATATATAATTTTAGTTTGTTGTATCAATATTCATTATGTTAAATGCCCTAATGGCGGAATTGGCAGACGCGCCTGATTCAAAATCAGGTCTTCGGGTGTAGGTTCGAGTCCTACTTAGGGTACTTCGCAATTGACATTACTTTAAATTTATTTTTAATAGCTGGGTATTATATATCCCAGCTTTATTTATTTTTATATATAATGATATATAAAGAAAAATATTTTAAAACACAATGCAACAGTTATTTGAATATTTAATAAATGATATCTGTGATCAAGCTATTTTAAAGGAAGAAGCTAATTTGTATGCTGAGGATATGGTTAATGAAAGTTTTAAATGTGAACTTTTAACTAATCTTGCGGCACAAATTAAGAAAGCAGAAAAAAAGAATAATGCAAGAAAAGCAGAAATAAATAAAAAACGAGAAGAGGAAGGATACGGTTCTTTAAGAGAGAAATTTGTTTCTTTCGCATCAATATTTGGCCCATTGACAGTTAATGGTCGTTATAATACCAAAAAGGGTGTACAAGGATTAAAGTGGTCTGAAATCACCGAAGATGATTTTGTTTTAGTTAAGGCAGGAAATGAAAAAGAACTTAAGAAAGCGTTAAAGCCTATTTATGCAAAGAATGGCAAAGGAGATGCTATTGTTTGTGAGCCAGGAACAAAAAATCCAGTAATGTTTATTAAAGGATATGGTAAGGATGATGATAAGAGACTCTACTATTTCAATATGAATCAATCAAGTTATGGTTCTGGTGTACATGAGCAAACAGCAAAAAAATATTCTTATCAAACACGTGCTCTTAATATGGATGAGGCGCTTGCTTTAATTAAACCTTATGACGTATATATATTGACAATTACTGATGATTTAATTAAGCAATATCAAACTATTCAACAAAAACGAGATGCTGAAAAGGAAGGATCAATTAATTATGATGAAGCATCTTTGGCTGAGCTTCTTAAGAAACAAAAGGCAAGATATAAGACGATGGTTGCTGAAATTAAGGCAAAGAAATTACAAAAGGATCCTAATGTGCTATTTGATGAAATTAAGCAAACAAATGACGAGGTGGTTGCTCTTTACAAGGAAATCATGAGTACTCCAGATAATCTTGACAAATATTTTGATATGGGCAGTCTTATGTCATACGTATCTGGTGCTTATGAACGTTTCTATAGATCAATGAAGGATGACCGTGAAGCAGATAGAGATGATCAAAAATATCCAAATAGATCTGGTGATTCTTGGATCCGTCAATCAGCTAAAGATAATATTAGAGATGCTAAGGACTTTCTTGAGAGAGCAAAGAAAATGATTGATGAAATTAAAAACGAATTGAACTAATTTTTGAAAAATTTGAAAAATAATTTTTAGAATTCTATATTTAATTTATATTTAATATATAAAAATTTATAAAAATTTTATACTTTTTCAAAAAAGTTGTTTATTATTATATAACAAAATAATTAAAATAATGATGCAAGCAATACAAAATACATATAAACAAAATGCTGTCCAAACATTAAATAATGCTTGGTTAAAGGATTATGCAATATGTAAAAACCGTTTGCAGAATGATATGGAAGGATAAAGTTAATAATTAATATAATATCTGTAAGCGGTTAGGAGAAATCTTAACCGCTTATTTGTTTTTAAAAACAAACAAAATATTTTTAAAAAATTCTTAAAAAATTCTTTAAACATTTGAAATATTTTTAGAAGATACTATATTATAAATATAAAACAAATATTATTTGAATATTCATGTAAAATGAATTATTTGAAAATAAATATTATTTATAAAGTTATAAAATATTCATGTAAAATGAATTATTTGAAAATTAGCTCTTTGAAAAAATTGAACTCAAGAAAATAAAAATAAAACTTAAGAAGGTTTGTCTGATTGAATGAGTACCTGGAGAAATCTGTTGAGGCTAACATAATCATTGGGATTTGAATTTCCAGTTAAGTTTTATTATAAATTCAAATATAAACTCAAATATAAATCCACAATTAATGCGAAGGGTTCGACTCCCTTCCTGTGTGCCACAACGGACTTTGGTGGAATAAGTAAGTATTGATTGTAAAAGTGAAAATGTATTACATTGAGGAGTTGATAATTACCATGGGAATTAGAAACTTGGTTAAGTCACCAACTACATGTAAAGCAAGAATCCAGACTATAAAGGACAATGTAAGAGAATATCACCGGATTTATATTAAATTTAAATATGCGTCTTTAGTTTAATAAGAGCAGAACCTCTGGCTCCAAACCAGAAAGATGTGGGTTCGAATCCTACAGGGCGCGCAAAGTTTATAATGTGGCATTCTCAAGTACAAGGAACACACCATTCTTTATATGGTTATCAATTTCCCTAGATTGATTATAAAATAGCACAGTAGGGATGTATTGGGCTTTGGTGTAATGGTAACACTCAAGATTTTGGTCCTTGCATTATGGGTTCGAATCCCGTAAGCCCAACAATTGTACAGAAGAATCCTTTATGGATTGGAGATACAAGGCGTGGAATGAAAAGAGATGGTAGGTCGCTCCTAACCTCTGCCACCGTTGGTTCAATTCCAACCTGTACAACAAAATAATTTAGAAAAAAGTTGAAAATTTTTCTTAGAAATTTGAAATTTTGAAATTAAGTTCTATATTATTAATATAATATTTGAAAACTAATTTATTTAGTTTTTTTTAAATATTGAGTTCTTTGACATGTTGATACAACAAAATAATGAAATTTTGTCAAATATTCATATTTGGCAATATAAAAATTGATTTGGAAGAGGAGTGGTGGAAAACCCCTTTCAATGGGACGTCAAGCAACCCAGCGAAATAGTTCAGTAAATATATTTAATAGGCGCTGCGGTGATAAACTGCGGAAAGTCGTTAAACAACAGAATTTCCTTATCATTTTGGTTTCATAGTTTTAATTGGTTAGAACGCTTGTTTCGTAAACAAGTTGTTTGAGTTCGAATCTCAATGGAACCTCCCGAAAGTACGCAAGGTTTATTAGAATTTTCCAGGCGTACTAAAAAATTCTAAATTTTTTCAATAAATTTGAACTATTTTTTACTATTTTATATTATTATTAATTATATAAATATAGTTCAAATATGATTTGCGAAAATTGCGGAAAGGAACATAATGGTTCTTATGGATCTGGGCGTTTTTGTTGTAAAGAATGTGCAAGATCATTTTCAACAAAACAAACACAAGGACAATTAAAAGAAGCAAAATGTATTGATTGTGGTAAAACAATTTATATAGGTAAACGTGCTTCATTAAAAACATGTAGATGTAATGAATGTAATAATATACATAATCAATTGACATGTAATATATGTGGCAGAAAATATAATAAAAATGAAGGAGGTTGTAATAATGATTTTTGTAAACATACATCATTACAATTTATAAAATCATTAATAAAGTATTTTGGATTTAATCCTCAAAAATTAGGTACTATTGAAGTAGAAAATGAATATTTAAGAATTAAAGAATTTATTAAAAATTTATATTTGAATGATAGAATAACAGAAACAGAATTAAAAGAAAAGTTTAATTATACATCTGGTTTATGTAATTTTCATAAAATTCTTAAGCAATTAAATATTAAAACATTAACGTCTAAAGAAGCAAATAAATTAGCGTTTTTTCTTGGAAGAAATGGTAATGAAATATTATATAATCAATATCATTGTCAATGGCATACAACATGGAATAATAAAGAAGTATTTTTAAGATCTTCTTATGAATTAGATTATGCTAAAGAATTGGATAATGATCAAATTGATTATGAAGTGGAATATTTTCATATAAAATATTGGGATTCACAAAAACAAGAATATAGATGTGCAATACCGGATTTTTATATACCTTCTACTAATACAATAGTTGAAATTAAATCAACATATACATTAGATAAACAAAATATGAAAGATAGATTTAAAGCATATAAAAATTTAGGATATAATTTTAAACTTATATGTGATCATAAAGAAATGTCGGTATAGTATAATGGGTAATTATTTCGGCTTTGTAACCCGACGATTTCAGTTCGATTCTGAATACCGGCTCAACCTATGCAAGATTCCATTTATAGCCAATTTAAACTTGCATATAAAATAATAAAAACTAAACCGACTCCTAGCTATGAGGGATTAGCTGGTTTAATAGGTATGATCGTTAAACATTCCTTAAGTTCAACCATCTCCAATTGGAAAAAACTTGAATTGTTTTGTACAGTAATCATTGAACAGTTGGTTACTTTGAAAATGATTACAATTGGGGCGCATGTACCAAGGCGCGGCGAGGAACCCTTGCAAGCTCTTAGGAAGGGTTCGAATCCCTTACGGTCCACGATCTTTAATTGGTCTCATGGTTGAATGGCTACAATCGCCGGCCTGTCACGTCGGAGGTACGGGTTCG
>Ga0310691_10004667_pt1 | contig 15321 bp, 14 predicted proteins | sample 176DNAGHGlowgp2_FD_203887 | JGI IMG/M metagenome (GOLD analysis project Ga0310691, IMG submission 203887) | Sheep rumen microbial communities from Palmerston North, Manawatu-Wanganui, New Zealand - 1766 DNA GHGlow gp2 (v2) (version 2) | ecosystem: Host-associated > Mammals > Digestive system >...
CCGCCCCCCCCCGCCCCCACCGCGGCCGCAAGAGGCCTGCGAAATGTTAAAGAATAAAGAAAAGTTAAGATTTTAACTTTTCTTCGTTTTTTTTTATTTTAACGCGGCGAATTGTACCTTTGCAGACAATTAATTCATTTAACTTAAAAACAAAACGCGTATGAAACAAAAATTACTTTCTATGCTCGCTCTGCTGCTGATGGCAGAGACGGCGCAAAGGCGCAGACGGAAACGCTGCTGACCACAATTACAGCAACAGCCAAAGAGCAAGCCAGCTACAGTACGGCGAATGTGGCAACCGTTTCATTCAGTTATATTAGAGGAGGGAGCTCAGCATACACCGCTATCTGGGGCTGGTGGGGATACGGTTGGTCGGCAACCGTCAATGCAGCCGAAGGATATACCATCACCAAATGTATATTCTATGACGACGCCAATCGTACAGCAACAGACAGCGAAGCACCCTTTGTAGTAGAAACCACAGAAGAGGATAAGACACCGAAAGTAAATGGTACGCCAATTTTGGCATATACGTCTAAAGGTATTACAAAAATTGAGGTGTATGGCTATGTTACGCCTACCGCCACTCTGTACAACCTGACGCTGGCAGACGGCAGCGATGCACATGGCACGGTGGCATTCACCGTTGACGGTGCTACCGCTACGCAGGCCAAGAAGGATGACGTGGTGACCGTGAGCGTGACTCCCAATGAGGGCTACTCGACGAAGGACATGACCGTCCGCGCCTACACCACATGGGGGGAGGCTGGTGCCCGCCGCCGCTCTGGCATAGTGGACAACATAGACGTGACAAAGAACGAGACCGACGGCACTTGGTCGTTCACCATGCCTGAGGCCAACGTGTGGGTGGTGGTGACTTACACCAAGAACCTGCAGGACGCATGGATTCAGGCCATCGCCGACCAGACCTACACGGGCGAGGCCAACGAGCCGACCGTCACCGTGAAGGACGGCGAGACCACGCTGACCGCTGGCACGGACTACACCGTGGCCTACGCTGACAACACCGCCGCCGGAACGGCTACCGTGACCATTACCGCCGTGGAAGGCTCTGACTACAGCGGCACGGCCACCGCTACGTTCACCATCGCGAAGGCCGACATCACCATGACCACGGCTCCCGCAGCCGTCAGCGGACTGGTGTATTCGGGCGCGGCTCAGACGCTCATCACCGCCGGCGTGGCATCGTTCGGCACCGTGCTCTACTCGCTTGACGGCACGACCTACGGCGAGGCTTTGCCCCAGAAGACCGAGGCCGGGACGTACACCGTCTATTACAAGGTGGATGGCGACGCCAACCACAATGCCTTTGCAGCGCAGACCGTGAGCGTGACCATCGGCGCGAAGACACTGGCTGAACCTACGGTGGAAGTGGCCGAGGCCGGGGCTGGCGAGGTGCCCGCCATCACCGTGAAGGACGGTGAGACCGAGCTGACCAAGGGTACGGACTACGACATCACCTACAAGAACTCTAATAATGAAGAGGTGACTAAGGAGCAAATGGAGGCGGCCCCCGGCACGTACACCGCCGTCATCACGCTGAAGGGCAACTACAGCGGCAGCAAGGAGCAAACCATCACGGTGAAGGCTGCCGTGGTGGCCACGCTGACTATCCCAGCCCAGAGCTACGCCACCTACTACGCCGCCCAGGGCCTGAACCTTGATGCTGCCACAGCCGCCGGGGTGAAACTCTGCACCGTGACTGGCGTGAACGGCAGCGAAGTGGTGCTGGCCGATCTGACGGAGGCCGCCGCCGAGACGCCGCTCATCATCTACAACGGCACCGGCGAGGAGCAGGACGTGGTACTGAAGGTGAACGAGACGGCCACGACTGCCGCTACCGTGGCTGCCGAGTTCCAGGGCACGCTTGAGGCAAAGGCCATGTCAGGCAGTGGCAACGGCACCGACTACTACGTGCTGTCCAACGGCCACGACTTCGTATGGGTGAAGGATGCCGGCACGGTCGGTGCCAACAAGTGCTGGCTGGCCATCAGCGGCAGTCAGGCCGCCGGAGCACGCCGCCTAAACATCGTGTTCGAGGGTGAGGCTACGGGCATCAGCGCCGTTACCTCTGCAGCCCATGCAGCCGACAGCATTTACGACCTGAACGGTCGCCGCGTGATGCAGCCCACGAAGGGTCTATACATCGTCAGCGGTAAGAAGGTCGTTGTGAAGTAAGGAGGACTGTGGATGAAGAAGACAATGAAGAGACTATGGCTTGCCGCCGTCCTGACGCTCTGCGTCGGGGCGACGGCCTCTGCCTACGACCTGACGGTGGCTCAGAGCGAGCACGGCGCGGTCGGCTTCAGCGTCGGCGGCACAGCCGTCACCACCGCCGAGGCAGGCCAGCTGGTGACCATCACGGTAACGCCCGACGAGGGCTACAGCGCAGACGGTTTCAACGTTGCAGTCTATGCCCGCTGGGGCGAGGCCAAGGCCCGCCACCGTAGCCCCGGACATCAGGAGGTGACGGTGGGTGACGACCTGACCTTCACCATGCCCGAGGCCCATGTGGAGGTGTACGTCACCTATGTAGTGAATGTCGGCATTGTCACGGTCGCCGCATCGACGGCCGACAAGGGCGCATGGTACGACCTCAGCGGTCGCCGCCTTGCTGGTAAGCCCGTCGTAAAGGGCATCTATGTGAAGGACGGCAAGAAGGTCGTGGTGAAGTAGCCAAGGGGAATCAGGCGGACTTCCGCAGCCCGCGGAAGCGCGAAAAGACCCCCTCGGCAGGCTACCGCAGCCTGCGGAAAAAAACTAGTTATTATCAATCCTAAAATTATCAGACTTATGTATCCAAATGCATTACAATGGACAAGTATCCACACTGGTCACATGGACAACGCCACGCTGCTGAGCTTCATGCATCAGGTGGACGACCACGCACAGGCCGAGTCAGCGGCCGCGATGCGGCAGAAGATGGAGCAGTTCTACCCCAGCTTCCACGCCGCCTACGAGCAGTACGACCTGGTGTTCAACCCCTCGCGCAAGAGCCTCGACACGGAGGACCTGAAGAACCTCGACTCGCAGCGCGACGACGCGCTGGGCGCCTACCACGAGGTGGTGCTCGGCCTGCAGCGCCACCCCAACGACGCCAAGAGGCAGGCTGCACGGCAGCTGAACCTGAACTTTGACACCTACAAGCCCTCGCGCTCGCAGGAGTATATGAAGGAGACGGAACTCATCACGCAGATGACGACCCACATCCGCAGTGACGAACAGCTCTCGGCGGCCGTCGTGCTGCTCGGGCTGGAGGACTATCTGGCAGACCTGGAGCAGAAGAACCTGGCCTTCGCCCAGCTCATGACCGGGCCGCACGGCCTCGACGCAGGGCTTCGTGAAGGGGAGCGTCAACGAGGCCCGCAAGGCTCTCGAGGAGAAGTATCAGCTGCTGCGCCAGATGCTCAACGTAGCGAACATCTATGAGGGCGATGCCGACTATCGGCCCTTTATCCTGGCCGTGAACGCCGAGATAGAGCACTACCGCCAGATATTGGCCCGCAAGGGTGTCAGCTCGGCAGGCAGCGGCGAACAGACGGCACCGTCGGGAGAAGGCACAGGCGATGATACGGACGGAGATACGGGCACAGACACCGGCAGCGGCACGGGCGAGGGCGGATCGCAAAGCTCTGACACAGGCTCGGGCGATACAGGCTCCGGCGATACAGGCTCCGGCGATACAGGCTCCGGCGGCGGTTCAGGCTCCGACACTGGCACGGGAGACACGGGCTCGGATTCCGGCGGCGGTTCAGGCTCCGGAGAGGGTGGCGACTATAATCCCATCGACACGGGAAACTGAGAGATAAAGGATACTGACCCCTAACCTGACCCTAACCCTCCCTAACATGAATACCGACCCCACCCCTAACCCCTCCCCTACAAAGGGAGGGGAGTGCCTACGGGGGCCCGAGACCTGTATCCTTAGTGCCTACCCTTTGATTCCTACAGAGTCCCATTGGCAACACGCTAATGGATTTTTTACTTGCACTTGTCGAACCAGTCCTTGAGGGCGTATCGGGGTATGCCGCGGCGGACGGCGGCATCAAGCAAGCGGCGAGCCTCGGCCTTGCGGTTGAGGGTGATGAGGATGTCGGCCTTCGACACGATGAAGCCCTCGCTGAGCGGACGGCGGCGGATGGCCTCGTCCCAGTCGTAGAGGGCGATGTCATACTGCTTCTGCTCGGTCTCGAAGGCAGCGCGGGCGGCGTAGGCGTCGGCCGAATCGGGGAACATCTGCACCAGGCGGTTGAGCTCGTCGAAGGTGTCCGACCTGCGGCCCATCTTCTGCAAGACGTGCGCCAGGCCGAGGCGAGCCTCGAAGTGGGAAGGCTGCTGGCGGAGGAAAGCCTCGTAGTCGACGCGGGCCAGGTCGAAGTGATGCTGCTGGATGTGGACGTAGGCGCGGAAATAGAGCGCCGCCAAATTGTGCTCGTCGGCATGCAGTATCTTGCCGTACTCGGCCAGAGCGTAGTCCCACTGCTCAAGGTTGATATTGGCCTCGGCCTTGAGCAGGTGGAGATGGAGATTGTGGGGGTCCTTGGCAATCCGGGCGTTGAGCACTTCGAGCGAGTCGCGCCACTGCTGGCGGGTCTGCGCCGAGGTTTGTAGAGGAAAGAGGAAAGTGGAAAGAAGAAAGAGATATGCAAGACAAGCGCAGAGCCTGCCCCTCAATCCTATAAACTGCATCCAACTATGGCACTCAACATTTCTCATTCCACTTTCCTCTCTCCATTTTCCTCTTTAATATAATTTACGATCCACTCTCCTACTTCACGCGTTCCGTAATGCGCGCCGCCCTCGACCTGAATCTCAGGCGTACGGACATTGGCATCGAGAGAAGCATTGACAGCCTGACGAATCAAAGCCCCTTCCTGGTTCAGTCCGAAATGCTCCAACAGCATGGCTGCCGAAAGGATCTGAGCCAAAGGATTAGCCAGATTCTGGCCTGCTGCCTGAGGCCATGACCCATGGACAGGCTCAAAGAGCGGCGTATGTTCACCCAAGGAGGCAGACGGCTGAAGGCCCATAGAGCCCGTGATGCATGCCGTCTCGTCTGTAAGGATATCCCCGAAGGTATTCTCCGTCACAATGACATCAAAGAAACGCGGCTCCGTGAGCACACGCATCGAGGCATTGTCGATAAACATATAGTCGGTCCTGACCTCTGGATACTGCGGTTCTATCTCTTTTGCAATCTGGCGCCATAAACGGGAAGAGGCCAGGATATTAGCCTTGTCGACAACCGTCAGATGCCTGTTACGCTGCATGGCCATCTCAAAGCCCAACTTCACGATGCGCTCAATCTCCGGGCGAGTGTAGATATCTGTATCATAGGCTTTGTCATTATCTTGATACTTCTCGCCAAAATACATTCCACCCGTCAGTTCACGCAGCACCACGAAGTCTGCCCCCCGAATCAGTTCGTCTTTCAATGGAGACTTGTGCAGCAGGCAGTCGAAAGTAGCCACGGGGCGCACGTTGGCAAAAAGTCCGAGTTTCTTACGCATGGCGAGCAAGCCCACTTCCGGACGGACCTTTGCCGTAGGATCGTGGTCATACTTCAGGTCTCCCACGGCAGCAAAGAGCACGGCATCAGCCTGCATGCACACCTCGTGGGTGGCATTAGGATAAGGATCTCCCACCTCATCAATGGCATGAGCGCCACAGATGGCTTGCTGATAGATAAACTCATGCCCAAATTTACTGGCAATGGCATCAAGCACAGCCACACCTTGTTCCATAATCTCGGGTCCGATACCATCACCCGGAAGAATTGCAATTTTCAGTTTCATAATTCGTTATTATAATCTTTTTCTACAATGTTCAACATTTTAAAGGTCGCCTTGATGGCTGCCTCCGTCTGGTCTGCGTCAAGGCCACGAGTACGGAAGAGCCTGCCGTTATCATTCCATGTGATGATAGTCTGCACCAAGGCATCCGTACGTCCACCAGGAGGGATGGTGACGGCATAGTTGGCAAGAAGCGGGAAGGTACGGTCCAAATACTTTTTATAGATATACCGCAACGATTTCACAAACGCATCATACTGACCGTCACCCGTGGCACTGGCCTCATACTGCCGGCCATTTATCTCTATCTTGATATTGGCGCCAGGCTTCAAGCCATAGGCTGTAGTAACGATATAGCTGACCAGTTTGACCTTGTCTTCTGGTGCGTCATGCTTGAGTACATCGCTCACGATGAAAGGCAGATCTTCCTGTGTCACCCGTTCCTTTTTGTCGCCAAGTTCGGTAATACGCTGCGTAACTCTCCGGGTTTGCTCTGGCGTCAGTTCGAGACCCAATTCCTCCAGATTCTTAGCAATATTGGCCTTACCGCTGTTCTTGCCCAAAGCATATTCGCGCCTACGTCCGAAACGCTCTGGCACGAGGTCATTCTGATAAAGATTATTCTTCTTGTCTCCATCTGCATGGACGCCAGCCACCTGAGTAAACACATTGTCTCCGATAATCGGTTGGTTAGGGGCCACGGCGATACCACTATAGCTCTCGACCAGTCTGGAGATATCGTTCAGTTTGTTTTCATTGATGTTGGTCTTCGCATGGAACTGATCTTTAAGAATCACTTGCACACTCGACAAAGGAGCATTACCGCAACGCTCGCCCAGGCCATTCACCGTCACATGCAATCCCTTAGCACCACTCAACACAGCTGCCAGGGAATTCGACACTGCAAGGTCATAATCATTATGCGCATGAAAATCGAAATGGGTATCAGGATAGCGCTTGATCATCTTCCGGAAGAACTCTATGCACTGGAGAGGATTCATGATGCCCAGTGTATCAGGCAGCATAAATCTGCGGATGCCACTGTCGCAGAGCTGATCCATCAACCGATAAACATAAGAAGGGGAGTCTTTCATCCCATTCGACCAGTCCTCTAAATAAAGATTGACGGTAATCCCTTTGCTACGAGCGTATCTCACCTCTTGGCGGATATCCTCAATGTGTTCATCGGGTGTCTTATGAAGTTGTTGCGAACAGTGTTTCAACGAGCCTTTCGCCAAAAGGTTCAACGCCTTGCAGCCGCACTCGCAGATCCAGTCCACACTCTGGCCCTCATCCACAAATCCGAGCACCTCTACCCTACCCAACTTGTCTATTTTCTCCGCATAACGGCAAATCATCCGTACAGCCTCTTTCTCTCCTTCGGAAACACGGGCTGAAGCGACCTCAATCCGGTCCACATTCAGATCATGAAGCAGCATACGTGCCATCATGAGTTTTTCGTGTGGCAAAAAAGACACGCCACTGGTCTGCTCACCATCGCGTAAGGTTGAATCCATGATTTCCACAAAGGGCTGGATACGCTGATAGCTATTTACTTGTTCTGCTGTTCCCATGTCACCGTCTTGTCTTGGTTTTGTACAAGGAAATCAATATCGTCAAGGCCGTTGATGAGACAATGTTTCTTATAGCCATTAATCTCAAACGACTCGCTGCGACCTGTTGAGAGATTCGTTACCGTCTGATGAGGGAGGTCAACCTTTACCTGAGTCTGGGGATTATTCTGAATACTCTGGAAGAGTTCCGAGAGGAAATCCTCGCTCACCTGTACAGGCAGCACGAAATTATTCAATTCATTGTTCTTGTGGATATCGGCAAAGAACGAACTGATCACCACCCTGAATCCATAGCCAGCAATAGCCCAAGCGGCATGCTCCCGAGAAGAACCAGAACCAAAGTTCTTGCCCGCCACAAGAATACATCCTGAATAAGTAGGATTATTCAATACAAAATTCTGATTGAGCGAGCCGTCAGCATGATAACGCCAATCGCGGAAAAGATTATCGCCATAGAAGCGTTCCTCGCGTGTCGTTGCCTTCAAAAAACGAGCTGGGATAATCTGGTCGGTATCAACATTCTCCAAAGGCAGAGGGACACAGGTGCTTATTATTATATCAAACTTTTCTTTCATCCTATATATGTTCTTTTATTATGATGTCTAATATAGTTTTTGTCTAAAGAAATTCGCGAGGGTCAGTAATGACACCAGTTATTGCTGCCGCTGCTGCCACAAGTGGAGAAGCCAGAATGGTACGCGCGCCTGGGCCTTGGCGACCTTCGAAATTACGATTAGAAGTCGAGACCGAGAGTTTGCCAGCAGGAATTTTATCATCATTCATCGCCAAACATGCAGAACAGCCTGGCTGACGAATAGCAAAACCAGCTTCACTAAGGACGACATCCAGACCTTCTTCACGAATCTGACGATCCACAGCCCATGAGCCTGGCACTAACCAAGCCACCACGTCTGGAGCTTTCCGATGCCCTTTTACAATCGAGGCAAAAGCACGGAAATCTTCGATTCGACCGTTGGTACAGGCTCCAAGAAACACATAATCAACCTTGGTGCCAAGTAGTTTCTGACCAGCTTTGAAGCCCATATAATCAAGCGCTTTCTCAAAACTGGCCCCATGCTCACATGGAACAGAGCCCGTGATGCCAATACCCATACCAGGATTAGTACCATAAGTAATACGTGGTTCTATATCAGCCGCGTCGAAAACAAGTTCCTTATCGAAGACGGCATCGTCGCCACTCCTCAATGTTTTCCATTCTGCTACAGCCTGAACCCACGCCTCACCCTTCGGTGCATATTCCTTTCCTTTGAGATATTCAAATGTCGTCTCGTCAGGAGCGACAAAACCACCGCGAGCTCCCATCTCAATCGAAAGATTACAGAGCGTCAGGCGTCCCTCCATCGACAAATTCTTAACCACATCGCCCGCATATTCAACAAAGTAGCCTGTTGCACCAGACGTTGACAACTGTGCCATAAGATAGAGAGCCACATCCTTAGCCGTTACACCCTTGCCTAAAGTGCCATTAATACTTATGCGCATCGACCTGGGTTTCTGCTGAAGTATGCATTGCGAAGCCAAGACCATCTCCACCTCTGAGGTGCCGATACCAAAAGCGACAGCCCCCATTGCGCCATGTGTAGAAGTATGTGAGTCGCCACAAACAATAGTCATTCCTGGCAAACTCAATCCTTTCTCAGGACCGACCACATGGATAATGCCATTATCTGGTGACATCATACCATAATGCGTCAATCCAAAATCAGCTGCATTCTTTGCCAACATATCCACCTGTTTCTTTGACACAGGATCGACTATCGGTTTGTCTTGATCATGTGTAGGCGTGTTATGATCCGGCATACAGAATATCTGCTGAGGGCGGAAACACTTCAAGCCCCTGGCCCTCATACCTTCAAAGGCCTGTGGCGAAGTTACTTCATGACAATAAAGCCTGTCGATATACAACTGTGTAGGCCCGTCTTCAACCTGCTGGACAACATGCTTGTCCCATATCTTATCAAACAATGTGTTCATTCGTCAGGTTTCTTAAACTTGTTAATACAATCAATATATGCCTCAACCGATGCCGTTACAATATCGGTATTAGCACCAAATCCATAATAGAGACTACCATCATACTCCACTTGCATGTGCACCTTGCCTACATCGTCAGAGCCTTTGGAAATGGCCTGTATGGTAAATTCTTTCAGAGTCATCTGCTTCATGATAATCTTCTTCAGTGCTTTGATGGCAGCATCCACAGGACCATTCCCGGAAGCAGCGGCCTCAAACTTCTGACCAGAGATGTCGAGACCAATAGAGGCCACACTTTTCACACCCTTGCCCGTCGTTACCTGCAGGAAATCAAGTTTCACAGCATGAGCCTCTGCTGTATCAGCACCTGCAAGCATCATGATATCAGCATCGGTGACATCCTTTTTCTGGTCAGCTAACACAAGGAACTTCTCATAGATACTGTCGAGTTTTTTCTCGTCAGACACATCCACTCCATTCACATGTAGACGATGTTTCAAAGCAGCGCGTCCGGAACGGGCTGTCAGCACAATACTATTATCATCAATGCCGACATCTTTCGGATCCATAATCTCATAGGTATGCACATTCTTCAGCACGCCATCCTGATGGATACCACTTGAATGAGCAAAAGCGTTGCGTCCTACCACAGCCTTGTTAGGTTGTACAGGCATATTCATCAGTGATGAAACCATTCTGGAGATAGGATAAATCTTCGTCGTATTGATATTCGTTTCAATACCAAGGTTCTTATGGCATTTCAGAATCATCGCAATCTCCTCCAACGATGTGTTTCCTGCTCGTTCACCAATACCATTTATCGTGACCTCTACCTGTCTGGCACCAGCCATGACACCATTAAAGGTATTGGCCGTTGCCAAGCCTAAGTCATTGTGACAATGGGTGGAGATGATTGCCTTGTCAATACCATCGACATGTTCCTTCAGATACTTTATTTTCTCGAAATATTCCTGAGGCAGACAATAGCCCGTAGTATCAGGTATATTCACGACCGTGGCACCTGCCTTGATGACGGCTTCCACCACTCGGGCCAGATATTCATTATCAGTTCGACCTGCATCTTCACAATAGAACTCCACATCATCAACATAACGTTTGGCATGCTTGGTTGCAGCCACTGCCTGCTCTAAGATTTTCTCACGGGTGGAGTTGAACTTATACTTGATATGTTCTTCGGATGTACCAATCCCCGTATGGATACGCTTGTGTTTGGCGTACTTCAGAGCATCGAAAGCTACATCAATATCATGCTCCACAGCACGGGTCAGTGCACAGATTACAGGCCAGGTTACGGCCTTTGAGATTTCAATCACAGAGTTGAAATCACCAGGACTACTAACAGGAAATCCTGCTTCAATCACATCCACTCCAAGTTGCTCCAATGCTTTGGCCACTTGAATCTTCTCTACAGTATTCAACTGGCATCCAGGCACTTGTTCTCCGTCGCGGAGTGTCGTGTCGAAAATGTAAAGTCTGTCGTTCATTTTTGTTCTTGATTAAATATGATATTCTTTGTTACTATATCTGAATAAAAAAGCCTTTCACACTCGGAAGTGAGAAAGGCTCAATATCATTTTAGTATCCTTATACCTACTTTATATATACACCCAAGTCACTTCCGACCACGCCTTGCAGTCGAATAATAATCAGGATGCTAAGTAGGTTCAGACTCTTCATCTATTCTTTGTTTCTTTTTAAATTCGGGTGCAAAGTTATAACTTTCTTGCGAAACCAACAAACATTTTGTCACTTTTTTGCTCAGGAAGGCAGCAAATTCATACATATTCACTCTAATTCATACACTTCACTGGGCATTTTTCGTTTCAACACTTCCAGTTCGATATCCTTTCCTGGAATAATGCCATAACTACGAAGAATGGCTTCGACAGTCTTTCTGGCCAACTCCGGATGATTATTCTCCTCACTCAGATGGCATAGCCAAACATGCTTCAGGCGCTCCGTCATATTCTCGGCAAGCACCTTACCACATTCCATATTAGATAAATGACCGTTAGGACTGAGAATCCTCTCTTTCAGATATTGAGGATAAGGTCCCCGCTGGAGCATCTCCACATCATGATTGGCTTCTATCACAAGATAATTAGCATCAGCGATATAGTCCTTCATTTCTTCTGTCACACTGCCAGCATCAGTCATGATGACAAAAGCGATACCTTCCACCTCTATCTTATAGCCCACATTCTCATTGGCATCGTGAGGGACTAAAAAGGGTGTCACAAAGAAATCACCCAGCCTGACTGTGGTCCCTGGCTCCAAGAATAGTTTTTGCTCCTTTGATAATTTACGTTGCACACAATAGTTACAATCTATGCCACTGTGAACTTTCTCTGTGGCATAGACAGGCACATTGTAATCATGGCTAAAGGCACCCACGGACTTAATGTGATCCGCATGGTCATGCGTTATGAGGATTCTTCTCACCGAACTAAGGCTGATGCCATAATCCTTTGCATGCTTCTTGAGCGTTCTTAAGCCAACTCCAATATCTACTAATAATCCGTCGGTTGCAGTACCAAGGTAATAGCAATTACCACTACTACCACTTCCAAACGATATAAATCTCAACATTATAGTTTATATTTTGTGCAAAAGTACACAAAAAACAGTGTACCGCCAAAGAATTGACTATTCTTTAATAAAGATTTTTAATTATTTAATTATTTATTAGAACGGCAAACCTACCGCAAAATGGAAAGCAAAGTCACGACTCAGTCTTGGATGGATAATGGCATAATGCTCTTCTTCCTCAGTTTTATAAGCAGGATTGACGGCCTTCATGCCCATATCAAAGCGCAAGATGAAGTAATCGAAATTCAGACGGAGCCCCAAACCATAACTCACAGCCAGGTCGCTCAGAAGATTCTGCAATTTGAATTGTCCACCCGGCTGCTGTTCATAACACCTCAGCGTCCAAATGTTGCCCGCATCCACAAACAAGGCACCGCCAAACTTCCAGAACAGGTGTGTACGGAATTCCATATTCAAATCCAGTTTCATATCTCCTGTCTGAGTAATAAAGTTGATATTACCATCACGCCCCTTATATCGCCCTGGTCCCAGACTTCTGACACTCCATCCACGCACACTATTGGCACCTCCGGAGAAATAGCGTTTCTCAAATGGAAGCACCGTACTATTGCCATAAGGATATGCAATACCCAAGCCACAATGAAACACCAGCTGGTCACGATAGTTCGGCAACAGGTTATAGGTAAAATCCACATCCCCTTTCACATATTGAGCATAGGCAATGTTAAAGACGCGATATCGTCCGTTTTCATCCTGTTCAGCATGAAACAGTCTGCTGCCCAGACTGAGCAGGTTACCTGCCGTCTCTACGTTGGTTTTAACAGCAACCTTCCCATTATTGTAAGTATAGCCAAAACCTGTCTTCATGATAAACAAGTCCTCATAATTGTATCTGAGGATGACATTATAATTGCTATTATCTTGTAAATACTCGTTCTTAAAGGTTTCACTGACCCAAGGCATGAAGACATAGTTCAAATCGACGAGATCAAACTGATACTGATCATAACGCCACTGAGGTTTCCAGCGATACCGCCAACCAGCAGAAAGAACGCGCCGATGAAACTCAGGACGGTTCTGTGTGTCGTATAGCAGTGTCACCTCACTCGTTGCAATCGTTCGCCGACGCATCTCACGACTTAAAAAAGGCATAATAAAACGAGGGAAGCTCAAACGGCTTTCAACACTATACTCTACAAAGTCCTGATTACGATACCCCTCCAGTCCACGTATGGCCTCATAGGCACCGCGCAATTGTACACTGAATGTTTCAGACCCCCGAAACAGGTTTCTATTCTGATAGGTCAGTGATGCTGCTGCTCCGAGGTCTCCCGCCGTATTCGTTCCTTCTGGCTGGAAACTGAGGGTCGAAGGTTTGTTGGTCTGCACCTGTACATCCATATCAAGCAAGGCAGAATCCGGATCAGCTACAAAATTAATATTGGTATATTTTACGGCACCCAGACGACCAAAATGAACATAGGTATTCTGGAGCTTTTCTGCAGAATATGGCTGCTCTTCTATCATCATGGTATTCTCACGAAGCACACGGTCACGCAGATGAATCACCGAATCCAGGGGGTCACCGCTGGCATAGTTTATCCGCCGTATCATGTATCGCGTATGAAGCGTATCCTTGATGTTACTCGTACGATAGGGATTCAATACAAGAGTCAGGTTTACCTGATGGGTATTCTGAATCGAGTCTGCAAGGAAAGTAATAAATTCCTTGTGGAATCGATAGTAACCATTGTTCTGGAGTTGTGAGGCCAGCCTTGAACGCTCTTCATTGAGAGCATTTACATTAAAGACCATGCCCTCATGAAGTCCATGGCGATCATTCTTCAGGACATCAGCTATCACACTGTCCCGAATGTCATAGTTCAAATTCTTAATAAAATAGTGACTGCCTGGATGAAGCACGTAATAGGCGTGCAGTTTCTTATCTTTGATATTAGTAAACAATTCAACCTGAGCGTCTAAATAGCCAAGGTTCCGGAGCGCCAGCTGAAGTTCTTCACACGTCTTACGAGCCTGTAGTGAATCAAACAGCACGGGGGCCTCACCGATAGAATGGAGTGTTCGGTTTATCCAACGGGTACTGTCCTCACCAGCTAACCTATAGATTCCCAACGGGATCTTGGCAACAGAAAACCAGCGGGAGTTTCCTTTCTGCCGCACATAGCTCTTCAGCTGTGACGTATTAACATCCTTATACTTCCCATCTGCAACCACCGACACACGGTCCAACATGACCTCTCCCTCAGGGATGTCACGCGTAGATGAACATGCACAGAAGAGCATGAACAGGGAAACAATGGCCAGCAGGCCTATTTGGTACTTAAACTTCAATATCTCACGAATTTGCTTGCAAAGATAAAAAGAATTCTTTATCTTTGCAAACAAAAACCAAAATGATTAGCAAAAATCAGATAAAATATATCCGCCAGCTGGAAATGAAAAAGTTCCGCAAGCGTGAAAAGTGCTTCGTAGCAGAAGGACCGAAAGTAGTTGGCGACCTCATGAAGCAATACCAGCCCAAGGCTGTTTTTGCCACCGACGAGTGGAATCAAGGAGACAAAATCCCTGTCACCGAAGATGAACTCCGTCGCATCAGTTTCCTCCAAAATCCCCAGCAGGTACTTGCCATTTTCCCCATCCCCGAGTGTGATAGCGACATACCCCATGACATTCACCAATTATCCCTCGCCCTCGATGGCATCCAAGACCCCGGCAACCTTGGAACCATTATCCGCATAGCCGACTGGTTTGGGATTGACACCATTTATTGTAGCGAAGATACCGCCGACGCTTACAACCCCAAGGCGGTACAGGCAACGATGGGAAGTCTTGCACACGTACATATTATCTATACTGACTTACTCCGCCTCTTCAACTCATTACCGCCCTCCTACCCGATTTACGGCACCCTGCTTGATGGCGACGCTATCTACCAGCAGTCGCTCTCCAGAGAAGGTATCATCGTCATGGGCAACGAAGGTAATGGAATCTCAGATGCCGTGCGCCAGCGCGTCAACCGCCGTCTGCTCATTCCCAGCTTTCATCAGGGCGACAGAGCCGAGAGTCTTAATGTGGCCATCGCCACCGCCATCACCTGTTCCGAATTTCGCAGAAGAGACACGCAATAAAAAAGAGACCTATCTTCGCAGACAAGTCCCTTTGCTAAAAATGGAAAATGATAAATATAGATTAAAATTACTAGTTATCGACTGCAAATGTAATGATTCTCATTCAAAGTAACAAAAAAAATCGCAAAAAAAATACCTTAAGTCTTATTTTTTGTCACAATAGAACAATTATCGTTCATAATAGTTCCCATTATTCAGCCAGATTTCCCCAAAAGGGTC
>Ga0310691_10004668_pt1 | contig 15320 bp, 16 predicted proteins | sample 176DNAGHGlowgp2_FD_203887 | JGI IMG/M metagenome (GOLD analysis project Ga0310691, IMG submission 203887) | Sheep rumen microbial communities from Palmerston North, Manawatu-Wanganui, New Zealand - 1766 DNA GHGlow gp2 (v2) (version 2) | ecosystem: Host-associated > Mammals > Digestive system >...
GCTGCATCCAGAAGCCCTATACGGAAGATTACGATTACGAGGTGCTGCGCCGTTACGACACCGGCGAGATGATCTATGCCGACAGCATGCGCGTGGAGAAAGGCGGGATCCTGCCCGACGTGTTCGTGCCCATCGACACCACGCGGGCCGGGGCGTTCTACGTCGCCTGCAACCGCAAGGCCACGGCGATGCGCTTCGCCTCCGCCTTCTTCGACGCCCATCGCCGGGAACTCTCCGAGATCGGCGACTACGGCCGCCTGCTGGACTACCTGGACCGTGCGGGGCTGGAACGCCAGTTCCTCGCCTTCGCGAAGGACCGCGACGGTCTTGTACCGGAAAACGAAGAATGGAAGACGGACCGCCAGTATGTGCTGACGCAGGTGCAGGCCCTGGTGGGCCGCTACTCGAAGCTGGGCGACAAGGCCTACTACCACCTCTTCCTGCAGACCGACGACACCTTCAAGGCCGCTATGGCACCCCCTCGGTCATAAGGTTCGCGTTGCGCGCAAAAAAAGGAGACGTTTTGCATCGTCTCCTTTTTTGTGCGCGGGATGAGAGTCGAACTCACATGTCGCAATTGACACTAGCTCCTGAAACTAGCGCGTCTACCATTTCGCCACCCGCGCTCGAATGGACTGCAAAGATACAACAATTCTTACAAAAAACAACTAAACTATGGAAAAACCTTCTATCACTCGCAGTCCATCCGGATCGGCGGCAGGCTTCCGCCGGTGAAGTTTGTTCATAGTTGTCAATTGTATCTGGCAAATGCCTGGTTGATAACGCTTTTGTATTCCGGATAATAGCTTTTCAACTTTTTCTGGAGGACCTCCCGGTCGCTGACGTCGGAGGAAAGGACCTGGAAAATCTTCTCGGGACCGAGCCCGCGTTCCTCCAGCATCAGGAAAATCTGCGGACGGAACCAGTGGTTCAGGCCGTAGGCCGGGTTGTCGCTGCCATAGCGCTCGCGGCACAGCATCGTCTGGCAGAAATACGCCCACATCTCCCCTACCTCGCAATAGCCGTGGTCCTCCTCCGTTCCCATCCCGTAGGTGACGAAACCGGAAGTCACGAACGACTTCACCACAAAGCGGGCGTAATGCTCCCAGTAATCCGATCCTGCCAGCATGAAGTGGCTGGCGTGGGCGAACTCATGCAGCGCCTGTGCATAGATGTCGTGGTAGCTGTCCAGGCCCTTGAGCCCGATCGTCAGGTCCGGCAGGAAGGTCTTCAGCAGGTCGGCATACTCGCCCAGCAGCTTCTTCACCCCCAGTTCCTCGAACAGGACACCCTGCTGCATCATCATGGCGCAGCCGGTCGAAAGCCGCTGGAAGAGCCAGATGCGCAGGTTGGACGGCGGTGTCTTGACGGAAGGGTCCGCCTTCCTGCAACGCTGGTAGAAGTCATAGCCGGCGTTGTTCACGACGCAGCGGCTGAAGAGCTTGCGCTCCGAGTCCTGCGTGATCTCGGCATCCAGCCCCGTGGCTTCCCCCTTGCCGAGGGTGGACACGGATGCCGGCGTCAGGAGCAGGTTGAATCCGATCTCGAAGCCGGCGGAATTCTGGAAAACCAGGCGGTAACGCGGCTGCGAAGCGAAGCTCTTGCTCATCGCATAGCAGCCTTCCTCGTCGGTAAATGCGTGGGCGAACTTGACGAAGGTATTGCAGGACACGCGCACGCCCTTCACCCCCTCGGTTACGCCCAGGCCGGCGTCCACGATGGTGATCCGCCCCTGCGGCTTGGCGGAGGAGGACTCCGCCTTGGTCGCCGCGGCGAGCAGCGCCCCGTTCCCGGTCTGCAGGAACGCCTCGCGCTCCACCGCCGCCCAGTCCACCCCGTCCGCCTTCGTGGACGCGGCCTCCGGGATGTAACACTCGTCGAGCAGCTCGTAGCGGACCTTGGACGGGAACTGGAAATCCTTCGGCACCACGGCGTACTGCCAGGTAATCCGGTCTTCCGGGACCCCGGGGTCGTGGTACCAGTCACCCTCGCGCACGATCTCATAATCCACCGGATGGTCGGTCAGTTCGATGCCCAGCTCCCGCAGGAGGCGCAGCTGCAGGTCGTCTGCCGGCAGGAAACGGACATACAGGTCCGTCGCAGGCAGGACCACACGGTCCGCCTTCGTGGGATAGAGCGCGGCGAGCGCCTTCGACATGTTTTCGACGGAATAGGGATCCTCCAGCCGATCACCCAGCACGATCATCCCGTGCGCCTCTTCCGGCTCCGGGACACCGCCCGGTCCTTCCTTTTCCAATGCGCCCTGCCCGATGCAGGCGCAGCAGAGCAGCAGGGGCAGGCAGAATGTAAACAGATTCTTCATAGCCACATCTCAGTTGGTCCGTGGCAAAGTTCGGAAGAGCGAGCCGTTTTATGGCAAGATTAAACGTTTAACTGACAAAAAGCCCCGCACGCTTGCGTGCAGGGCCGAAATCCGGGAAAGCCCAGTCGAAAGATTCCGCCTGAAATCAGAAGAAATTGACTGTTTTTTGCTCGATCGCACCCATCAGGCTGTTGCCCAGGCGGCTCACGCCGAAGCGGAAATGGTCCTTGTCCATCCAGTCCTTGCCCAGCACGCAGGAACCGATGTAGTAATAGAGCAGGGCGTCCTTGGCCGTGGAGATGCCGCCGGCGGCCTTGAAGCCGACGCGGCGGCCGGTCTTCGCATAAAACGCCTTGATGCACTCGCACATCACGTACGCCGCCGTCGGGGTGGCGTTCACCTCCACCTTGCCGGTCGAGGTCTTGATGAAGTCGGCACCGGCTTCCATCGCAAGGAAGGAGGCCCGGGCGATGTTCTCGGGCGTAACCAGCAGGCCGGTTTCCAGGATCACCTTGAGCACGACCTTGCGGCCGGCGAGGGCGGCCTCGGCGTCGATCGCCTTCTTCATCTCCACGATCTCACGGGCGGCAGCGTCGTAGTCGCCGGCCAGGAACGCATTGAGCGCCAGCACGATGTCGATTTCGTCGGCACCGCCGCGGACGGCCAGCACGCACTCCTGCACCTTCACCTCCAGGAAACTCTGGGCGGACGGGAAGCAGCTCGCCACCGTGGTCACGTGCAGCGCGGGGCTGCAGCGACGCTCCCGCACCACGGAAGCGAAGTTCGGATAGACGCAGATGGATGCAGGCAGCGGATAATCCGGATACTCGACGGTCAGGCGGTTCGCCTTGTCAACAAGTTTCGACACGGAAGCCACCGTGTCATTGGTCTTCAGCGTGGTCAGGTCCATCATCGAGAAGCACTGCTTGAGCACCTCCGGCGTGGACAGGCCGTCCATATTGGCGCCAATGGCCTGGATGCGGGCCGCCACCTCCTCCTCAACGGGAGTATAGCCATATTTCTGTAAGTAATCCATAAAGAAATGTGTTATTATTTAGTCAGTATCTTGTTTTCTTGCCGCGCCAGGCTGTCCAGCAGGCGGCCGGCCGGCTTCCGCGCGGAATCCGCGAGGGCAAGCGAATCGGGCCGGGCCAGGCTGTCGCGGGCGGCCGTATCCCGTACGGCGGTGTCCCGGACGGGCCACAGGATCCGGTCCTGCGCCCAGCGGAGCGAGTCGTCCGAAAAGTTCCAGTCGCTCTTGTACAACGCGTGCAGGCGGTCCCGCTCCTGTTCGGCGGCGATCCGAGCATCCCGCAGCTGCTGCAGGCGCTCGCTCTCCCGGCTCAGCCGCTCAGAGGCGCCGGTCAGGATCTTGGTGTACTGCTCCGGATGGTCCACGTAGTAGTTGACACTCCGGTCGAAGTCCTCGAAGCTGTAGCCGTAACGCTTGAAGATCGGGTCGAAGAACAGCGTCGTGTCGGCCGCCTTGCGCGAATCCGGATGGTCCCGGAGCCACTGGTCGGCAAGCAGCATATCTTCGTAGATCCGCGACATCTTCTCCTCCGGAATCACCCTGCCGCGCTGTGCGCAGCCGGTCAGCAGGCACGGCAGCACAAGCAGCAGAAGCAGGATATGGACGGAGGCGGGGCGCATCGTCGCTATCTGAGCTGCGCGCCGAATTCGTTGCGGAAGGTCGAGAGCAGGCGGTCCATCACCCGCTCGGTATCCTGGTCGGTGAGCGTCTTCTCCAGGTCCTGGATAACGAAACTCAGGGCGTACTGCTTCTTGCCCGCAGGGATCTTGTCGCCGCGGTACACGTCGAACAGGCCCACCTGGCGCAGGAGTTTGCGCGCCTGCTTGAAAGCGGCGGCCTGCAGGTCCGCATAACTGACCTGCTCGTCCAGGAGCAAGGCAAGGTCGCGGCGCACGGCCGGGAACTTAGGCAGTTCGCTGAAACTCACCTTGTCGCGCCGGACCAGTTCGAGCAGGGCGGGCCACTCGATCTCGGCGGCGAAGACCGGTTGCTTGATGCCGAACCTGCGTGCCAGCGCGGGATTCACAGTGCCCATCGTCGCCAGTTTGCCGCCCTTGCCGGGCAGCAGGTAGGTCATGCCTTCCGAGAAGATGTCGGACGGGGCGGCCTCGGTGTTCATCTGGCGCAGGTCGGCCCCGTAACGGCGCAGGAGCAGCTCCAGGTAACCCTTGAGCAGGAAATAATCGCTCTTGCCGGGCTCCTGGCGCCAGGATTTTTCGGGCGTGCCGGTGATCATCATCAGGTAGCAGGTATGCTCCTCATAGCCCTCGAGCGTCTCGCCGGACTTCTCCGGCAGGCGGCTGTACACGCTGCCGTACTCGAAGATGCGCATCGAAGAGACCTGGCGGTTGATGTTGTAGGCAACCACCTCCAGGCCGCCGGGAATCAGCGTCTGGCGCATCACGTTCAGGTCCTGGCTGAGCGGATTCACGATCCGCACGCAGCGCTCCTCCGGGAAGGTCTTCAGGGAGGCGTAGTATTCACCCTTGGTCAGGGAGTTGTTCATGATCTCTACGAAGCCGTTGGCCGCCAGGAAGTTGGAGACGGCGTTGCGGACCGCTTCGGGATCCGGTTTCGGGGTGGCGCAAACCGACATCTTCATGTGGTTCGGCAGGGCGATGTTGTCGTAGCCGTAAACGCGGAGGATCTCCTCCACCACGTCGCACTCGCGCTCCACGTCCACCATATAGGACGGGGCGGCCACGCAGGCGCCGCCCGGACGCTTCTCCAGGAACTCGTAATTCAGGGCTTCGAGGATGGTCTCGATCTTGTCGTGGCCCAGCTTCTGGCCGGCGAAGCGCTCGATGCGGTCGTAGTCCAGGTCGATCTGCCTGCGCTCATACGGGTGCGGATAAGATTCGCGGATCTTGCCCACGACCTGTCCGCCGGCGCATTCGAGGATGAGCAGGACGGCGCGCTTGAGCGCATAGACGGGAATCTCCGGATCGGCGCCGCGCTCGTAGCGGAAGGAGGCGTCGGTCTGCAGCGTCTGGCTCTTGGAGGTCCGGCGGATGGAGGCGGGATCGAAGTAGGCGCTTTCCACGAACACGTCCGTAGTGGCGTCGGTCACGCCGCTGTCCTCGCCGCCGAACACGCCCGCGATGCACATCGGGACCTTCGTGTCGGCGATGACCATATCCCGGGCGCAGAGCTTGCGCTCCGTTCCGTCCAGGGTGCGGATGGTTTCGCCTTCCGCGGCCCGGCGCACCACCACGACACCGCCGCCGACCTTGCCGGCGTCGAAGGTGTGCAGGGGCTGCCCGAGCTCGAAGAGCACGAAGTTGGAAATGTCTACGATATTGTTGATCGGACGCAGGCCGATGCTCATCAGGCGCTTCTGGAGCCACTCCGGCGACGGGGCCACCTTCACGCCGCGAACGGTGATGCCGGTGTAGCGCGGCGCGCCGTCGGTGTCGCGCACGTCGATCGCGAGGCCCTCGCCCTCCCCTTCGCGGAAAGCGTCCACGGAGGGCTTGCAGAGCTCGCAGGGCCGGCCGTTCAGGCGGAGCCAGGCGTACAGGTCGCGGGCGACGCCCCAGTGCGAGGCAGCGTCGATGCGGTTGGCCGTGATCTCATATTCGATCACCGCCTCGGTGCCCAGGCCGAGGTATTCCTTGGCGGGAGTGCCCACCACGGCGTCCTCCGGCAGGACCATGATGCCCTCGTGGCTGTCGCCGATGCCGAGTTCGTCTTCGGCGCAGATCATCCCGAAGGACTCCACGCCGCGTATCTTGGATTTCTTGATCTTGAAGTCGCCGGGCAGGACCGTTCCGATCCGGGCGAACAGGACCTTCTGGCCCGCGGCGACGTTGGGGGCGCCGCAGACCACGGGAACGGGCTCGGGCGAGCCGTCGTCCACCGTCGTGACGTGCAGGTGGTCGGAATCCGGATGCGGCTCGCAGGTAAGCACACGGGCCACCACGACTCCGGCGAGCCCGCCGGGAATCTGCTCCTGCTCTTCCACACCGTCCACCTCGATACCGATCGAGGTCATCGCATCCGCCACTTCCTGCGGCGTCAGGTCACACTTCAAATACTCCTTGAGCCAATTGTAACTGAGCTTCATATCTATACTGTCGTTATTGTTTCAAATCTTCCGGGGCAAAGAGCTGCTCCACGAATTCCTGCTTGTCGAAGACCTTGAGGTCATCGATCCCCTCGCCCACGCCGATGAACTTCACCGGGATGTGGAACTGGTCGGACACGCCCACGACCACGCCGCCCTTCGCCGTACCGTCCAGCTTGGTCACGGTCAGCGAGGTGATGTCGGTGGCCCGGGCGAACTCCTTCGCCTGTGCGAAGGCGTTCTGGCCGGTGGAGGCGTCCAGGATGAGCATCACGTCGTGCGGGCCGTCGGGCACCACCTTGCGGATGACGTTGCGGATCTTCGTGAGTTCGTTCATCAGGTCGATGCGGTTGTGCAGGCGCCCGGCCGTGTCGATGAGCACCACGTCGGCGCCGCGCGCGACCGCCGCCTTGACGGTATCGAAGGCCACGGAGGCGGGGTCGGACCCCATCGCCTGTTTCACGATGTCCACGCCGGCGCGCTCCGCCCAGATGGTCAGCTGGTCCACCGCAGCGGCGCGGAACGTGTCCGCGGCGCCCAGCAGGACCTTCTTGCCCTGACGCGTCAGCATCGCGGCGAGCTTGCCGATCGTCGTGGTCTTGCCCACGCCGTTCACGCCCACGACCAGGATTACGTAGGGTTTCTTGCTGAAGTCGAACGGCTCGGGGCCGGCGTCCACCAGGGCGCCGATCTCCTCGCGCAGCAGGCCGACCAGCTCGTCGAAGGACATGTATTTGTCCCGTCCGACGCGCTCCTCGAGCCTGTCGATGACCTTCAGGGTCGTTTCGACCCCCATGTCCGATTCCACCAGGGCCTCCTCGATCGCATCGAGCGTGTCGTCGTCCACCCTCGACCGGCCGATGATGGCACGGGAAATCCGCTGAAAGAAACTCATTGCCATATCATGCAAAGATAGTAATTATTACGCAAATAAAGAGGGGCTCCGCGTTTGCGGAGCCCCTCTTTATAGGGACGGGAGAAAATTATTTCTTGCTAGCGAAATAATCCTTGGCCTTGTCGGCCTCGACAAGCTGCTCGGTGAAAACGTAAGCGCCCGTCTTCGGGGATTTCTCCATACGGATGCACTTGACCATGCTCTTGGCACCGGCCTTGGCTGCGAAGGTTGCAACGGCTTTCTTTGCCATAATCTATTCTCCTCTAATTATTTGATTTCACGATGGACAGTAACCTTGCCCAGGTAGGGGTTGTACTTCTTGCGCTCGAGGCGGTCGGGAGTGTTCTTCTTGTTCTTGGTCGTGATGTAGCGGGAGATCCCGGGAACACCGCTGGCCTTCTGCTCCGTGCACTCGAGGATGACCTGCACCCTGTTGCCTTTAGTTTTCTTTGCCATAGTCCTGAAATTTAAACAAGGTTAACCAATCCTTTCTTCTTGGCATCGCGAAGGGTGGCCTCCAGGCCGTTCTTCTCGATGATCCGCATACCCTTGCAAGAAACCTTGAGGGTCACATATCTCTGCTCTTCCTCGCTCCAGAACCGCTTGTTCTTGAGATTGAGGGAGAAGTCGCGCTTGGTGCGCAGGCGGGAATGGGCAACGTTGTTGCCTTTCATTCTCTTCCTTCCGGTTATTTGACAAACTTTTGCCATAATGCTATCTTTTTTATCTTATTTTCTGGAACGGGGGTGCAAATATCGCTTTTAATTTTCTGATTTCCAAATCGAAACCTAGAGAAACTTCAAGAATCTGCGCCACCGGATGCTCTTCGGGAAACGCTTGCCGCTGTCGGTGGAGAGCCAGATTACGGCCGGCTTTCCGACGATGTGGTCTTCAGGAACGAAACCCCAGTATCTGGAGTCCAGGGAATTGTGCCTGTTGTCTCCCATCATAAAGTAATAATCCTGCTTGAAGGTGTAGGAGCCCTCCCGGAGCGCCTGCTGCACGTCCCCGCCTTCGTAGGCCGAGATGATCCTCTCGTAGAGCGCGACATTCTCCTGCGTCAGGCGGACGGTGGAACCCTTGGAAGGCACCCACAGCGGCCCGAAGTAGTCCCGGGTCCAGCCGGAGTCCTCCGTGAAGGGGAAGATCTCCCGGGCGCACGCCGCCGGATCGGTGTCCAGGCAGGGCGTCACGCTGACGACGTTGGGCAGCGCCTTTACCTCTTCCAGCATCCCGGCCGTCAGGCAGAGGGCGGGGTAACCGGGGAGCGAGGGGTCGAACCAGGCTTCCGCCTGGGAGATGCCCATCTTGTCCAGGGTCTTCGCGTTGATCTTCTGGCCGCCGGTGATGACCTTGTAGCTGAGCTGCAAGCCGGGGTAAACCGTCTGCTGCTGCCCGTTGACCCACACCAGGCCGTCCCTGACTTCGAGGGTATCCCCCGGAATCGCGACGCAACGCTTCACGTAGTGGTCCTTCTTGTCCATCGGACGGACGATCTTCTCTCCCAGTTTGTCCACCGCCGGCTTGCCAAGGGTGCGTACCAGCATGTGGTAATCCTCGACCGGATACTTGCGCAGGACGGTGTCCCCGTTGGGGAACCCGAAGACCACGCAGTCTCCGCGACGGACTTCCCGGAATCCTTTCAGGCGGCGGTAATCGTTCTGGATCAGGGTCGAATAGGACTCTTTCCCGAAGATCACGTTGTGCGTGAAGGGGATGGTCAGGGGCGTCTGGGGGAGCCGGGGACCGTATGTCAATTTGCTCACGAAGAGGTGGTCTCCCGTGTAGAGACTTCTCTCCATCGAGGATGAAGGAATCTTGAAGGCCTGGAAGAAGAAGGTGTTGATGAAGGTGACCACGATGACGGCGAAGATGATGGCGTCGAGCCAGTCATTCCACGCGCTGTGCTTCTCCCCTTCCTTGTAGCGCTTCTTCCAGAAGTTCCAGCGGACCTTGCGGGTGATGAAGATGTCGAAGATCACCACCAGGCCGAAAAGCCACCAGAAATTCCCGAGCCAGATCACCCACGCGACGTAGAGCAAAGTCCAGAAAGAGAACTTTGTCCAGCGGTTCCGGGTGAATTCCTTCAGGCTCACTTCACACTTCTTACTTCACAGAGTTGATGATGGCTTCGAACGCCTGCGGGTTGTTCATGGCGAGGTCGGCGAGGACCTTGCGATTCAGCCCGATGTTCTGGGCGTTCAGTTTGCCCATGAACTGGGAGTAGGACATACCGTACTGGCGGGCGGCAGCGTTGATACGCTGGATCCAAAGGGCGCGGAAATTGCGCTTCTTGGCCTTGCGGTCACGGTATGCATAGGTCAAACCTTTCTCGTAGGTGTTCTTGGCTACGGTCCAAACATTCTTCCTGGAAAGGAAGTTACCGCGGGTTCTCTTGAGAATCTTCTTGCGGCGCGCCCTGGAGGCGACTGAATTGACTGATCTAGGCATAATTTGATACTTTTAGAGAACCAACATTTCTTTCACGCGCCCGTAATCCGCCTTCTCGAGGAGGGCGAAGTGGTCGAGATTCCTCTTGCGCTTCTTGGTCTTCTTGGTGAGGATGTGGCTGTGGTAAGCATGCTTCCTCTTGATTTTTCCCGATCCGGTAAGCGCGAAGCGCTTTTTGGCACCGGAGATGGTCTTAAGCTTTGCCATTGTTTGTAAATAATTAATTAATAATAAAATATATGATTCCCTACTTCTTTTTGGCAGGGGCGATCATCATCGTCATTCGCTTCCCTTCCAGGACCGGCATGTTCTCGGCGCGGCCGAACTCCTCGAGTTCCACCGCAAAGCGGAGCAACTGCTTCTCGCCCTGGTCCTTGAACATGATCGAGCGTCCGCGGAAGAAGATGGTAGCCTTGACCTTGGAACCCTCCTGGAGGAACTCCTGGGCGTGCTTGAGCTTGAACTGGAAGTCGTGCTCGTCGGTGTTGGGGCCGAAACGGATCTCCTTGATCACCACCTTCGCCGCATTCGCCTTCATCTCCTTCGCCTTCTTCTTCCGCTGGTAGAGGAACTTCTGGTAGTCCAGGATCCGGCACACGGGCGGATCGGCCTTGCCGCTGATCTCGACCAGGTCCAGTTCCATCTCCTCAGCCATCTTCAGGGCCTGCGAGATGGGATAAACGCCCTGCTCGGGGATATTGTCCCCGACCAGGCGCACCTGCGTAGCGGTGATCTGCTCGTTGATGTTCAACTCATTCTCGTCCCGCTTCTGCTGCAGGCGAGGATCGGGTTTCCGACCACCCGGTTTGTAGCCCGAAGGCTTCGGTCTGTAAGGTCCAGCGATAGTTAAATCCTCCTAATTTTTAAGTTCTTCAGCCACGGCTGATTTCAAATATTCCACGAACTGCTCCGCAGACAGGACACCCTGATCGACACCTTCCCTACGGATAGAGACGGTACCTTCAGCGGCTTCCTTTTCGCCGACAATCGCGAGCACAGGCACTCTGAGCAGGGAAATCTCCCGGATCCGCTTGCCAAGGGTCTCGTTGCGGGCATCAATGGAAGCGCGAATTTCGGAATTTTTCAGCAATTCGCAAACTTTTTCTGCATAATCTGCATATTTTTCGCTGATAGGCAGCACTTTAACCTGATCCGGCGCAAGCCAGAGAGGCAGGTGCCCGGCCGTGTGCTCGAGCACGACGGCGGTGAAGCGCTCCAGCGAACCGAACGGCGCGCGGTGGATCATCACCGGGCGCTGCTTGCTGCCGTCGGCGTCGGTGAACTCCAGGTCGAAACGCTCCGGGAGGTTGTAGTCCACCTGGATGGTGCCGAGCTGCCAGCGGCGGCCGATGGCGTCCTTGACCATAAAGTCGAGCTTCGGGCCGTAGAACGCGGCCTCGCCCTTCTCCACGACGGTCTTGAGCCCCTTCTTCTGCGCCGCTTCGATGATGGCCTGCTCGGCCTTCTCCCAGTTCTCGTCGGAACCGATGTACTTCTCCTTGTTGTCCGGGTCGCGCAGGGAGATCTGGGCCATGTAGTCCGTCATGTTCAGCGTCTTGAAGACGTAGAGGATGAGGTCGATGACCTTCTCGAACTCCTCCTGGAGCTGGTCCGGGCGGCAGAAGAGGTGGGCGTCGTCCTGGGTGAAACCGCGGACGCGCGTCAGTCCGTGGAGCTCGCCGCTCTGCTCATAGCGGTACACCGTGCCGAATTCCGCAAAGCGGAGGGGCAGGTCGCGGTACGAACGGGGCGCGCTGCGGTAGATCTCGCAGTGGTGCGGGCAGTTCATCGGCTTGAGCATGTATTCCTCGCCCTCCTGGGGCGTGCGGATGGGCTGGAAGGAGTCCTTGCCGTACTTGGCGTAGTGGCCGGAGGTGACGTACAGTTCCTTGCTGCCGATGTGCGGGGAGACGACGGGCAGGTAGCCCAGCTCCGCCTGCTTACGGCGCAGGAAGTTCTCCAGGATGTTGCGCATCACGGCGCCGCGGGGCAGCCACAGCGGCAGGCCGAGGCCGACGCGGTTCGAGAAGGTAAAGAGCTCCATCTCCTTGCCGAGCTTCCGGTGGTCGCGCTTCTTGGCTTCCTCGACCATCTTCAGGTACTCGTCGAGCATGCTCTTCTTGGGGAAGGTGACGCCGTAGATGCGGGTCAGCTGCTCGCGGTTCTGGTCGCCTTTCCAGTAGGCGCCCGCGATGGCGGTGAGCTTGACGGCCTTGATGTCGTCCACGTGCTTGACGTGCGGGCCGCGGCACAGGTCGGTGAAGTTGCCGTTGGTGTAGAAGGTGATCGTGCCGTCTTCGAGGTCGCCGATCAACTCGCACTTGTACGGGTCGCCCTTCTCGGTGAAGTAGGCCAACGCATCCGCCTTGGACACCTCCTTGCGCTCGAAAGTCTCCTTCGTGCGGGCAAGTTCGATCATCTTGTCCTCCACGGCCTTGAGGTCGGACTCGGAAATCTGCCGGTCCCCCAGGTCCACGTCGTAATAGAACCCGGTCTCCACGGCAGGGCCGACACCGAACCTGACACCCGGGTAGAGCGCCTCGAGGGCCTCTGCCATCAGGTGAGCGGAAGAGTGCCAGAAGATGTGTTTGGTCTCATCGTCGTCCCAGGGACGGATGGTACCGTCGGTGAATGCAATCGTCAACATAGTATAAATCGTTTATCAAGCCTACAAAGATAGGAAATAATTTTCGTATCTTTGTCCGGTATGAACGAGAAGAATATAATTTGGGAGCACGCCGGCAAAGCCGGTCTGGTCCTCGGTGGCGTGTCCATCCTCTATATGGTCCTCACGGCGCTTACCGGCAAGCTGGCGGAGAACGCCGGCAGCGGCCTGAACATCCTGCTGACCCTGGTCAACTTCCTGCTCTGGATCGCCAAGTTCGGCGCCTGCATCTACCTGATGCGCCTGTTCATGCAGCGTTTCGCGAAGGCGGACCCGGCGGCGGACAACAGCCGCGTGTTCCGCTTCGGCGCCCGCACCGCCCTGCTCTCCGCACTGTTGTATTCGGCCTTCTACCTGGCCTACGTCAGCTTCATCGCACCGGACACCTTCGAGAAGGCGCTGGAAGTCCTGCAGGACAACCCCCTTCTGGGAGCCTCCGAAATGGACGCCGTCGAGGAGATGATCCCGCGCCTGCCCTCTTTCTCGTTCTTCGTGAACCTGTTCTATTGCTGGCTGTTCGGCACCGTCCTGTCGGCCATCCTCTCGCGGAACATCCCTTCCCGGAACCCCTTCACCGACGAACAATAACCTTATGGACATCTCCGTCATCATTCCCGCCTTCAACGAACGCGAGTCCCTTCCCGAGCTTTCCGCCTGGATCGCCCGCGTGATGCGCGAAAACGGCTACAGCTACGAGCTGATCTTCGTCGATGACGGCAGTACCGACGGCACCTGGGAGTGCATCCGGACGCTCGCTTCGGCGGATTCCGCCGTGCACGGCATCCGTTTCCGGCGCAACTACGGCAAGTCGGCCGCGCTGTACTGCGGCTTCGAGCGGGCGCAGGGCGAGGTCGTCTTCACGATGGACGCCGACCTGCAGGACTCGCCGGACGAGATTCCGGCAATGTACCGGATGGTCGTCGAGGACGGCAACGACCTCGTCTCCGGCTGGAAACAGCACCGCCAGGACAACGCCCTGACGAAGAACCTCCCGTCGAAGATCTACAACGCCACCGCCCGCTGCATCACCGGCATCAAGCTGCACGACATGAACTGCGGGCTGAAGGCCTACCGCCGGGAGGTCGTCAAGAGCATCGAGGTCTATGGGGAGATGCACCGCTATATTCCCTATCTCGCGAAGAATGCGGGATATACGAAGATTGCGGAAAAGCCGGTGCAGCATGCGAAGCGCAAGTACGGCAAGAGCAAGTTCGGCATGGAACGCTTCGTGAACGGTTTCCTGGACCTGCAGACGCTGTCTTTCCTGACGCGTTTCGGCAAGGATCCGATGCATTTCTTCGGTTACAGCGGCCTGCTGATGTTCCTGGTGGGCTTCGTGATGACCGTGTGGATCATCGCCGCCAAGCTCATCCATCAGGCGCAGGGCGTGAAGTTCCGCGCCGTGACGGACCAGCCGCTCTTCTATCTGGCCCTCGTAGCCGTGATCCTGGGCGTGCTGCTCTTCCTCGCCGGTTTCCTCGGCGAGATGATTGCGCGGTCCGCTCCGGACCGCAACCGCTACAACATTTCCGACGAGCTGTAGGCGCTTACCTGAAGATCAGCGGAAGGAATTCGTACAGGCTTCTCCGCCAGGTCTGCCACTCATGCGCCGTATTCGGCGATACATAGGTTTTCGCGTTGAATCCCAGCGACTTGAGTTCGCTGGCGTTCGTTTCGATGCGCTCCGGATACTCCTCCGAACCGCAGGTCTCGAAGACCAGTTTCGTCACGTCCTTGCGGAGCAGGGACGGCTCTGACACCACCCCGCCGCTGAAGATGCCCAAGTAGGCGAACATGTCGCTGTGCCGGACACCCACGGTGCCGGTCAGCATCCCGCCGAGGGACAGGCCGGCCATCGCGCGGTGCTGCGCATCAGGGATCACGCGGTAATGCTTCTCAATGTCGGGAATCGCTTCCTGGAGGAACATCTCTTCGAAGTTGCCGGCCCAGTCCGGCGCCATCGCCAGGCGGCCGCGGGTGTCGCCCGGCCGGTAGACGAAGTCGTTGTTCATCACGATGAGCAGCGGCTCGATCCGTCCTTCCGCGATGAGGTTGTCGGCGATGACGGCGGCCAGGCCGGTATGCGTCCATTCCGTCTCGTTCTCGCCCGCTCCGTGCTGGAGATACAGGACCGGATAGCGTTTACCGGGGTTCGCGTCATACTCCGCCGGGGTATAGACATAGGCCCGGCGCCATTGTCCTTCCACTTCCGAGTAGAACCAGTGTTCGCGGACATCTCCGTGCGGGACGTCCCGCATCAGATAGTAGTCATCCTGCGGGGAAGGAATCTCGATTGTGCTGATCCAGCCGTTCGAGTAAGTGAATTCCAGGCCGGGATCCGGAATGCGCGCGCCATCGACGATCCAGCGGACGAGCTGGTAGCCGACCTTCGGCGCCTTGGCGATGACGTTCCACCATCCCTCGGCATCCTGCCGGGCGGGGAATTCCACGAAGGCGAATTCCAGTTTCACGTCCTGGGCCGTTTCGGGGGCACGGAAGCGGAACCAGTATTCGCCGGCGTCGTTCATTTTCGGGAATTCGGACTGGCGCTGGGTGCTGGGGGTTCTGTGCCAGCCTTCGGCTGCCGGGGGGACGAAGGTTCCCTGGGCCAGGCCGACAAGAGAGATCAACGATAACAGGACGGATACAAGGGCAATGCGTTTCATAATCAATGTGGTTTTCCACAAATATACGCATTTCCGCACAACATTGCTCTGCGCCGAAACGAAGAATGCCCGGCTGACAATGTCAGTCGGGCATTCCGAAAAGCGGCAGCGGCCTACTCTCCCACCTGGTGGGGCAGTACCATCGGCGCTGGCGGGTTTAACTTCTCTGTTCGGGATGGGAAGAGGTGGATCCCCACCGCTGTAACCGCCGCAGTATATT
>Ga0310691_10004669_pt1 | contig 15319 bp, 21 predicted proteins | sample 176DNAGHGlowgp2_FD_203887 | JGI IMG/M metagenome (GOLD analysis project Ga0310691, IMG submission 203887) | Sheep rumen microbial communities from Palmerston North, Manawatu-Wanganui, New Zealand - 1766 DNA GHGlow gp2 (v2) (version 2) | ecosystem: Host-associated > Mammals > Digestive system >...
AAAAAATAAAAAAGAAGAATTATACAATTGGTTAAAATTTATAAATAATCCAAAGGAGGTAACTCGGAATGGAAGATGAAAATATAAACAAAGCCAAAAAAGTTCTAGAAACCATAAGTCAAGATGAAAGGGAAAGAAGACTAACAGAATTAAGAGAAAAATACAGAATGGATCAACATGCAATAATGCTTGCTGGGTATGATAAAGGACTGAAAGAAGGAATAGAGCAAGGATTGGAGCAAGGCATACAGCAAGGGTTAGAAAAAGGAATTGAACAGAACAAAAAAGATATTCTTGAAAAACTATTAAAAACAGATTTATCAATAGAACAAATTATAGAAATTACAGGTTTTACTGCTGAAGAAATAGAAAAACTAAAGAAATAATAGTATAAAACTAAATAGAATAATTAATAAAAAATGATTTAACAAACTCCTAGTGGCTAAACAGTAGGAGTTTTTACATAGAAAGTATAAAAATCGAAAAATGTTAATGAATATTAAACAAAGCATAAGAAAGGGTTAAAAATGAAAGTTTTATTTGCAACAACAAATCCAGCAAAAATTAAAAGATATGTGGACAAGCTAAAAGAAAAAAATATAGAAGTTTTAACAATTAAAGATTTAGGAATAAATTTAAAACCAGAAGAAACAGGTAAGAATGCAATTGAAAATGCATATATAAAAGCTAAAACATATTATGATGAAACAAAAATAACAACAATAGGAATTGATAATAATTTGTATATAGAAGGATTACCAGAAGAAAAACAACCAGGAACGCATGTTAGAAGAGTTAATGGGAAAGAATTAACTGATGATGAAATGATTGATTATTATTGTAAACTAGTAAGTGAATATGGTGAAAAACTATCAGCTAAATGGGTATTTGGAATGGTTATATATGATGGAAAAGAGCCAAAGAAATATAGCTGGAGTAAAAGCCATTTCTATTTGGTTAATAAACCTTGTGAAAAAAGAAATCCGGGATATCCATTAGATTCAATTTCAATTATGCCAGAGTGTAACAAGTATTTTGTTGATTTAACAGAAGAGGATAGAAATAAAGATAAGGTTAATTACAAAGAAGATGAAGTAATAGATTTTATAGTAAAAAATGTATATAGTGAAGATTAAAAAAAGTAGATAATTAATCATAAATGAAAAGGAAAATATAAAAAATGGAGATTGATTTTAATTTAGTAAATGAATTTAAAGAAACAATACTAAAAAGCTATAATGAAGCTTTAAACATAGATAAAAATGTTAGAAATAAAGAACTTAATGATATTGTAACAGATGTTGATATTTATATGGAAACAAAGATAATTGAAAAAATACAAGAACTTTTTCCAGAACATTCAATTTATGCAGAAGAAAAAGGGGAGATACTAGAAAAAAGTGAATATGTATGGTATATAGATCCAATAGATGGTACAATTAATTTTGCAAATGGAATACCTTTATATTCAACATCAATAGCATTAAAGAAAAACAATGAAACAATATTTGGCTTTATATATGATTATTCAAGTGAAAAATTATATTATGCGATAAAAGGAAAAGGAGCTTATTGTAACCAAGAGAAGTTAAGTGTATCAAATAATAATAATCTTTCAGATAGCATAATTTCATTTTGTTTGACATCACATTATAATTTAGATAGAGTAAATGAAATATTGGAAATAGAAAAATGTTTAGCTCCAAAAGTTAGAGGATTACGATTATTTGTATCATCTGCAATAGAATTGGCTTGGTGTGCTGAAGGAAAAATTGATGGATGTATAAATATCAAAAAAAGTCAAAGGATAAGCTCATCTGCAGGAATACTTTTAATAGAAGAAGCCGGAGGAAAAGTTACAAATATTTTAGGTGAAACAAGGCAAAAAGTCGATACAATGCTAGCAACAAATGGATTAATACATTCTAAAGTTGTGAATGCACTTAAATATGCTGTTTTTATAGGAAGTTCTACAGAAGTAATTGAAATAAAACAAGATGAACTTAATAGCACAATAAATACATATATAGCAGGTAAAGCATATAGTCAAGCAATTGCTGGAGCAAAGGCAGGACTTAATTCAAAACTTTTAACAACAATATCAGGTATTAGAAAAAATGAATTAGATAGTATGATTTTAGAAGCAAAGAAAAACAATATAGATACATCAAATATTGTTATTTCAAATAGTATTGAGAATGATATAAAAATTGTATTTAAAGATGAAAATAATATAAAAATAAAGGAAGAAGATATATTAAAAGGATCAGCAGAGGCTTTATCTGAAGAAATAATAATCCAAAATGAAGAAGTATTAAAAAAAGCATCAATAATTGTATGTCAAACTAAGATTAGCAAAAAAACAATTAACAAAATTGTAGAAATAGCAAATGAAAATAATGTACCTGTAGTTATTAATCCAAGTAGGCCAAATGAAATCAATTTAGATAATAAAGAAAACGAGGAATTGATTAACAAAATATCAATGATAATATGTGATACAAAAGAGTTAGAAGGAATATTTGGGCAAGATGTTGTGGTAGATGAGGTTTTAGAAAAACATAAAAACAAATTAATTGTTATGGAAGATAATAATGAAATTAAATACTTTGATGGAAACTCTATTATATCAATAAATAGTCAAATTGAGCTACAAGAAGTAGGAGCAAAAGATATTTTTATTGGTAGATTTGTTAAAAACTATTTAGAAAAAGAAAACATAACTGAAGCAATTAAGGCAAGTGTGATATTGTGAAACAATTTATAACCATCTTATGCAACAAAAACACTTGCAGAAATAGACAATTTTTATATTGATAATCAATATAGAAGAAAAGGCATAGGCAAAAAATTAGTACAAGAGTTTAAGGATTATTGCATCAGTCAAGGCATTGAAGAAATCAAAGTAACAGCATTGAATAAAAATTTAAATGCTAGAAATTTTTACGAAAATTGTGGATTTGAGGAATTTGAAGTTACTTATAAAATGAAATTGTAAATATGCAAAAGGGATATTACCAAATGGATTAATTCAGACTATGAGAGTAAAAGAATAAAATGCAATCCAACACTTTCATTAAAAATAATACCAGATTTAATAAATGATGGTATTTTGAAATTAATACATGAATCATGATGTTAAATTCAAAAATCACAAAGAATTAAAGTTGATATTTAATAAAATATATGTTAAGATAGGTTCATACAATAAATATTCAATTTATTGTATGAATTATTTATTTAATAAGAAGGAGGACTTTATGAATTGGATTATAATATCTATAGGAATAATGTTTAGCTCTCCAATGATGTATTTATTTTTAAGAAAATCAAAGGATTTAAAAAAAAATATTAGAATACAAAACTTATCAGTATTTTTAATTCCTACAATTGTATATTTTATTTATAATATAGTTTCAGGAACAAGTATGATAATAGAATTTAAATATTTTTTGATATTATTTGCAGCAGCAATTTTATTTAGTCTTTTAGGAAATATTTTTTCTTTAAAGGCACTTCAATTAACAAAAAATCCAGGGTATAGTTTGATGATTCAAAAATCTTATGCTATTTTTACAACTATAATGTCTGTATTTTTGTTTGGATCGTTAATAACAGTAAAAGATATTATATCAATTATAATTGTATTAGTATTTACATCTTTGATTCTTATAGAAAAATCAACTCAAAAAGATGATAATAAGATATGGATTCTTTATACTTTTGGCGCATTTTTTGCATTTGGATTCCTATCATTAACTAATACATATTTAGGTAAACAAGGATTAACATCAACAGTGATAAACTTTTATATTTGTCTAATTGTAACAATATCTCTTGCAATTCAGATATTTACAAATAAAATAAAGTTAAGTTTTGATAAAATGAGTATAGGTGTTTTTATTGGAGCAGGTATCCCAGCATCAATATTTAATTTTTGTTTAATACAAGGATATTTACTTGCACCAAATCCAGGATATATTAGTGCTGTAAATGTAGCTTCAATTGCATTATTAACAATTTTATATAGAGTATTTTTTAAAGATACCTTAACATTAAAGAAATCCATAGGTATTGTTGGAATATTAGTTGGACTATTTATGTTATTTATCTAATTGTTTATGATGTTATGAATGAATTCAATTTGACATTCAGTGAAATACAAATTGAAAGGAATTTTATTTATATATGAATAAAAATGATATATTTGAAATTGGAATTGGAACATGGAAAGTTAATTCAGATGAATTTGAAAAAGATTTAGAAGCACTAAAATATTCTTTTGAACTAGGGCAAAATTATTTGCCTCTTTCATTATTATACAATAATGGAAAAGTTGTAGAAAAGATGAAAGATTTTATAATATCGGTTGGTAGAGAAAATTTATTTATATGTGCAAATTTAGAGAGATATGTTGAAAAATCAGAAGATGTTGAGAACCAATTAAACAAATATTTAAAACTTCTCGAAATTGACTATGTAGATTGTTTGCAAATTCATACTTTTGCTGTGTGTAAAATACCAATGTTAGAAATATATAGAGAAATTGATAGATTAGCAAAATTAGGAAAAGTAAAATATATTGGTGTTAGCAATGTTAATTTAGCTCAATTAAAAGAAATAAATAATACTGCTAAAATAGATTTTTTTGAAGGTGTTTATAATTTAGATTGTAAATATTATGAAAATGAAGGATTAATTGATTATTGTAAAGAAAAGGGTATTGTTTTTACAGCATATCAGCCATTAAGGAGAAATAAAATTGCACAAAAAAATTATGCTTTCTTAAAAGATTTATCCGAAAAATATAGCAAAACACAAAACCAAATAATGATAAATTGGATTGTAAAAGAAAAGAAGATTTTGCCAATAATAAAATCAACCAATAAAGATAGAATAAAAGAGAATATTCAGGCACTAGATTTTGAAATGGAAAAAGACGATTATAAAAAACTAAATGAATTTCAAAATGAAAAAATAAATTCAATTGAAATAAATTGGATTGACGAATCTGGAGTAACGATAGACCAACTTGCAAATCAAAATGAAGATGGAGAATAGTATTTTATGAAATTAAATGTTATACATGCAAACAAGAGTCATAAAGACTTTTTAATATATGCAAATAAAGTAATAGATCAAGTTAATGATATGAATGAAACAAATGGATTACAATTAAACATTGATAAAGACTATTTTTGTGATAATCCTAAATTTCAGTGTTTAGTTGCTGAAGTAGATAATAAACCAGTTGGAATGGTTTTATATTCTTATGTTTATTGGGCTAGTGATGGTGAAGTACTTTGGATTTCGCAGATGTATATTGAACCTGAATATAGAAAGCAAGGTGTATTTTTTAAACTAGTTTCAAAACTAAGAGAAGAGAATAAAGATATTAAAATTGCATCTTGTGCAACAGGTGAAGAAAATGGAAGAATGCAAAAGATTTTAAAGTATTATGGTGGAGTTGAAATGAATAATTTGAAATTCTATTATAAAAAAATATAAAGGAAGTCACATAAAGTTATCTAAAATGCTTGAAGAGAAAATAAATCAAATATATTAGTATTTTAGAACAAATGGAGGACGCTTATGAAACAACAATTAATTAGAATGAACGCTATGGATAACATTGAAATGGTTGGTATATTATACGAACCAAATGAAAAAAGTAATAAAATAGTAATTCATGTTCATGGACTATGTGGAAATTTTTATGAAAATAGATTTCTTGATACATTAGCACAAACATATACTAGTAAAGGAATGAGCTTTTTAACATTTAATAACAGAGGAACTAATTATATTTCAGAATTGTTTAAAGGTAACGATTTTGAGGTAATAGGTGGATGCTATGAAAAGTTTACAGATTCTATATTAGACATAGAAGGAGCTATTAATTATGTTAAAAAAATAGGATATGATGAAATCATTCTTGAAGGGCATAGTTACGGTTGTAATAAAGTAGTATATTATTATTTTAAAAAGAAAGATGAAATGATAAAAGAAATTGTATTATTAGCTCCATGTGATATTCCACAAGAATGTGTAAAATTTTTAAGTAAAGAAGAATTTAGAAATGCTAAAAATGAATCAACCAAATTAGTAAGTGAGGGAAAAGCAAATGAATTGATTGATTTTTCCGTAAATGCAAATGGTAAAATTTCAGCTGAAACTTATTATAACGATTTCCTTCCAGGAGGAGCAAATGATTTTATAAGATATAGAGATGGATTAGATGGTAAAAGCGATGTGTTAAATAGCATCGATATTCCAGTATTAATTATATTTGGTGATAGCGATGAATGTGTATTAACACAAAAGATAGATATAGTAAAAGAATATTTGTACAATAATATAAAAAAATGTAATATTCAAATAATTAGTGGAGCAGATCATTCATATACAGATAAATATGAAGAATTAGGAAAAATAATTGAGAGTAGTATTTAAAACGAAAAATTCTATTAGAAAGAGGGTTTATAAACATGAATCTTAATGAATACTTAAATATTTTACATGTTGCAGAGAAACTAAAAGATACTCCAAGACATTGTACAACATCAAAAGGACGTGTTAATTCAGCATAACGAATCTCCACTTAATACTTGGTCAGAAAATGAATTTGAATTAAACAAAAAATATGCATTTGAAACTGTAGCTTTTTCAAAATGGTTAAGTGAATTGAGGCAACAGATATTAAATGATACATTAAACAAAATAAGAATTGAAGGAGATAATAATGATTGACCATATTGCAGCATTAATCTTTGATAGTGAAAACAATTTATTAGTGTTAAGGAAGAAAACACCAGACAATAGAAAAGAATGCATTTTGCCTGGCGGAAAAAGAGAAGGAAACGAAACAGATGAACAAACACTAAAAAGAGAACTGCGAGAAGAACTAAGTGTAGAAGTTGAAGATATGAAATTTTATAAAATGTATTATGATAAAGCCGTTTTTGAACAAGAAGAAGATTTTAAACAAACAACGTATATTACAAAATTGAAAGATAAAAACATTTCAATAAAAAATGAAATAAAAGAAGCAATATGGATTAATTCAGACTATGAGAGTAAAGGAATAAAATGCAATCTGACTCTCTCATTAAAAATAATCCCAGATTTAATAAATGATGGTATATTGAAAAAATTATGCTAGTATGTCAAAACATTTTTTCGCAAAAGTATTGACAAATGAAATAATACATTATAAAATACAAACAATAGTTCACAAATAATAAATAATTGAGTTTAAATGTAGCAATCAAATTGAAAGAACTAAATTTATAGTAAAGGATGTGCTCTTATGGACGAAAAAAAGAATGAAATTATTTTATTTGAAAACCAAGGTGTAAAATTAGAAGTAAACTTAAAAGATGAAACAGTGTGGCTAACACAAAAACAAATGGCAGAATTATTTGATAAAGATAGGAGGACAATTACAAGACATATTCAAAATATTTATAAAGATGAGGAATTAGAAGAAAATTCAGTATGCTCATTTTTTGAGCATACTGCCGAAGATGGAAAAAATTATAAAGTTCAATATTATAATCTTGATATGATTATTTCAGTTGGATATAGAGTAAATAGTAAACGTGGTATAATGTTCAGAAAATGGGCAACTTCAATCTTAAAAGACTATATGCTAAAAGGCTACGCAATAAATCAAAAAAGATTAGAATACCTAGAAAAGACAGTAAAATTGATAGACATAGCAAACCGTATGGATGAGAGATTACAAGGAGATGATGCAAAAGAAATCTTAAAAGTAATTGGAGGATATTCAAAAGCATTAGATTTATTAGATGATTATGACCACAAAACTTTAAAGAAAATTGATGGAAATATTGATGAAAGAAAAATTGAGTATAATGATTGTATTGATATTATAAATAAATTAAGGTTTAATGAAGAAAGTTCTCTATTTGCAGTAGAAAGAGATAAAGGTTTAGAATCAATTATAGGAAATATTTATCAAAGCTTTGCAGGACAAGACATTTATAAAAGTATTGAAGAAAAAGGAGCTAATTTCTTATATTTAATAGTTAAAAATCATGTTTTTACAGATGGGAACAAAAGAATAGCAGCAACTCTGTTTATATATTTTTTAAACTACTATGGAATTTTATATAAAAACGGAAAACAAACAATAGATAATAATACTTTAGCAGCATTAACTTTGTTAATTGCTGAATCAAATCCAAAAGAAAAAGAAGTTTTAATTGATTTAATAATGAATTTTTTGAATGACTAATTAGAAAATATAAAAAACTATGTAAATTAGCTAGAAATTAATATAGTTCTTCTAAAAAACTTAAGCAAGTGATTGGTTGAAAATCACTTGCTTTTATGCTAGAATATATCTGTGAAAAAGGGAAAAAATGAATAAATAAAACAAGGAGAAAAAATGGATAACAATGAATCAAGATTTAATATGACTTGGGATATTACTTCTAAATGTAATGAAGACTGTAAGTTTTGTTATAGGAATAAACTTAAGAAAGACTTAAGTGTAGCAGAGAATAGAAGAATTTTAAAAAGTCTATATGATTCAAATATAATAAATAAAATAACAATATGTGGTGGAGAACCATTAATGTATCAAGGATTATTTGAATTACTTGAAAGTGTTGAAAAACCAAATGATGTTAGCGTATCAATTGTAACAAATGGAATAAAACTTGCAAAATATGATAATCAAACCAAAAAGTTTATTATTGATAAAGATTTAATGAATAAAATAATAAAACACTTTAAATGGATTTGTTTTTCAATTGATTCTTCAAATCAAGATATTGAAAACTTAGTTGGACGAAACAATTTACATGTTGAGAGAATAAGAGCAATATTAGATTATTTAAAAGAGAATAATAGTGATGTTTGCATAAAAATTAATTCATTAGTAAGTGAGCAGAATTATTTTGAAATTCCTAAGTTATATGAATTTATATCTAAATATAAGTTTATAAAAAGATGGAAACTGTTTAGATACTTAGGAGATAATAATTCCAAAGAAATCAATGACTACTATGAAATAAATGATTTAAAATTTGAAGAGGTAAAGAATTTTGCAAAAAGCATAGAAAATGAAAATATAAAAATAAGTATTAATGATATAGATACTTATAATGGAACATATATAATGTTAAAACAAGATGGAACAGTTGAAATAAGTAATGATGGAGAGTTAAAAGAAGTATTAGATTTAAAAGTTGATGATATTAGACAGATTAATGATATAAAAGAGTTTAATAAAGAAAAACACAAGAAAACGCATGGTGTTAAATTCTAAAAATGATTTTAAAATGAAAAAATAAATTCGAGTGAGGTTTTTATGGAAAAATTAAAAATAGCTACCTGGAATATAAGTTGCGGAATACCGGCAGAATGGAGTCTTTCTAATGGAATTCAAAAAGAAAAAGACTATAGAAAATTTGGCTTAATAGATGAAGTAATAAATACAATAAATGATAAAGATATTGATATAATTGGATTACAGGAATCAGTTACATTTAGAAATGGAGAAAAATCATATGCACAAATTATATCAGAAAGCACAAATTTGAAATATTATACTGAATTTATAGTGTCAGATTGTCATTTATTGGAAAATGCAAATATAGAAGAAGCGGTTCTTTCTAAATATCCTATAATTAAATCTGAAAATATTATGTTTGAAAATGTTAATTTATTTAATACAAGTAAAGATGGAAAAACATATAAACTATTTGATGATGGATTTATTATAGCTAATATAAAAATAAACAATGATAAATCTATTAATTTTATAACTGGACATTCACCAGCTTTTCAAATCTTTGGTAAAAAGCCAGAAGAATATGGCTATGTATATAAATTACTTGAAAATGAGGCAAAAAAATGCATAAATCCAGATATCAAAACTTTTATTGTCGGAGATTATAATACAGAAGAATTATTTAAAATGTTGCCATATTTAAAAAATAACTTTAAAAATCATATAGATGGAGCAACATATTTTGAAGGAACTTCAATAGATTATATTTTGAGTGAAAGAGATATAAAATGCATATCAAATGAAAAGGTTGAAAATCTATCAGACCATTTATTGTGCATTGCAGAATTTCAAATTAATTGATGGGAAATGCTGATGAAATTACTGTATCAAATGATGAAAATGGAGTAGCTGTATACTAAAAACTATTGATAAAGAATTAATTATCAAAAAAGTTAAGGAGTAAATATAGTGATAAATAATATAAAGGGAATAATATTTGATGCTGATAATACTTTAATAGATCATAAAGAATGTGAAAAACAAGCATTACAATATCTATTTAAACAAATTGGAGAAAAATATCAAAATGAATATCAAAATATATTTAGACCATTAGATAAAGAATTATGGCAAAATGCTGCACTTAATAAAAATGAAATTCCTCCAGAACAAATACCTGAATATCGATTTAAAGTGTTATTTGAGAAAATACATATTCCATATAAAGATTATAAAAATGCAAATTTGTTATTTAGATATGGATTAGAACACTCTTCTGGGCTTACACCAAATGCTGAAGAAATACTTGAATATTTAAGTTTGAAAGATTACAAGTTATTTGTTATTTCGGATGGACTTTCAAAATTACAAAAATCAAGAATAGCTAATAATAATATTGATAAATATTTTATAGATATTATTGTTTCAGAAGAAGTTGGAGTTCCGAAACCTAATCCAATAATATTTAATACATTATTAGAAAAAAATAACCTAAATCCAAAAGATGTAATAATGGTAGGAGATAGCTTGGAAAAAGATATTTCAGGTGCCAAAAATGCTAATATAAAATCAATTTGGTATAATCCAGAGCATATAATTAATAATACAGGCATTAAGCCAGATTTTGAAATTAATGATTTATTAGAGTTAAAAGAATTAATTTTATAAATTAAAAATGAATTTAAAGGAGAGTTATGGTTAAAGAAATAATAGAAAAAAATTTAAAAAGAATTGAAAATGATTTAAAGGAAATAGAAGGTTTACAAAGAATTGATTTTATAGACATATTTCCAACTAGTGAAAATCACAAGATAATGCTAGATGAAGAAATTAGCAAAATAAGCAAAAGAGTGAAAAAAACAGAAAGAGGCAACGTTTATTTTTTAAATCAACCAATTGAAACAAAATACGGAAAATTAGAATATATTAAAATTAGAATTTTTGATGAAACAAGATTGAATTGGGAAGCTGCAGCAGATTTTGTGGTAGAAAATAGAGATGTGCTAAAGAACAAAGTTGGAAAAGATAATAGATATTCATACATAAAAAGACAAGAGTGGGATGCGGTTGAATTTAAAACAAAAGATACATTAATATATTTTTTAAATCCGTTAGCTTCAGAAGTATATGGAAAAAATAAATAATCAGTTGAAATTATTATTTTAGTATTATATAATTTGAGAAAATTGAATTGTGAATTTAGGAGGAATTATTTATGGAAAGAAAATTTAATAAGGGGGATATTGTTCAACATTTTAAGAGAGAAAAAATGACTGAAGAACAATTAAAAGAAAATCCAAATTTATATTTATATGAAATAATTGGTACTTCAAGACATACTGAAGACAAAGAAGAATTAATGATTTATAAACCTTTATATACAACTGATTGTACAAATGGTGTTGATTTTGCAGCAAGACCATTGGAGATGTTTATGTCTGAAGTAGATCATGAAAAATATCCAGAAATTAAACAAAAATATCGTTTTGAATTGGTGTAAATATTGGCTTTAAGTTTATGCATGGTTATGATGTAGTTTTAGAAGCGACACGATTTAGAATGTTTAAATTTTTTACAGTTCAATCCAATATATTTATGGGAGTTATTGTTCTAATATTTTCAATTAAAGAAATAAAACTTCTAAATGGAAAAATTAGTAAAATACCCACAAAACTATATATTCTAAAACTCATGTCTACAACAGCTGTAACGTTGACATTTTTAGTTGTATTTACATATTTAGGACCTATTTCTGAAAATGGAATTCCATCAATGCTTATGAATGGTAATTTATTTTTCCATTTAATAATACCTTTATTAAGTATAATAAGTTTTATCTTTTTAGATAAAACTGAGAAACTTAATTTTAAACAATCTTTTTATGGTATAATTCCAACTGCGTTATATGCAGTCTATTATTTAGGTAATGTTATTTTACATATGGAAAATGAATAAGAAAAAGTAGGAGAATGAAATGTATTATACATATATGATAAGATGTATAGATAATTCAATTTATACAGGTATGACAAATAATGTAGATAAAAGATTATCAGAACATATAAAAAGCAAAGGAGCTAAATATACTAAATCACATCAAGCAGAAAAATTAGAGGCTGCTTGGAGAAGTAAGGACAAATCATTGGCGTGTAAATTAGAATATCAAATTAAGCAATTAACTAAAAAGCAAAAGGAAGATATTATAAATGGAGAAAAGTTAAGTAGTTACTTAAAAGGTAAGATAGATTGTAGAAGATATTATAGAATTTAAATTTAGTAAATTTGTGAATGGGTTCTTTTTTAAAAAATGCATAGAAAATATAAATTTAAGCAGAGGCCGAGAAAATGACTTCTGCTTTTTAAAATTTATTTTTTCATATCATTCATATAATACTTTTTCTCTGCAAGTTTATCTTGGATTCCTCTTAAAGTTTCACCAAATCTCTGGAAGTGAACGATTTCTCTTTGACGCAAAAATCTTAAAGGATCTAAAACATCAGGATTATCACGGCAAAGGTCAATTAATTTTTCATAAGTTGCACGAGCTTTTTGTTCTGCGGCTAAATCTTCTTGTAAATTTGCAATAGGGTCACCTTTAGCTGCTATATATGAAGCAGTAAATGGAACTCCAGCAGCAGAAACAGGGTATACATCAACCCCGTGATCTGTATAATATGGTGCGAGTCCTGCATTTTCAAGTTCTTCAATTGTAGCATTTTTAGTTAATTGATGAACTATGGTTCCAACCATTTCTAAGTGGGCGAGTTCTTCTGTTCCAATATCATTTAAAACAGCTTTAGCTGTTTGGTCTGGCATACCAAATCTTTGAGACAAATATCGAAGTGAAGCTGCAAGTTCTCCATCTGGACCACCATATTGGCTAATTATTACTTTAGCAAGTCTAGGGTCAGTTTGTTTAATATTAACAGGGTATTGTAATATTTTATTATAAGTCCACATTATCTATTTCCTCCTTCCCAAGGCCAAGGTTCTTCAAGCCATCTCCATTTATTACATGGATAATTAATTGAAAGTGGGCCATAAATTTTTTGATATATGTCTTTTATGTCTTTTAATTCTTTACAATATTTATTATGCAAGCATAAAGCTTTTTCGTCATTTGGATGTGTGTCTAAATACTCGGCAAGTTCTACTATTGCAAATTCCAAACATTTAATATCTTTAAGCATTTTCATTTGCTTTTCATTTTTGCATTCACAAGGAACTTTTGAAGCTTCTTGCATAGCTGGTAAAGTATTTTCTGACACTGGGCACATACAAGATCTATCTTCATTTTCTACTGACATTTATTACACCCCTTTCCAATAGTATTTGTAGCTTCTAAATACTTTATCTCTTTCATAGAATCTCCAGGGGAGTAAGGGCTAACTAATTCAGGGAAAAGTGTCCCATTTTTTAATCCAACACATGGTTTAAAAGTTTGATCCATAGTTTGAATTGGTACATAACTTTGACCAAGCATAGGGCTTTCTGGAAAAACATTTGACATAGTATCATCATCAAAGCCGCAACTGCAATTTTCGTTATAATTCTGATTGCATTCTATATTTTTACAAGAATCTTCAATTAAATCTGGTTTAGTACAATTATTTGATGTGTTTAAATTCATATAATTATTATTCAAACAACAATATCTTCTACGTATGTTTCTCATACTAAAAAAACCTCCTATTTTTTATTCTTATACATTTTATTCTACAAAAATACAAAATGTTACAATGAAATATTTTTTTGTGTGTTTGTGATAATAGCTGTAAATTGTAACATAGTAGTAATAATATAAGCTGAAAATTATGTAAAAATCTTGAAAAAAGTATATTTTTGTGGTATATTATTAGTGTAAAAACTATATCAATAAGAATAATAAAAGGAGGAAAATTAAATGGAGAAAAAAATCAATTCAGAAGAGCTAAAAAAGAAAGGTGGAAAAACACTTCAAGAGTTTAAAGATTTTATAGCAAAAGGAAATGTTTTAGATATGGCTGTCGGTGTTATTATGGGTTCAGCATTTGGAAAAATAGTAACTTCAGTTGTAGACGATTTACTAATGCCTTTAATTGGTATGGTAATAGGAGGAGTTAATTTTACAAACCTACATATAAGAATTAAAGATGCTACAATTACATATGGTAATTTTATTCAAAATGTTATAGACTTTTTAATTATAGCAATTTGTATATTCTTTATGGTAAAAGCAATTAGTAAAGTAACAAAGAAAGATAAGGAAGAAGAAGCAGTTCAAGAAGAACCTAAAAAAGATGAGAACACAGTATTACTTGAAGAAATTAGAGATTTATTAAAAGAAAAACAAAATGTATAATTTTTTCATTTTGGGACGGTCCTTTTTTGAAAATATTTTCAAATGGGGACGGTCCTTTTTTACAAATATTACGTTATCCTTGCAAATTGGGACTAGGTACTTTTTTACAGTGTTAAATTAGGACCTGGTCCTAATTTGCAAAATGTCGAAAAATGAAGAATTTTAGCGATGAAAACTGGAAAAAAATGGGAAACATATATTGCAAATTATTCGACTATATACTATAATTTAATTGTAAAATATTTACAAAAAATTATATATTTAGGAGGATAAAGCTGTGAAAGAAAAAATAACAGTATTAATTGCAGATGACAATGAAGAATTTAGCAAAACATTAGCCACATATCTTACAAATCAAGAAGATATGGAAATAATTGGAATGGCTAAAGATGGTACAGAAGCGCTAGATTTAATAAGAGAGAAATCACCAGATGTAGCAATATTAGACGTAATTATGCCACATTTAGATGGAATTGGAGTATTAGAAAAAATAAATAATAGTAATAGTTTAAATAAAAAACCACTTTGTATTATGCTATCAGCTGTAGGTCAAGACAAAATTACAGGAAAGGCTTTAGCACTTGGTGCAGAATATTATGTTGTAAAACCATTTGACATTGAATTATTAATTCAAAGAATAAGAGAAATAAAAAACTTTAAGCCTAATGGCTCAAGCAATCTTATTAGAAGTCAAATTAAAAAAACACCATATATAA
>Ga0310691_10004670_pt1 | contig 15318 bp, 5 predicted proteins | sample 176DNAGHGlowgp2_FD_203887 | JGI IMG/M metagenome (GOLD analysis project Ga0310691, IMG submission 203887) | Sheep rumen microbial communities from Palmerston North, Manawatu-Wanganui, New Zealand - 1766 DNA GHGlow gp2 (v2) (version 2) | ecosystem: Host-associated > Mammals > Digestive system >...
TCCTGGAAGTAAATCTGACCCTTGACGGGACTTTCAACCTTACGTCCGAAGAGGTCGTAGATGATGCCTGCGTTGCAGCGTTGCAGCGTTGCAGTTTCAATTCCGGTCTTTCCATCGGTTGAAACTACGAGAAGGTCATACACCTGGAACTTGCTTGCACCACCAGTTTGATTCAGACGAACGTAGTAAGTGCCTGCCTCGTCGTAGTGTACGCGTGTCTTGCGGATATGACGCTGAGTGGTTGCTGCATTGGCAAGACCAAGGCTTGTCCAAGTTTCGCCATCGGCAGAAACCTCTATTTGGATGTTCGGTTGGTCGGTGCTGCCATTGCCGCCGTAGATGACAATGTCGAATGGAGCCTCGAAAGGAACGGTCGATTCGAGACGTCCCGAATAAGGCTCACCTGATTTCTTGCCGCCGAAGGTCAAAGCCCCCTGTGTGGCATTTCCTCCAATGCAATCGAGTGCGGTGTCGTAATAACGATTGGCCGAAGCACCTGCTGTATAAGCATATCCGGCAGGGCTAAGGTTGGTTTCGCCGGTGAAGACTTGTCCGTTCGACTTTATGGCCCACTGTGTATCGGTGGCTGAAGTTGCTACGCGCAGGTTGTCGGTAGCAGGCTTGTAGATAGTCTTGATGGAGTCGTTGCCGTTGATGTCCTTCAAAGGAGTTACGCCATCTTCGTCATAAACGATTTCAGTATGATCAACTTCTTCGCTGTAGAAGTTCCAAGCGCTCTTGCCAAAGTAATATGCCTGGTTGACCTTCCAGTTTTCGGTCAATACCTCAGCAGCAGGAACACCATCGATGAGGGCATTGTCGAACCAATCAACGGTACCGGCATTGAAGTGAGCGAGGGTGTCCTTTACGGCAGGAATACCACCCACGGGCACATCTTCGACGGTCATGTCGGAAGCAAGGAAGCCATCGGCGTAGGCAAAGGCGGTGATGGTGCCTGGCTCGGTGATGACGATGGGCTCGGCATAGAGTGTGGCGCGATCAGTTGCACTTTGACCATTGAAGCTGTAATAGATCTGTGCTTCGGGAGCAGAAGTGGTTAGGGTGATGGTGGTGAATCCTTCTGCGCCTTCGAGACTTACAACGGGAGCCTGCAGCATGGTCTTGATTGCAACCTCCTGTTCGAGAACGGGCGAATCGTAATAGGCAGGAGCCTTGACGAATGCCTTGATGACGGCAGGCTGTGTGAAGACGAGCGGCTCGGAGTAGGGCTCGCGGTTGGTGTCAGGTTCACTGCCATCGGTGGTGTAATAGATCTTCGCACCGGCAATTGCAGACTTCAACGTTACGGTGGTAACACCATCTTCGTAGGTCAGCGTTGCTGTGGGCTTTGTGGCGGTGAGCACCTCACCCTTAGTATTCTTCAAGAACTTGATAGCGTTTTGAAGAAGGGTATTGCCACTATCGTGAAGGCCGTATTCGAGGATAAAGTATTCGTTGAACGGAATGACCATAATAGAGTTCTTCTTGCCATGCACGTGAATGGCAGTGTGACCATCGACAGTGGCAAAGACTTCATCATCAGCGAAATCCCCGTCCAAATCCATTCCATAGACGAGTTCTTGACCGGTAATAGAGGGATCGAACATCGGTAAGACGAAACCATTTTCGGTTTCTTCGAATTGAATGTCCTTGAATAGCTCTTCTTCAAGCAGGTCTTCTGAAACAGTAAAACCGTAGCTATTAGAATCGTACCTTGGGCCTGAACCAAATTGATATCTCGCTTCAGTTGCAAGAATAGGTACAAAATTGACTATGCTTTCGAAAAATATATCATCGTAATCTGGTTGACCAATTGGATTCATCACATCTACTGCTGCTGAGCCTCCAACAACAATGACATCAAATTTCATGAGACTATCTTTCGAAATCGTTCCATCCAAGCATTCTTGGAATGGCAGAGGAGTTATAGTGGCATGATCAGCAATACCCGTGCCGATGTAGAGAGGCTCGCTGTCAAAATCGCCTTGATAGATGAAGCCCACATTGGCATCAGTTTCAATCTCAGGTTCGTCACCGTTGTCTATCATAATCAAGCCGATGTCGAGACCACCAGTCACAACCTTGATGATGCACTCCACCGAATCGGTTTCGGCAGTTGTCACTTCCCAAACGAGGGTGTAGTTGCCGTCCTCACTGGCACCTTCGGCACTACGACCTAAGCAGATGCCGCCATCAGGACCGGAGATGTAAGTCATGTTCGAATTGCCCGAGACGAAGCCGCGATCGGTGGCAGTGGCATTTGCCGAACGTGCGATGAGCGTCACGGTTTGTCCATTGGCAAGTTTGGGTAATGTGATGGTATTGTCCTTGCGACCCAAACGGAAGGTAGTGGCATCGATGAGAATGGAGTTGGCACTGAGCGTGCCGCCGAAGGTGAGACCTTCGAATTCCTTGATGACGTTGCCATTGGCGATGAAGGTGCTGCTGAGCGTAGCAACATTCTTCCAGCCATAGACTTCGCCATCGTCGGTGGTGCGGTTGGCGCCCCAGAGCTGGGTGTCGGCATTGAGGTCGAGCTTGGTGGCATCGCTCATGCCATTGCGGAAGTCCCAGGTCTTGCGGCTCTGGGCATCCATTGTCGATGCAGTCAGCAGCATTGCGACTGCGAGGAGTAGGATTTTTTTCATAATAAAGATGTGAATAATGAGATGTTGGTTAGTTATGTGTTATTGCTGGCAGCCAAGTTTGGCTGCCGACATAAACGAAAGGAACCGCGCTGGGCGCAGGAGGTAGCCAGCGCTACCTTACCTGCAAATCCCAAGGCACCCAATAGCCGGGAAGTCCGGTTATAGGACTTTGTGCATGTATCTTCGAAGCAATCTGATCAGCCATGCCACGTGCCTCGTACTTCACACGAACGATGTCGGAGACAAACGACGGGTCGTTGTAGTGCTCTGCAAAGCGATTCATGGCAGGATAGGTCTTGCCTTCAACGGGGAATTCGAGAATCCACTCGTTGCGGATCAATTCGTCGTTGTGACGCATGATCTGCTGGAGGGTGTAGCCTTCCTGCAACTTCGTTTCGTCCCAAAGGTCCACATCGGCAAGAGTCAGGCAAGTGCGGAAGCCGGTGTACATGCCGTAGCGATCGGTCGAGGAGGGGCAGGCCCATTCGGTGGTAAAACCACGATAGTTGAACAGCTGCTTTTCGGTGTAGAGTGAATCGACACCTTCCTGGATGGCTTGCAGCATCTCATACTGAGCGCTGGTGAAGCCTTGGTTGATCAGACGATCCATAGCCTCGAAACGCTGCAAGTGATTGCATGCCTCAGCAAGCCACAGGAAGAGTTCTGCGGCACGGAAGGTATAGACATGCACATCGTCCTGATAGGCATTGGTACGCACGGTGCTACCGATGGGACGGAATTTCGAGACGTACCAGATGGAGCCGTTCTCTTTTGTTGTTCTGCCCAAACGCTGGTCGATGGTTTGTGTGCCGAGTGGGTCGAACTCATTGTCCTCGAAGCGAAGTCGTGCTGCCTCGTTGGTGGTAAGGAGGTAGGCATTGGGATATTCGTTCGAGAAATGGTAGAGCAGACGGTTTGTCTGATTCTTCGTGTAGTCGTAGATGATGGCCGAAACGGATTCCTCCTGGTTGGGCGTGGCGTAGTTATACATATTATTATATACAGTAGGCGTACGTCCTGCACGTTTCCAATAATGATGGAACGACTGCCATTCGTTGTCGAGGAAGGGCAACAACTGATCGAGCACAGCCTGATAGTCGCCTTCGGCATTCTGTCCGTTGCGTTCCTTGTAGGCAGCACTCCAAATCTTGCATTTTGCCAAAAGTGCCTCGTAAGGAGGTGTCATCTGATCCCAATAACGATAGGTTGAATTGGCGATGTTGGTGACATTTTCGGGATCAATCCAAGCTACCCAAGAGAAGTTCTCTTTGGCAGAAAAGCCCTGATAACCGTTTTCGAGGATAGCTATGCAACGATCGAGGATCTGTTCCATGGGCAAAAGCGTGAACACGGAGGAGTTGCTTACATCCTGCATCTTGACGATAGGATCATCGAACCAAAGTGCCTGTCCGTAGATTTCGCCGAGCGTAACATATGCCCAAACCTTGACACGAAGTGCAGAAGCCAAAAGACCTGGGAAATAGTCGGTTTGTGCAATGAGTTCGGGATGGGCGGTATTGAACTCGATCATGTTCTGGATATAGTCATTGCAGGCAATCACCACGTCGTAGTAGAGGGCGGGATCAGCATAACTATTGCCGCTGAGATTGTCCTCGTAGTTATAGAGCGCGATGAGTTCGGCCGTCGATTGCGACGTGGGTTCGAGCATCTCGGCTCGGGTGTCGGTAAGGTAAATCTCCTTGTCGCCTGCTGCCTGCATCTTGGTAAGCACACCGAGGTAGCCCGTCGCCATTTCGTTGAGGTCGGACATATAGTCGTCACCGCTGAGCGCATCGCTCGTCTCCGGCTCGAAGAAGTCCGAGCAGGCAGAAAGAGCGAGAGCGGTTAGGAGAAGGGGAAATATTGCTTTTTTCATTGTGGGTTTATTGCTGTTTGTTTTCGTTATGTTGGCAGCCAAGCTTGGCTGCCGCGTTGACTTAGGAAAACGGGGGTGCTTTTAGAAGTGGAGATTGACACCGATCTTAACACTCTTCGGGAGGGCGACCTTGCCATAATCGACACCCTGCATATAGGCAGCGTTCGAGAAGGCGTATTCAGGATCCATTCCCTTGTAGGAGGTCAGACAAACGAGGTTCTGACCGGAGACGAAGATGGTGCCGCTCTGGATGAAGCCCCACAATTTCTTGTTCCAGGAATAGGAGAGGGTCACGTCGCGCAGTTTGATGTAGGAGGCATCCTCGATGTGGCGGTCGGAGAGGTCGTTGTTGCCAATGGCATCGCCCCATGCTGCACGCGGCATGTCGGTGATGTCACCTTCGTTCTGCCAGCGGCGCACTACCGAAACGCTCTGGTTGGAGAAGTCGCTGGTGCTCTCGGTGAGGCGACGCACGGCGTTGTAGGCCTTGTTGCCTTGGCTATAGACAAAGTTGAAGTCGAGCGCAAAGCCACGGTATTCGAACGTTGAGAAGACAGAGCCGAAGAGGGTGGGCGTAGGCGAACCCAGATCCACCTTGTCGAGGTCGTTGATGATATGGTCGCCGTTCTGATCGACATATCGTACATCGCCCGCCTGATAGTGGACGCTGTTCTTGTTGGTAAGTTCGCTCTCGACGGCATCGGCGGTAGTGGCATAAATGCCGTTGATCTCGTAGCCATAGAAGGCATAGGGATCGTGGCCTACGCTGGTGATGATTTCGGCACCATCGCTGAGCGTAGTGATGTTATGCTGGAGGTTGCCGAGCTTGTCGATGGTGTTCGATAGCGTGGTGAGCGTGCCGCCCAATGTCCAGCGGAAGTGGCGTGTCTGGACGGGCACAAGGTTGAGCGACACTTCGAAGCCGTGGCTGTCGATGGCCGCATCGTTGCAGTAATAGGGGCTGGAGCCGAGTGCCGATGAGCTGCGCCCGAGCATCAGGACATCTTCTGCCTTGGTGCGGAAGAACGCGGCGCGTGCCGAAAGGCGATGATGGAACAAAGCGGCGTCGATGCCTGCCTGTATTGTCTGGTCGCGTTCGGCCTTGAGTTCGGTATTGGGCACATTGGCACGCACGATGCCTGCAATGGTTTGATAGGGCTGCGAGGTGTAGTAATACTGGCCAAGTTTCGACGAGAAGCGCGAATTGCCGGTGTAGGCGAAGTCGCCGAAGATGTCGAGCTTGTCAACAATATCCACTTTGCGGAGGAAACCGAAATTCTTCAACATCAGATTGCCATGCACACCTGGATAGACTTCAAAGCGTGATGCATCCTTGCCGATTGACGAAGCGCCATCTATTGAGGCTACTACACCAAGGTTGAAGTAGTCAGCCAACGTGTAATCGGCCGAAACGTAACCATTGAGCCAGTTCCACTTGTTGTTGTAGCCACTGAAGAAGCGACCGATACTCTGTGTGGAACCCATCGTCTGATAGAAGTCATTACCCGTATTACGTCCTGTGGCCATATCGTATTCGAGGCTGCTGGTGATTATCTGCATGGCGGCATTGACATTGAGCGTGTGATGACGTTGCCACGTGTGACGATAGTTGGCATCAAGGCCGTAGAACATATTGAGCACTGTCGATTGTCCGACCTGCACGCTGTTGGTGATTTCGCCATAGGCATCGAAACGTGGCACGATGTCCTGGTTGTCGTTGCCTGGGATGAAGAGTTTCTCCTTATCGAAGTTCGAGAAAACACCAATGGTAGCTGCCAAGCGAAGGTCCTTAGTAGCATTATAGACAAGTTGGGCGCGTGCATTCATGTCGTACTGACGAATGTCGCCCTCTGCATCGTTGATGAGCGAAAGAGGATTCGAGACAATGAAGTCGGTGTTGTAGCAGGCACCAAGATAATAATTATTATAGGTACTCAACAAGGGGTATGTGCCATCCTCCGAGGGTACGCTGTTCGACTTGTAGGGACTGAGCAACGGCGAACGACGATAGGCAGCAAAGAGAGGATTCGTCTCCAAACTGTATCCTTGCTCCTGGTAGGTACCCGAGAGGTAGGCGAGATTGATGTTTGCATTGATCTCCCATTTCTTGCCCACGAGGATATTGGCATTGATCTGTGCCTGGAAACGGTCGCTCGAAGTGTTCTCCAAAACGCCCTGGTCTCCGGTATAACCGAGTGAGATGTCGTATTTGGCAATGGCATCACCACCCTCGACACGGAACAGGTAATCGTGGGTCATCGAATTGCGGTAGATGGCATCCTGCCAATCGGTGTCGAACTGATAGAGGTTGGCATTGTTGGCCGTGGGGCTCGACATGAATCCGAAGTCGGAGAAGAAGGCTCCCATGTCGTGGTTGTAGTAATCCATAGCGATGTCGCTCATGTAGCCCTTGTACTGCGAAGCGTTCATCAACGGCAGACGTTGATTCTGCCAATTCATACCGAAACTTCCTGCAAAGGTGATTCGTGTGTCGAGGTCATCCGACTTGGCACCATCGGTTTCGATAAGCAGTACGCCGTTCGAACCCAGCGAACCCCATGCAGCTGCCTGAGCACCGGTGAGCAACGTGACATTGGCAATATCCTGTGGATTCATGGCTTGGAAGATCGATCGCGAATAGCCTTGCACGAGTGCCGACTCATTGAGGTCGGGCATATAGGGCACGCCATTGATGACGATAAGCGGGTTGTTTTCGCTGGCAAGGCTTCGAATTCCACGCATGGTGAGCAAGGAACCTTCGCCTGTCATACCTGACTTTTGCGTCAGCTGAAGACCGGTGAACTTGCCCTGCAATGCCTTATCGACAGTTACTGCGCCTACACCGAAATCTTTCTTGGCAACATTCTGAATGCCCGAAGTGTTATCGAGGCCTTCTTGTGTTCCGAAGATGCCTTCGACGAGCGTTTGGTTGTAATGAAGTTTCGATTGCGGCACAAGGTAGATGGTGAGTTCCTCCTTGTCGTTGACAACTCTTATCGTTTTGGTATAGAAGCCCGAAGCCTGGACGCGCAACTGCAGCCATTGCTCGGCCTCCTTGACCTCGAAGTTGCCATTCTCATCGCATCGTACCAAGCCATGACCTGGCACGGTTATGACGGCATCGCTGACAGGACGATTATGGTCGTCGAGCACGACACCCTTGATGCTGTAGGTAGGCTCCTGTGCACTGATGCTCGTCGAAAGCATCAGGAGAAGCACACCCATCAGATGTTTGAACTTTGCTATATGACTCATTTTAATAGTTATTTACGGTTGGACGAAGGCACCAGTGGTTGAAGACGAGGTCAGCAGTTTGCGTGTTTGCACTTTCATAGGTCATCTTGAAGAGCAGACGTAGCGCCGAACCATCTTCATTGAGGTCGGGTATAGTAATCTCGGTATAAACAGGGCCGCCATCGGTCCAATAGTAGCCGTTCTTGCTGCCGGCGGTGTTGTTCTCGTCATTGGCATTGTAGTATTCGGGCAGACGGTTGCTGAGCGAAGCACCACGATCGTAGTGATAAGTGGTGGAACCATCGTTAAGATTGAGTCCCACAGGATCGGCACAGAGTACACTGTCACCTGCAGCATCGAATGCATATACGGCAATGTTGAACGGATTCATGCCTACACCCTGCTTGAAGCCCATGGCCATGCGATAGGTTCCGGGTGGAACGAGGAGTGGCATAACGTCATAACCACCATCAGCATTGGGGCGAGAACGTAGTGGAGTGAAGGCAAGTTCAAGATGCGAATTGCTATTATCAGCTACCTTGCAATGTAGTGGGCTATCGCCATGAAGTGGCCAGTAACCCGAGCGTGGCGTCCAAGGCTCAACCTCGTTGGTGCTCACACGGAAGTTGGTGAGATTCTCCGAGCGGAAATAAGCAGCCTTCTGGTCGGCGTCACATTTGTCATAGACGTTGAATTCTTCGTGCAGACGATAAATGAGTCGGTTGTTCGGAATCTTGAATTTGACGACATTGTAGGCAATGCCATTCGAAAGATTCATGGGATGCGCCAGGTCGAGCTGCTGCACCGATGTACGCCAGTTACGCGAATAGATGGACGTGATGTCATTCTCACTTGGGTCTTCTACATCCTTCTTGGGAGTAAGGTCCTCTACGGTGTAGGTCTTGTTGAAGAAGGCCACTTCGAGAATCCACTTCTGAATGTCTTCCCACGAACTGTATCCTACGAATACCTCGTCCATCGAACCATTACGCATCAGCACGGTCTTGTCGGCATATCCCCATGCCTCATATTTGGCCATAGCTTCGGCAAGGGCTTCCTCGATGACCTTATTGCTGAAAAGTAGCATCGTGGCCTTGAGGGCTTCGCTCGAAAGGTCGAAATTCTTGGCATCGAAGAACGTGTTGGTGTAGATCCATACGGTGTCGTAAATGGTGTTGCCGTTTGAATCGATACCTACGACCTTCGAGTTGGCCTTGTCAAACTCGCGACCACCCGATGCGAGCACCATCTGTTTGAAGATGCTGTATTCATCGCCCAAGCCATTGATGTAATCCTGTAGCGAAGTGGGTGTGGAGATCATGTCAGAGATGACGTAGATGTAGCCGTCGCTAGCTTTGATGACCTCCATGAGCGTAGCGTTGTTGAATTGCATATGGCCGATGATGTTGCCGCGCAAAGCACTTTCGTCCATCGAGATTGTGACGTACTTGTTGTGCCACATCAGCAGTCGGTCGCCATCGTTGAGTTTCGAGGGAGCCACCGAGATGTTTGTGATATGTGACTTGGCAACGTAGGCGGCACTGTCAGCTACAGGTGCCTTATAGTTGGCATCGGTGACCACAAGTATGGTGTGGAGTTCTCCCGACGACGGCATGTCCTGGTAGATGCCTTGCTCCTGAAAGAGTTGCGAGATGCGGCTGAACTCTCCATGGCTCTGCAAGTAGGAGGCACATGTCTCTTCGGTTGAGAAGACATCGGCGTTCTGGTTGTCGGTCTTCAGGTCCTTGAAGTAACTATCGTCTTCCAGCGTATTGCAGGAAGCGAATGCAAGGACGGCGAGAGCGATATAAAGAATCTTTTTCATATTATATTATTCTATCGGCGTGAAAACAATCGTGTCGAATTGCAGATAAACCTTCGAGCTGGTGGAAGCAGCAGGGTCCATGATAATGAACTTCATGGTGTGGGAAGCTGTTTCATCGAAGGAAATTTCTTCGTAGAGAGTGCCCTCATAGACACCTGGGAGCGACTTGGTAATCTCGGTATATGGGGCAACAAGCACCTTGTTGTAGAGAGATTCGTCATCCGTTGCGGAATCAAATTCCTCCGGCAGATCGACAAGAATCTTGATGAGTCCACCTTTACAACCCGACGAAGTACGCATGATACTCTGTTCGGTAAGATAGGCCATGTTGACGGTGACGCGATACTTGCCCTTGACGAGTGTCGGGGTCTTCATCGAAACGCTGCCGAGATAACCCATATTCAGTACTACGCGGTCGTGATAGAGGCAATCTTTGAGGTTTGACTTGCAGGTGACGTAGCATAACTCGGAGTAGTTGGAATTGCCTCGACCGTTGGGAACATCGACGGTATAGCAGTCAAGTTTGGTAAGGTCAATCTTCGTTTCCGACGACTCAACGTTTTCCGGGCGATAGTTGATTCCAGCAGCTTGACGAACCTGGCTATAGTCGGCCAAATCCCAAACAATGGTGGTTTGTGCAGGTTCGTAAACGGGCATCCAACTGGTGAGATTGTGGAGATAACCATTCTTGGCGAGCACGTCACTTGACGAAAGGTCAAACGTCTGACCGGCAATGTCGTCCTGATTGAAATAGGAGACATAGACGGCTACATTGCCTTCTGGACCTGGGATGCTATCGCCTGTATAGTGACGGGTGACCATATAGATCTGATTGGGCGCAAGTGTCTTGCTCGAAATGGCAATCGTGTCGTCACCGTTCATCTCAGAAAGTTCGGCCATCGAATACTTGGCATCGAGGATGTGGTATTCAACATACTGTTTGAGCAATTGATCCTGACTCATTCCTGATGCCTTGTCACGTTGTGCGATGGCTGTCTTGAGGTCGTTCAGGTTGCTGATACCTGCACGTTGGAAGACGGCATCGGGAACGTTGAGCAATGTATAATTATAATAGGTGTAATGGAGACGACCGAGGACGACTGTCGTATCGGCGATGGTTCGGAGCAACTTGTCGTAACCGGTTGACTGGATGGCTTGCTGCATGATGGTACTTGGCGCAGCAGCACTTAGTTTGTCCCATACCGTTTCGACCAAGGGATTGACTACGCCATCAGCAGTATAGATAAAGCCGTTTGAGCAGGCAATATGGTCGTAGGAGATATGGACAGCATCGTTCAGACGATAACCTGTTTCGTTTTCATCGACAGTCACGTCGAGTTTCTCGCCTGCCACCGATTGAATCTGATAGAGGTTTACCTTCGATGTGAACTTTTCGGAGAACTCGATGGAGTCGTCGGCACAAGTCATCGTGCGTACCAGTGCTTGCGCAAAGTTCTTGCCCAATTCATCGATGCTTGAAACGCCTTTCTTCGAATAGAATTCGTGCATTGCTGCATCGGTTGGTGCAAAAGCCGTGAACTTCACCGAAGAGGCATTTGCGTCATAAAGGCTGTTGAGCGTGGAATAGAGCTCACTGTACTCCAGCACCTTGACCCATTCGGTGAACGTTTCATCCTGCGACAGGGTTGTCGAAATGGGGCTGCTTTCCTCACTGACATAGGCTCCCTCGTTCTTGTCGGAGAAGTCCCAAAGGTCCTTGTCGCACGAGGTGAAGATGGTCAGCAGGGCGGCCGCTTGCAGGGTGTATTTTATTTGCTTTTTCATTGTCGTTATATTTTGGGGTCAGCCAAGCTAGGCTGACGCGTTAACACAGATAATGGGCCTTATTTCGTGGTGGCGTAATAGGGGTTCTGTTTGAGGTTTTCGTTGGTTTCGATGTCACCAATGGGAAGTGGCAGATACCAAGCCCAACTGTTTTGGAGCACAGATTGCAACTGCATGCTCGAAATCTGGGTGTTGTACTCGCAGATGGTCGAGATGACGCGTTGCTTGTATCCGAATACGGATTGTCCACTGACCATCTTGTAGGAACCATAGGCGATGCCTTCGCTATCCTCGACGGTTTGGGTAGGAGCGAATTCGCTGTCATAGCGGGCCATGCGCAGCAGGTCGTACCATCGTTTGGCTTCGCCTACGAACTCCATCTCGCGCTGGTTGATGACCTCGGTGAGAAGCGTCAGTTCGTCGAGGGCGTCAATTTCATTATCGGCAGTCGAAGAGGAAAGGTCGAGGTAGTCGGTGAGTCCTGCACGCTGACGAACCTTGTTGATCAGTTCGATGGCTGCACGCCAAGATGTCTGTCCCTTCATGATCAATGCTTCTGCCTTCATCAGATAAACGTCGGCCATTCGATAGAGGATGAAGTTGGCATCGTTACCCGTTGAAAGGCGTATGCTTTCGATGTTGGCAAGTTCCTGACCCCTGTATTTCCAGACGAAGAAGTTCTGGCTGCTGGTGTAGCGCGATGGTGCATCGGTGCTAGTTCCTGGCACCCAAGTGCAGAAAATCGAACGTCCCACGTGATCGTTGAAGGTCAGTTCCGGGTGGTTGGCCAAAGCATCGATAGCTTCCTGTCGCATCTTTTCGATCGCCGTAGGCGAAATATTGTAGGCTCCCGAAGAAGAACTGATCAGGTTACCCCATGCAAAACGACTGTTGAAATTGTTGTTCGAACCTTCGGTCGCATAGTTCCAATTGAGTTCCAGGATACTCTCGTTCGAATTGCCTGGATTGAAAATTGAATACCAGTTGTTCATCTCGCTGATGAACACGGGGCGCAGGGCATCCTGCGCATCGATGAGCTCGTTGCAATAGCGGATGCACTCGTCGTACTCATGGTTCCAGAGCGTGATGTCGGCCAGCAGGGCATAGAGGGCCCACTTGGTGGCGCGTCCCTTGGTCTCCCATTCGCTCTCGTAGTTGGCCTTGGCGGCACCCGTGGCGAGGGCAGCAAGGCAGTCGGCCTTGATCTGCTCGATAATCTGTGTTTCGCTGGCCTTTGGGAGATTGAACTCGGCATCATCGTTGACATAGGCTTCGAGGATGAGTGGAACTTCCTTGAAGTTCTTGACAAGGATGGAGTAGGCGAAGGCTCGTTGGAAGTATGCTTCGCAGAGATGGCTGTTGAGCACCGAGGTATAGTAGGTGTTATCCTTCTCTTGCACCGTAGGCGCATACATTAATACTGAATTGGCCATGTTGATGATCTGGTAGAATGTAGCGTACTTGACCTGTGAGTTGCCTTCCACGGCATCGAAGTCCTGTATCTTACCAGCCTCATCGGTTGTGGAGTTATTGAATAGCGTACCTCCACGAAGTTCGCCCCATAGGAGCATCTGTGGAACGGCATTGCGCATATAGTAGTAACCTGATGCGATCACCGACTCGACATCCTCCTTGGTTTGCCAATAGTTGTCGGTCACCTGCTCGTTGTTGGGCAGCAGGTCAAGCCAGTCGTTGCAACTGGTGGCTGTCAATATAGTAACTATAGATAATATAGCAACTATGGGTTTCTTCAAACCAAAATAATTATGCTGTCTCATATTATCAGAAATTCAAGTTAATACCACATGCAAAACGCTTTGAAACTGGAGTCGTAGATCCATCCTTCACGAGGTCGGAAGCCTTGCTGGGCAAGCTGACTTCGGGGTTCTGTCCCGAATAACTGGTGAAGGTGAAGAGGTCGTAACCTGTCACGTAGATGGATGCGGTGTTGAAACCGATGTGAGCGAGCCACTTCTTGGGAAGTGCCCACGAGAGTGAAATGCTCTTGACGCGCATGTAGGAAGCATCCTCGACATAACGGTCAGAAGGCAGGTAGTTATAGCCCATACCATAGAGAGCGCGAGGCATGTCGGTGTCGTCACCTTCCTTGCGCCAACGGTTGAGGACGGCAGTCGACTGGTTGTTGGTGCCGTGCATATTCTCAAGGTTCATACGTGCGGCATTGATGACCTTCTGGCCATAGCGTCCGTGCAGGAGCACATTGAGACTGATCATGCCGAAGTTGTTCTTCGTGTTGCCGTATTTGAGCGCGAAGCCTCCACCGCCGGTAATGGCTGGATAGGAGTTGCCAAGGTAAACGATGTCGTTGGCATCGATGACGCCGTCGTGGTTGATATCCTCGTACTTGGCATCGCCTGGATATACGCGTTCGCGATAGTTGATCATCGTTACACGATCGCCGTTGAAGTCGGTCATGACGTTGCCAGCAGCATCACGTGCATAAGTGTCTTCGACATTCTGATATACACCCAGGTAACGGAAGCCATAGAACGAACCGATAGGGTCGCCAGCAACCGTAAAGGTGTTGTAGTTGTTGGGGCCGTTACCCACCTTGACGTTTTCGTTGTAGTTGTCGGGCACCACTTCCACCTTATTTATATTACGCGCGCAATTGAAGTTGAGCGTGAACTTCCAGTTCTCGGTCTTCACGAGATCGAGGTCGAAGCGAAGCTCCCAACCCTTGTTCGATACCTCACCCGAGTTTGAGTAGGCAAGTTGGGCATAACCAGTGGTCGAAGGAATGCTGTACTTCTTGGTCAAACAGTCGCTGACGTAGTTGTCGTAATAGTCGAATGTGAGCGAGTAACGATCGAAGAATCGAAGATCGACACCCACGTCCCATTCGCGCTTCGACTCCCATTTCAGCTTGTCAAGTTGCATACGGTTAGGGTAAATGGCCTTGATGTCCATATAGTTGCCAAGGCTCGAATAGGCTCCCATATAGGTGTAACCGCTTGAAGGAGCCGTACCCGACCAACCGAGTGAATAACGGATCTTGCCTTGGGTGAAAACTTTCTTGTAGTTGTCGAACCAATGCTCCTCGGAGATGTTCCAAGCTACACCCATTGATGGGAATGTTGCAAAACGCTTGTTCCTACCCATAGCAGAGTTGCCTTCGGTGTTGAAGTTAGCATTGAGCGAATAGCGTCCGTCATAAGTATATGCCAGCGATTCGGTGAACTGCACCTTGCGCGTCTGGCTTTCTCCGCTCGATGCAGCGGCTACGATACTGCCCACAACGGGATCAGAAAGGTTGGCCGACACGTTGGCGTAGGTCTCGTCGACTGAAGAACTTGAACTCGAATGTGAGGTCTTGACAAGCGCCGTTGCCACGATGCTATGCTTTTCGGCGAAGGTCTTGATGAGTTGAATCTTGTTCTGGGTTTGAAGCAGGAAATTATCGGTCGACTTTTCGGCAGAACGATTGGCGTAAGTACTTGTCCAAAGTACACCGGTAGCCACCTGAGGCAAGAATGATTTGACGACCTGAGACTTCATATCCATGCTGACCCAACCTTCGTAGCGCAACCAGTTGTAGGGGCGCCATTCCCAATCGATGGTCATCTTTTCCTGACGTACATTGGTGTTATAGTAACTTTCGTTCGCCATAGCCAAAGGATTGTAGTTGCCGCCATCGTTGAATGTGCCTTGGAAACATCCGTCCCATGGCTGGAAATAACTGGCTGTGGGACCTGCGTCATTCATCAGATAAGGACTCTCATTAGGCATCTTGGCTTGTGCCATAGCGCGAACGCCCGAGAAATTTCCATCGTTATCGGTGTAGTTTGCATACTTGTCAGTGTTGACGAAATTGAAGTCGGTATAAACGCGGAACTTGTCCGAGAACTTGTAGGTCACGCGTGACTTGGCGGTCAGTCGCTTCTGTTCGGTACCGATGGTTGTGCCGACGTCGTCGAGATAACCGAGAG
>Ga0310691_10004671_pt1 | contig 15316 bp, 14 predicted proteins | sample 176DNAGHGlowgp2_FD_203887 | JGI IMG/M metagenome (GOLD analysis project Ga0310691, IMG submission 203887) | Sheep rumen microbial communities from Palmerston North, Manawatu-Wanganui, New Zealand - 1766 DNA GHGlow gp2 (v2) (version 2) | ecosystem: Host-associated > Mammals > Digestive system >...
CATCGATTACTGCTTCTATTGATTTATCAATCAATTCATTCCTTAAAAATTCAGCGTCATCTTCAAATTCCCAATAAAGTTCTTCTTCTTTATCATCAATAGCACCTGGCATACAATTTTTAATAAAGGCTATAAGTCCTTCTTTATCTTTTGGGATGGCATACATTTGACAGTGTTCTTGTTCATCAAGCTCAACCAGTAGATTACCATTGTCTTCTACCAATCCAACTTCATCAACAGATGGATTCCAATCTGGATCAGCTATATCATGTGCCATAACACATTCATCTCTAGCACCGGTTAATAATACAGTGCCTAAGAAGGTTTGACCACTAATAAATGGTACCCAGTAATCAAAGAATTCTTCTTCGTCTACATTTCTTAAAAGCTCAATCTCATCATAAACAAGATCATCTAGTTCACTATCATCAAGCTGATTTACCATATCAGCATCCTGAACTACGTCAATTAAGAAATCCCTTTTTTCAAATGGGTCAAGGCTAAGTATTCTATTTGCGGTCTCAAGGTTAGACCATAAATCCTTCATAATAATTCTCCTGTTAAATTAATCTATCCTATACGCATAATACGTATCTAACTGTATTTCGTTACCATCATAGGTAGCCAAGCTATTTTCTGGGCCATCAAGTCTAACTACTTCTTCAGCAACTAAATCCCAATCAATGTAATCTTTAGCCCAGTCTTCAAATCCATCTGGACCATATATATCATAAATATATTCTATTTTATCAGTGGGTGAAAGTGATTCTAATCTTTCAGCTTCAGACTCATCATTTTCCTGAGTTCTGAAATAATCTGCTTCTTCATCAATAAATTCGTCTACAGCTGAATCATCTATATAATTATATAATATATCTTCCTGGAAGTCTTTACTAAAAGCTTCAAGCCCCATCTCATCAGCCATTTCTTTAACTTGTTCTTTAGCTAAAGCCTCAGCTTCATCATATGTAAGAACATAGTATTCTTCATCACCCACCATATAGCTATTATCATAGTTGCCTTTTTCAACTTCACTAGCATCTATGCCTAAATAATTGGCTAATTCTTGTGCTCTAGAATCATCAAGTTCTGCTTCGTTTAATTGTTCCTTGCCTTCAGATTTATGGCCTTCATTCCAGTTAAGTTCACCAGAACCTTCCATATCATTCTTGATACCATTTGAGCTAAGGATCAAATTAAAAATGTCTGGTCTAAGTTTTAATCCCTTTTTAGCAAAGAAGTCAGCAGCTTCTTCATAACTTAATGACACTGATTCATCACCTATAACTTCCATATTAGCTATAGTTTCTTTTGCCCAGTCATCAAATGAATTGAATTCTCTCATACTGGGATCAAATTTATGGTTTTCATCCCATATGTCTTTAAGCTGATTATAGGTATACGTTGCTCCGCCGTATCCCATAATACCATTAGTATCTAGATACCTTTTACCTGCTGATTCCTGTAAGCCTTCAAGACTCATTTCTTTGTTTTGTAATTTAACTTTCATATCCTTTAATTCCTGTAAAAATCCATTATTTCTTAGTTCTTTAAATATAAGATTTTCTTTTCCATATTCACCAGAACTAAGTAAACCTTGTTGTCTTAATTTATATACATCATCCAGAAAAGCATCTATATCATCTATAGTTTCACATTTTTTAGCTTTTTCTACTCACTCAGAGTATTCAGGTTCTAAATCTGGGTATTCATCTGGGATACTATCTTTATCTGGAACTTTTACCCAACCATTATAAAGTGAGTAAGAACCATTTGTCATAGCGCCTTCAGTGAGAGACTCATCTAGATTATCTTCTGCAATATCTTTGAGTTCATTAATATCACAATTCTCTAAATGATTTTTCATAGCCTTTAAATCAGGTATGATTATATTGTCATCTTCATTCCAAAGAATTAGTTCTTCAATCTCATTAAAGTTGCCTTCGCTCTTACCGGCATAATCTAAAATCTTATTTATTAAGTTAACTTTTTCAAAATCTTCATCTTCTGTAAGAGATTCATTAGTATCAAGTTCTTCTACAGGCCAAACAATATATTTATGTTCTTTCATTTTCTTAAGAACTTCTTCAACATCTTTGCCTGATACTATATGTGATTGAAAATCTCCATACTCAGTTGTTTGAAAAGTTATTTTATAATCTTTATCTGGATCAAACCCCTCACTAAGGGATTCTTCCATTGGAGAACCATCTGAGTAGCAGCCTATTCTCTTAAATAACTTTGTTCTGAGTGATTCATCCATTTCATCTTCTGGAACTAAAAGCTTCATATAAGGCCCAGCAAATGAAACATCAGCACCACAGTCTTCTAGCCAACTAGTTAGCTCTTCCATATCTAAAGGTGAATCTCCAAGATCAAAGACTAGTAAGACCTCACCATCTTTTGGACCATCTTCATAAACAAATTCAACCTCAGGGTATTTATCATACATGGCACTGACTATATCTGTGGCAGTCATAATGTCAAATGATTCTCTTACACTTTCACCAAAAGTATCAATGTCGCTGTAATCATCTTTATAAAGATCCGGGTCGCCACCATTTTCTCTGACCATATTATTCCAGGCTTCTTCACTCCATACTGGATCTGCCCAGCTCTGTAAATTTTCTGGGTCATAGTGCTTGTCATAATAATTATGCCAGGCAGTGTCGAAATCAACACCCAAATTGTATTTTTCCCAATTTCTTCTGGCATCTACAAATGCATCATGTGTATCTAGAAATCCCATTTTAATCTCCCGTATAAGGCTCTACGTAGATCTCTACTTCATGACCCCTTATAACAGGATCGAATTTATTATTCCATAAAGCCTTGTATGCATCATAAACTTTTTGTGCTAACATTTCTTGATCTGGATAGACTGAAAGGTCAGCAAATATATGTAAATCAATGTCGCTCTTATCAGTATAATTGTAAGAAGCATTAGAACCAATAATGCGAACATCTTTTATATCTAACTTAATGTCATTTTCTTCAAGGTTATACTTGAATCTATCAACAATCTCTAAAAGCTTTTCTTTTACTTCAGGATCAAGTTCATCACCATTAAAGATCTTCTGATTGAGAGTATCATGTTTCTCTACTGCTTCACCCAATTTCTTTTTACGGCGAAGTTCATAAGCAATCCTATCAGCTTCTTCCCAGCCTATAATATGACCATCTTCAGTTGATACTCGTTTATACTTACCATTTTCATCAGGGCCTTCCCAAGTCCATGGGTAAACTGTTCTATCTTTTAATGGATATTCATCACTGTCATGGAAAGCATCAAAGACTTCATCATCTCAGAGAGCACCAGATTCTTCTAGATTTTCACTCATGCCAGCTCCATAAGCTTTACTTATTGGAGTACCTTCAGGGTTTAAATTGGGTGAGAACTTTAATTCATCATCAAAGTTTTCATTTACATCATAAGAATAAAGAAGGTAATATTTATTATCACCCTCCCCATTCTTATCAAGGTCTCTGATTTGTACATTAGGATATGCTCCATCTAAAATAGACTTAGCCATATCCACTTCTTTTTTATCTCCGTAAGATATAACTCCATCCTGATTATTTAAATTATCAGTACTTTTTAAAATATGAGAATAAATATCTCTGTAATTTACCCCATTATTTATATCTTCTTTAATAACCTTTTTCATATTTTTATTATACAGCCTTTTTAATAAATTGTAAACTCTATTATATTTATTTTAGCACCGTTATTCTTCTGAAGATTCTAATTTACACTCATCACAATCTTCTATAATTTGACCATTTTCACGGGCTTCTTTAGCCTTAGCAGCATCAGCTTCAGGTGAGTATTCATACCCGGCCCTAAGAGCTTCTTCCATTCTTTTTTGTTCTTCTTCCATTTTTGCTGCCATTTCATACATCTCATCAAGGAGTGGTCCAAGTTCTTCACGAGCAATCTGTCTATACTCCATAAGTTTACCATTCTTTTCAGTAAACTCAGCTTTTATTTCGGCTTCTTTCTCTGGGTGCATAATCAACTGCTCATAAAGTTTAGTGATTTTATAATCAGTTACTTTAAGGAAAGTTTGGTAAAGACCAATTATATCTCCCTTATAAACATGATACTCATCAATAACTTCTTCAGGAATTTTTAAATCTTTTATATCGTAATCCATATTATCTCCTTAACCAACTTGTGTATAGGCTTTCTTCCAAGCATTACTTTGTCTTATATATGGCTGAACTCTTGTCCAAGTACCACTAACTTTTACTCATGTATTAGTTGCTGATGCTGTACCCCAATCTCCAACCTCTCTAAAACCATTAAAGATTGCTATCAACTCATAATCTGATGTTATAGATTTTGAATAAGTAGGGTTTGTACTTACGGCGCTTACCCCAACATTTTTTACAGTATAGCCAAGTCTTTCATCAAAAGTACAATCTTTGGGTAAATATCAACCCCTAAATGTTACCTCTGGGTAATTAGCATCTACAGTAGCTCTATATGTAACTGAAGTACCAGAATTTACATAAACCTCAGGAGAAGTATTATTTACGGTAGCACTACCACCATTAGCACTTCTAACACCAGCTATATACTTAGTTCTTTTTGGTACACTTAATGTTATATTGAGAGTGTTTTCCCAATGATACATACAACCTAAACTACATGAATAAGATTTACTGTTGTAAAATTTTATTGAGAGAACTCTTGTATATGCCGCACTTAATGATTTTTTATAAGTTAATTTTATTGTATTTACAAAAGGTGCATTAACCTGATAGTTGTAACCACTTTCATTACTAGCGTTAGCCCAATAGTAACCAGAACTTGTAGGCTCTAACTTATAAAATGTTTGAGTTGTATTATCTTCATCTTTGTAAGTTATAGTAATACCATGATAAGGCCAATCAGCTATATTATGAGTTCTAGCGCCTTGTGTTATAGTATAAGTAACATCTATATCTGTTTCAACTACACTATCTAATCTAGCCCAAACTCAAGATTCACCTGTTCAACCACTACCTTGGCATGAAAGAGTACCTGAACCATAAGAACCAGCACTATTTAAATATGATGTACCAGCTGCTGTTGATGTATTTCAACTTACTGAATTAGTCTTTGATTGTAAGGTAGAACTACATGAGCTACCACCAGTACCACCACCGCCAGATGTTCCACCGCCAGCACTTATTGTAAAATAAAGTGTTTGTACATGAACTCCATCTTGATAACATCTTACCCTATATGTAGCGTATCATAAATTACTAAATCCTGTAGTAAAATTACCACCAGCTGCTACAGTACCAGATTGAGAACCTACAGTATGTGTGTCACTACCACCATAAGTCTCACAATATAAAAAGAACCCATATGGTACTGAAGAAGAACTATTATGAACTGTAATAGCTACTGCGCTTGTACTAACACTAGCTATAGAAAAACTTAATGCCCATTCAGCCATTTTATGCCACCGTCCCTATCGCATAGATATATACATTACAAGTTAATGCTGATGATGGGCCAGCTGTTTCTCTACATATTCTAGGCTGAGGTGCCATTGTAGTTGTACCCATATTAGCAGTATCTTGTGATAATATCATATACATTGAGTAATCACAAGTCTTACTTATATTCATTATACAAGTTGGCTGGGCTGAAAAGGTTACCGGGTAATTTAATGTATACCCAGAAGGTATTGTCAAATTACCTGATATATATCCGCCTTGTAGTGCTGTAGTACAAACACCTGAAGCATTAGGTATTACTGTCCAACATTCGCATGTACTACCGTGCATTACATAATGCCAGTGATTTTTAGTTTGAACTTCATTAGTTTTAAGTACTATATCACCATCAGTAGTTGAAGAAGGAAAAGTTGTACCGGTAGAAACTCTAGCGTCATATATATTATGAGTTGTACCAGTACCAATTTTTATTCTATTAATTGCCTCCATATTATACCTGACCTATTGCTATTATTTCTATTCGATAACTTCTACTACCCCAACCTGAAGCATTAGTTGCTATAGTTAATAAACTAGCCCCCATAGTAGTTGTAGTACTAGCCGCTTGACCTGCTCCTGTATATAAATGAGCCCAGGCTGAATTTATAAATATATTTATTATTGGTTTGCTTTTGAAAGTAACTGGTAAATTTCTATCACTCAGTAAATAGTCTACTGATTCTTGGCTTGTACCCCATGAAACTGAGGGGTCAACACTACCAGTAATTGTCTTATAACAAATTGTCAAGCCTGAAGGCTCTGTAAAATACTTCCAGCCATTTGATGTTGTTACTGTTTCCGGGCAAGTATACAAATAAATATCTCCTGTATACCCACCAGATGTCTTTTTGGCCGTACCAGAAGATAATCTATCATCATTTAGTTTGTGGGTAACATTATTTAGTTTTAGTTCATTTACATTTGCCATATTTACACCAGCCCTATAACTAAATAGTATATTTTTACACTTGTTGAAGTTTGGGCAGAACCATATCTAGCACAGCCACATCCTGGAGCCATAGTTGTAGAAGCAGTTTCACTCTCTCAATCACTAAAAATCCATAAATTATATGAGTCACATTCTGGTACTCAAAAAACAGCGGGTGTTTCTTTGAATGTAATTGGGTATGCGGCATTTCAAACTACTTTATCTCTAAAATAAGCATCTCCTCAAGTACCACCATAACTACCAGAACCCATTCAAAGATTACCTATATTCATCTCACGCCATAGTCTACATAGACCATTAGCCCCTATAGTTCAACTCCAACCATTTTGAGTATGTACTACATTATCTCCCCTTTGAAAATAAATATCACCATTAGAACCTCCCGAAGGCGCCCCAGTACCTGTTGATATTCTAGCATCTCTGAGTTCATATTCATTACCGCCGACATTTAGTTTATTTATATTAGCCATATTATGTCCTCCACAATTATAATATACAAAGTATTATTGAGGAGTACCAACAGCGGTAGCTTGTACATAAGTATGATTGTGGTCAGGTACTGTTGTACTAGCAGTTATAGTCAGTATAGTAAATGTACCAGATGTAGAAGTAGTTCCAGATACAGTTGTAGTTGGACTAAGAGCCTTAGAACCAGTATTAGTAGAAGAAGTAGTTAATGAGTGAGTATGACCCGCAACATGAACACCATCTACATAAACCTTACCTGTAGGATATGCTCTGTAAATTAACCATTTCCCTTGATTGACATTTTCTGAACCATTATAATATCCTGAACTATATACACCATTTCCAGAAGTATTCCCAGCACTATCTAAGTAAACAATAGGACCAACAGTACTATTTTGAGCCGATACAAAAGTTTCACCTGTACCAGTTATATATAATTTACTTGTATACGGGTTAAAAAGTAGATGGTCACTTTTATTAGATGTAGTTGTTTCAGTAGTACCATTAGCATTACCACTTAGTAAAACTCTATAATTAGCATTACCTGAACTATTAGTTTGAGTTACTTTTGTATCACTAATAGTAACAGCATTACCGCTACCTGTAATATGACCTTGAGCATCAAACTTAATTGGATATACTGCTTGAGTTGTCTTAGCTGTTACTGAGTTAGAGTGATTGATTGTAGTACCACTCAATGATAAACCGGTACCAGCTGTATAAGTAGTTCCATTAGAACCACTTGGAATTATCTGCACCCATTCGTAACCAGAATATAAAAAAGAATATATATAATGTGAATCTGGCGACATCCACACCCTGTTTAGACCCGTCTCGTCATAAACAGAAACATTACCAGTATTATTTATATTTAAATAGGTGGCATACCCTTCTGATTCGTCTGGGTGATTAATTACTACAGAAAGATTGACAATAGTACCCTCTACTAAATCATTTGCTGTAAACCCAGAACAATCAGCAGTAATTATCATTGTATCTACATCTAACTGCCCAGTGCCATAAAATATTGATTCTTCACTTGTAGATGAGCTACCACCACTTGGAATTAAATGCCATTGTGTACCATCATATACAAATAAGCATGTACCCTTAAGTAAACTCTTTTCATCACCTGTAGTTATCTGGGCACCATTATAAAATATATTTTTAGCACCTTTTGAACTTATATTTAATGTTGGATTATCTGCTGTGTTTGCATTAGTAAACTTTACATATACGGCTAAGCCTGCTGATAATGTTACAGTACCATTAGTAACATCAGCTGTCTTTGCTGCTGTACCAGCTGCTGTACTACATGCTGCATATCTATTAACTGTCCAACCTTTAATACTATCATTTGTTGGGGAAGTATATGTAGTATTAAGATCCTGTGATGGGCCTATAAGTATCCAACAATCAATATTAGTAGAATATATACATAATGCTGGAATTGCATGTGAGAAATAGCCACTGGCACTTAAATCATGGTCTACAAACCACATTAATAGTTTATTACCAGTACCATTTACATTTAAGTATATAGGACCAGCCTCGTCAGTATCAAGTACATCTTCAAAATTAATTACTAATAAATTACCATCTACTAAATCATCAGCTGAAAACTCTGGGCAAACAACTACTTTATTAGGCTCATCAATTGCGTTAGCACAAGTCCCGTAAAAATAACCTCTTATATTATAGTTGGTACCTCCAACTTGTATTTGTTTAATAGGCGTAGCCATGTTATTCTCCTAAGTATCTTTTTTCTAAGAAACAGATATAGTTTTTGAGTAATCTTATATCATTAGGGCTATGCTTTACAGCAATCTGAGCTAGTCTTATTGCTTCGTCATAGTTACCTAAATAAAACTCTGATACACTCAATATATCTTCAGCCTTAGCAATCCAATTATCTCTTCTTTCTACCCAATCATAATGATGTTTACATATTTGAAGGGCAGTTTGCATAATTGCTTTTGCTAAAGCATATTGACCTAATTCATTATATATTTCTGCCATACAAAAGTAAGGTTCTCTATGAGTATTCTCTTTTTCTATAAACTTATTATAGTATACGAGAGCCTTATCATAATCACCTTTTACTCTATATATATCTCCACATCGACCTAAAGTTTCTAGTAAAACTAGTTGTCTTTCTGGTAAATATATGTCTGACATGTCTAAACACGCAAGGTATTCCTTGAGTGCATTGTCATAATCTTCTTTTACTAAGTACTCTCTTGCTAAGAGCATCCTTGAGTGTGATTCAGTTGGATTCTCTTCTACTGAGAGTTTTAGTAAATCAAAATAAGATGTCCTATCCTTACTTTTATCTTGCTCATGATGTAAGTATATAGATTCACCAACTTCCAAGACATGTTCTTCAAATCCCTCTAAAGTGTTTGGGTAGAGAACTTCATGCACTGGGAAAATCCAATGATAGTCTCTAGTATGAATTTTATCATAAATGAAAACATCTTGTGGTTCACCTAAATCATTATGAGACCAAGCATAGGTATAGTGACATCTTGTTATTTCAGGAGTCCAATTATCCCTGAGTATTTTTGCCCAGCCTGGTTCGAAGAACTCATCTGGATCAGTGCAAACTAATATGTCTGCATCCTCAGGAATCAATTTCATTGACTCATTCCTTGCGACATCAAATCTCCAAGGGTCTATTATTTTTTGCTCTACTTTTGTCACCCTGGGGTCATTCTGTAACAACTCCAGGGTGTTATCTGTAGAACCAGTATCTAAGACCGTAATATAATCAGCCTCAGACATGGAATTTAACCATTTATCTAAATTCTTAGATTCGTTTTTTGCTATTGCATATACACAAATTTTCATCTAATATACCTCACAAACTGAATATAGTTTACTTGGTATATTATACACCAAATTACTAAGCAGTAACAATAGCGTGTGTGTGTGAAGAAATTGTCACACTGTGTGTATGTGATGCGACTGCAACCTTGACTGCTCCTGAAACACTTGTATCAGTTGTCTCGATTGAGTGGCTGTGAGATGCCACACTACCAGCTGGTGTGTAATCAGCTTTAACAGTAATTGTGGCTGCTGTACCACCAAATGAGAAGTTAGAACCATTAATTGTAACAGCACCCGCAGTACTTGTTGTTGCACCTGTAACATATGTAATTGAAGAAGTATCAGCAGAGTCACCACTAGCAACAATGTGACTTGAAGCAGCTCCACTCAAACCATGTGTATGAGCACCAGCAGAACCAGTTTCAGTAACTCCAGTAACAACTGTAAGAGATGTGCCTCTAACACTAGCTGTAGATGAAGCCTTAGCCTGAGTAGCTGCATTAGCAAGTGTCCAACTTAAAACTCCATCAGTTGAAACAGTAGGAGCAGTCATAACATTATTCGTTGTAGAAGAAAAACCATAGTTACTTGCTACCCCAGTAACAGCTGTAACATTAGCAGCTGGGTAAATTGTGGTAGTTGATGGTGTAATAGAGTGAGTATGACCACCAGCAGATGATGCTTGAGTTGGAGCAGTTGTGACAACTGTAACACCACCAGTTGTAGCTGTAGCTAAAGATACACCCTTTATAGCATTTGTTGGTAAATTAAATGTTGCATTAGTAACATTTACTGTATGTGAGTGAGCTGATACGCTTTGTGAACCACCAATAGAACCAGCTGGAGTATAAGAACCAGTTGATGTTATAGTAGCAGCTGTACCTGTAAATCCTGGAGCAGCATTACCTGTATTTGCGTTTGGTTTAGCATAAGTAATAGTTGCTGTACCAGAAGCAGTTTGTGCTCCAGCGTTACTGGTATTTACTGTAACACCACCAGCACTAGAAGTTTTATAATTTGCTGGATTAAATGTAAACTTAGTAGTACCAATAGGCTCCCAAGCCCAAGTAGTACCACTTGTATTTACACATATATACTCTATATAAGAACCAGTTTCAGTATCAGAACTATCTGGTATTAAAGCTATCTGATTCTTATAAGTTGCACTGGCTGTAGGGAGAGTAGTATAAGTTTTTATACTATATGAGATGAGGTCCTCAATAGGAGTAAGTGTTGGGGTTGTAGTAGAACCCATAACAGCATATCTAGCACCTATCTCATGTTCCCCATCAGCTAATTTTATTCGTTGAATTACGGGTTCAACAGGATTGGCCATTGCCATAATATATTATCTCCTTTTATATAAAAGTAGCATCAGTAATTGTACCGCCAGATATATCTTGTGCTCCTAATGAAAGAACTCCATTAGCTTGTTTAAGTGCATATCTTTTGATACCTAATTTTACCTGTGCTTGTTCTAAACTTAACTTTTCTAATCTTCCTGTAGTTGGGTCTCTAAAGACTACTTCAGGATTTAACTCACTAACGGGAACATCATCAACTTCATCTATCTCTAATCCACCTTTGAGGATTATGTCATCTACTACTGGGTTACCAGTATATAGAAGTATTCTTCCACCTTTAGTACCAACCGCTGGAGTTTCACCCTCAGCTGGGGCTATAGAATCAGAAAGTGATAAATAAGCATCACCATAATGTAATGCCCCTTCATCAAAGATAGCATAGACGGAGCCATCAGTAAGTTTTATTTTCTTTATTCTATTTGTAGCCATTCTTTGACCTTTTTCTAATAATTAGAGATTAGGCAGCTAAGCTGCCCAATCCCTTAGAATATAAATGTTTGTGATTACTGAACTTCAACTGTCTTTGCAGTAACTGTGAAGTCTTCAACTGTAAGTTCTGGGTTGGAAATTGTAACAGTAATCTGTCCAATTTCAGCCTTTTTATAAGTAACTCCGTTAACCTTAAAGTCAGTCTGTTTATCACCTGCAAATGTAGCGGAAACTCCTGTAAGTAATTGGTTATCACCTGTAGAGTTAATAGTTGCTTGATTACCAGAGAATGCGAATGTAGCTGCATCACTGAGTACTTCTTCATTTGTTGTATTGAGTGAGTATTTATTACCTGTGAAGTCTTGTGCAGCGGCTGTTGCTTTACCAAGAGTCTTAATAGCAGAATCTGTAGAAAGTGTGCCATAAGAACCAGCACTGAATGTGTCAGCAGCCTTTGAACCACCATCGAATGCATCTGTATTAATAGCTGTTGGTGTATTTGCTGTAAATGTGTCAGCAGCCTTTGAACCACCATCGAATGCAGAAACATATGTTACTGTATTTATTGTAGGTGTTGAGAATACTAACATCTCTTCATTATTATCATTTTGATAACTAGCAACAACGGCGTCTTGTGCTGCATTAACATTAGTTTTAGTTATTGAAGCAGGAGTAAATGTACCCTCTGTAAATGATGCAGCTGAACCAGCGGAATAGAATCCATCACCAAGAGAAGCAGGGGTAAATGCACCCTCTGTAAATGAAGGAGCTGCCTGACCAGTTACTCCAGTAACAACTGTAACTGTAGAACCTGTGTTATCAAATGTAACGGCAGATGCAGCGTTAGTACCAGCAACCTGGAATGAACCATTATTATCAGCAGCTAAAGAAACTGACTTTAAAACTTGTACTGTACTTCCAGCTTCTGGTGATACACTACCTGTTGGAGTGTAATCAGCACTTACATTAATTTTCTTAGTGCCATTTTTTTCTGTAACTGTTATAGTACCTGATGGTGTGTAATCACCATATGTAACAACAGCTGCTGTATCTGTTTGTGTGAGTGTTGCAGCCTGTACAGTAGCATCAAGACTGCCTGTTGCTTTAAGTCCTGTAAATGATTGAGCTGCAACCGTACCAGAAGCCTTGTCCTTGTATGCCAATGCACCAAGACTTAATGCATTCTTTAAATCGGCAGCGGAAACCTTATATTTACCATCTACATTATCAAGAGTTACATCTACCCCAGCTATCTGAATCTTTTTAATTTCGTTTTGTACAAAACTTTCAGTAGCATAACCCTCAAGACTCATTGATGTATCGCCAATAAGTTCCCATCTATAAGTATAATTAGGTGCTACACCGTCTCTAATTGTTATATACTCTTTATATTCATTAGGAGCGGTAGCTTCGCTGTCAGTTGCTGGTAAGAAATATAATTTATGGAATGTATCTGCACTAGCTGTTGGTAGTGTCTCTGTTACAACAACATCAAATGCTTGGTCAAGCATCATACTATCAACATAAGCCTTAATATCTCCAGCTCTAGTTAATTTCTCACCATTATCAACAATATCCTCTGAGCTTGCTGTTACTTCATAAGTAGCAGCCTCATCAATTTCAGTAATATACTCATTATTGATTATACTCTGAATTATTTGTTGGATTGTTCCTTCTGATGATTCAGCAAATTTTGGAAAGTGATAAACACCTTCACTATCTTGTGTAGGTTCACCAAAGAAACTTGTTAAGACTTCCCAAGCCGCAGCGTCTTTGATAAGATACTCGGTATTATTTGGGAGTTTTACTTTGCTAATGTAAAGTGCCATTTAATTTTCTCCTTAAATAAATTTGCAAATTAATTTAATTACGATTGAAGATGAGAGTTTCAGAATCAGCCATATATTTTGTGCCTTCTGGACTATCATCAACATTAAGTTTATTATTTCAAAACTCCATCTTTTCTTTTAATTCTGGAGTAATTTGAACGAATGGTAAGTCTATTAGATAATATCCACCTGTACCAATTTTCAAACCTGGTCTGTAAACTGGTTTTAAATCACCATATTTATCAAGCGCCATTCTTTGAACTTTATTACCTTCACTATCAAGGTCATACAGTGGTTCATAATCATCATAGACAATCATTTCACCAGCCATTGGAACAAACTTTAATTGTACTTTTTCCCAATTAGCTGTTGTGTCATGTTTGAGGAGTACCCTTGCATTTACTTGTTTTGCCACTCTATACCTCCTCATCATAATCAATAACATCAGTTGCTGTTCCACAATAGATTATTAAATCAGATGCGTCTGATTCAGATGTTTCTTCAGCAACTACAGCATTATCTTCCAACTCTTCTAAGCGTTGTTCAAGACTTAAGATGCTGTCGATGTTTTGTATTATTGGTTGTAAAACAATGAGCTGATTTTCGATATCATTTATTTTATCAATTAAACCATCTCTACCGTCTTTACCATAGATAACATCAGACAGATCATCTACTTCGCTGCCCAGGGATTCAATTAGTTGATCTTGTTCTGCTACTTCATCTTTGACGACTTCAACTTCTTCTTTTAATTCTTTAAAGTCATCTAGTAAAGACAGAAGATCATCAACTTCGCTTCCGAGTTCATCGAGTTTATCTACTTTTTCTTCAAGGGTATCAACCCTTTCTTTTAAAGCATCTAAATCTTCTTGAATAGTATCAGGGAATAAGTAGATCTGGTCATCAAAAACTTGACCGTGCTCTGCCAATTCCATATACTCTTCTCTAGTTAGTCGGTTGATAATTAATTCTTTAACTTCTTTCTCAATGTAGTCAGCCATTATTTATCTAACCCTTCACTTTTAAAAAATAAATTATATTTAATTTAGCAATTTATATTTATAAATTTAACCCTTATGTAGTATAATTACCTTTGACTCATGTTGAGCCATTATAAACATACATAGTAGCATCAACCCAACTACTGCCATTATATACTTTTGGTTGGGCAGCTTTCCATGAATTATTATCCCCAACACAAACTTTCAAACCTGAAGCCGGAACTGTTATAGATCTAGTTACGGTAGCAGTTGTGTAACCAGTAGCACCAATTCCAGCTTCAAAAGTTACTGTTTGAGCGCTACTTGATTTATTTATGGTAACATTACTATCATAGAAATTACCACTAGCTAAATAACCACTTCCACCCCAGTCGGCACTTCAAGTATAACCTGTTCCAGATGAATTAAGTAAGTATGAACTACCTTGCTTAACATATCAACTTGCATATTGATGATCTATACCACCATTAAAACCAGTAACATAACTATTAGTCTGAACCTTAACAGTATAAGTTGTTGAAGTCTCAGATACAAATGAAACCTTTATGCAGCAATAAACTGTTTCCCCTTCTCAGTTCCTACCTGTTCCCATTACCCAATTTGTATCATTTGAATATGTGGCATTATTTAAAACGTATATATCACCATTAGTTACTGTAGATGGCGGAGTACTAGCACTAATTAACCAATTATTAGCAACATCTTTTGTTCCGGTAAATCTAGCTATTCTACCAGATGTGCCACTTCCATGAATGGCATTCCCATCAGTTAATCTATAGGCTTTATTAGTAATATGTTCTATAATATAAGAAGCTTTCTCTGTATTATCTTCTCATACTGCATAAAGAGTTACTGTCCCACCATTTTCTGTAGTTAAATTAGTAACTGATTGACCATTAGTATAGACTACAGATCCACCTGCTGAAGTAGACCAACCTTTAAAAGCATAACCTG